>JGI10211J34971_10001485_pt1 | contig 19341 bp, 11 predicted proteins | sample Etolagsediment_FD_34971 | JGI IMG/M metagenome (IMG submission 34971)
GGGCGCTTGCGAGAAGGCTGTAGACGCCGCAAGAAGCAGGGCGAGCAGGGCTGGATTGCGGATTCCGCGAGGACAGGGAAACGTCATCAGGACTAGAACTCCACAGCACCGGATTCCAGAAGAGCAGCAACTGTAAGCCTCCCCACCAGGTCGGTCATCTTGAGTTGCTCGACGATCTGTTTGACTGACAGAGACCCGTCGACCTGCTTCAGGATGGCAGCGCCGTTTCTGTCCAGGTCGAGACTGCCCAGTTCGCGGATCTTGGGCACGGCGTCCGTCGAGATGCTCTCGGCGATCGTGGACAGTTCGTCGGCCAGGACCGAGGCTTCGATCAAGAGTTGGGACACCGTCTTGTCGATCGTCCTGCGGCTCGTGCGCCGGCCTTCATAGAACCTGGCCTCGCCGCTGCCCTCAGCCACCATTACAGCGAAGGCTTCGATGCCGTCCGACCCGGCGTACCGGGCGTGGACGAGTTGCCCCTCTTCCAGGTACAGGTAGCCTCGCATGCGTGCGCTGGCGAAATCGACGACCATCTCTCCGTCGCGGGGAGACATGGTCAGAAATTGGATCGTGTTCGGCAGTTCGCCCGGTCCGAGTTTGATGAACATGGCGTCGGCGTCTTCGGCCGGTGCGGCGTCTTCGGCATCGGCTTTTGGCGCCGGCACGTGGGCGGCGATAGCAGCGGGGATGCGGTCGCTGGTGACCAAGTCGAATGCCCCCGCCTCCATGAAGCGGAGGCGCAGCACCTCACGTACCTCGTTGCCGTAGGCGAGCACGGGAGCGTCGGGATAGCACTGTCTGAAGCGACGGCAGGAGTCCACGGCGCTGTTCGTGGAGGGACGATCGGCGCAGACCAGAATGGGCGGCGGTTCGGGGGGGGGAGTCTGAGGGACGAAACCCTCCCGCTGCGTCGTGACATAGCCACGTTGGGCGAGCGCGTTCGCGACCTCGGCAGCCCGTTCGGGAAGCCGGTCAACGATCAGGATGTGCGGGGCACTGCTCATGCGGTTCCCATGGAGTTTCCATCAGCTCGGGTCGCTCATTGGGACCCGAACAGCTTCACCGCCTGTGCTTTGCGAATCATGGTGTCGCTTGGTCCCCCCTCCAGCTTCTGAGCCGGCGCGTCGAGCACGCGCTCGTCAACGATCTCAATTCGGTCCAGCGGGGCCACCCAGTAGTCGTTCCCGTCTTTCACGATGCCCTTGATCCCACGGATCTCGTCAAGGATGAGTTTCCGGTCCTTGAGTTCCTCGACACTCGTCTCGGCCAGCCTTACCTCTTTGCCGACCGCTTTCCCGAGGTCCCTGAGGTGGCGCCGTCGCTGTCCGCACTCCTTCTCGTCTTCCCCCGCCATGGTGTGGAGCGTAGCGGCCAAGTCGTAGCAATTCGTGCGGCATTCATCCAGCAGCTCGGCGGCGTCCTGCAATTCCGACGCCAGACTCTCGAGGTCCGCCGTCCGCATCTCCGTGCCTTTCGCCATCCATGTGCGCACGGATTCGAGTAGATGAATGAGGTTCGTACGGAAGCGCGCTGACAGCTCATCTTCCTCGAGCTGTCCCCAACTCCAGAGGACGCTCAAGTTCTGCTCATCGAGGATCCGCATCTGTTGCGTACTCCCTGGTCTTGACCACCGAACGACACGTCGTAACAACAGTATAGCCGTCGAACAGAGGCGGTGCCACGCCGGATGAAGGCAGCTTGGTCGCTGATGACTCATCATTCGTCATTCGGACTTCTCAGGGGTGCGACCTTCGCGAACAGGATATGTTCCACTGCTGAGACGTTACTCGGGGCACATGGGCAGACCATGCAGCCCCACCCACCCGGCCGCCGAGGCAGGCCGGCAGACAAACACAGTGTGTGTCGACCGGATGGGCAGTTCCAATCGCGTTTTGGCATGATTGCTGCGACCTGATGGCACGGGTATGTGTCCCCATAGGACCGACGAGCCTGGCGCACCGGCACAGTTGATGGGCGGTGACCACCGCAAAGCACGAGGCATGGCGACCGTGGCATAAGGTCGCTTAAGACCCTTTAAGGACGCGCGGAAACAATGAAGACGGGAACCAAAATCCTGGTTGTCGACGACGAGCATAACATCGTCGAGGTGCTCAAAGCACTGTTGTCGAAGGAAGGGCACTCGGTCGGCACCGCGTCGAACGGGATCGAGGCCCTGGAGGTCCTGCGGAACGGCGACTTCGATCTGATGATCTCCGACATCCGAATGGCTTCGATGGACGGCCTGGCGCTGTTGAAAGAGGCGCGCAAGATCGACAGCGATCTTGCTGTGATCATGATCACGGCGTACGCGAGCGTCGAAACCGCCATGACGGCCATGAAGAACGGTGCGTTCGACTACATCTGCAAGCCGTTCCGGATCGACAGTCTGCGGGACACGATCTCTCGAGCACTCGAGTCCCGACGTTGCGGCGGAGCCGGCAATGCGGAGACTGCCGCTCCCGGCCGGCGAGTACACTTCGACATGCTCGTCGGCGAGAGCAGACCGATGCTGCGCGTGTACGAGATGATCGAGAAGGTGGCCAGTACCGACGGCGCAGTCTTGATCCGCGGGCAGCGGGGCAGTGGCAAGAGCGCGGCTGCCGCGGCTATCCACCATAGCGGCCGACGGCGCGACAGAGCGTTGGTCACGGTCGACTGCGCACCGTCCACCGAAAGAGACGCCGCCGTCGAACTCTTCGGAGTGGTCGACAAGGGGTCGGAGATGAACCGTCAAGGGGTCCTACAGGCTCTGAAAGGTGGGACAGTCATTCTCGACAACATCGACAGAGCATCGGAGGCGGTCCAGGACCGGCTCATTCGTCTCTTGGAGGAACACGAGTCTGTACCCGTTGGCAGTTCCGAAGGTGTGCCGGTGGATGTGCGGGTCATCGCTACGGCCCACGATCCGTTGAAAGAGTTGGTCAAGAGTGGTGACTTCCGCACCGACCTGGCCATCCGTCTCAGTGCGATTGCGATCGACATGCCGGAACTGCGTGCGCGTCCCGGCGACATTCCTGCGCTGGCGGACTTTCTGCTGGAGAAGGCGACGGAACGCTCGGGTAAACACCTGGCTTTGGACGACACGGTTGTGAAGGCCCTGACTCAGTGGCCTTGGCCGGCAAACGTGACCGAACTGGCGGGTGTGATTGCAGATTTGGCCCGGCGTTGCCAGTCGGGCAAGGCTACGGTTAGTGACCTACCGGCACACCTGAGAGCCAAAGCGGCTCCCCTCACTACGGAAAGGGCGAGGGGGAGCCACGCGTCAGCGGAACGTGGAGCATCTCTGAAAGCCTTCCTGCTTGCCAAGGAACGCACCAACATCCAGTTCGTCCTGGACAAGTGCGACGGCGACCGCGACAAAGCCGCGAAGACGCTCGGTATCACGGTCGCCACACTCAACAGGAAGCTGGCCGGGGGGCCCTAATGCAGGGGGCCGGGCCGGCGTGTCAGTCTGCCTTGTCCGCCTGTTTCTCAATCGATTCCTCGTCGGCGGGACGCTGGTAGACGCGCACGTAGTCGAACACGGCCGAGTCGGGCAACCTCGCCTTCGTGATGTCGCCGGCCCACTTGCCGACTTCGCAACTGAGGATGATGTACTCCGTGCGATGTGAGATCGCTTTGGTGGTCCGCCACATCTCCTTCCCGTCATAGAAGAACGCGTAGAACTCGGGTGTCCACTGCAGGGCAATCGTGTGGAACCCCTCGCCGAGACCGGGCACTTTCTTCTTGCTTCCGGAGTGCTTGTGGTCCTTCTTGTATCCGTCCCAATGGAGGTTCATCTGAGCCATGTCTTTGTAGTTGCAGAGGTACTCGAAGATATCGATCTCCGTACCCGTTCTCCTCGTATCCCCGACGTCTCCCATTGTCGGCGACTGCAACCAGAACGCCGACCAGTGTCCGATCTGCTGCTGCATCTTCACCCGGCACTCGAAGTACCCGAAACGCGTTTCGAACTTGCCCTGTGTGCCGATCATCCCGGTGTGGTACGTGTCGTCGACCTTGCGGGTCGTGATAAGCAGGTGGCCTTCGCCGTCGAGCGTGATGCTCTCTTTCACGGTCACTCCGCCCTTGCGCGGCCCGAGCAACCGATGGTCCCACTTGGTCGTGTCGAGCTCCGTACCGTCGAACTCGTCCGCCCACACCAGTTTGTAGTCGTCCGTCGGAGGCTCGGCAAATACGCTTAGAGTTAGAGATGCTGTGGCCAGAAGGAGGAACAGGGCGTGCTTTTTCATGTCATGTCCTTGGTTTGTTGGGCGTATCACCGGGCGATGCGTTTGACTGAACCGTCTCGCAGGCAGGCATTGTGGCCGCCCCTCGAGAGGTGACTGGCGTGTGTCGCGACACGAGCGAGATCAGCGAGCGAACCGTTCCGCCTCTTCCATGGCGATGGTCTCCCACTCCCAAAGGCGCTGGGGTGAGTAGCGGACGGTCGAGATGTCCTTCATGATCAGTTCAATGTGACACTTGCCCTCGGTCTTCTCCAAGAACTCGCGGATATCGCGGCGCGCCTGGTCGGGGCGCCAGCCGTCTTCCGCGAGGATCGCGGGGCTGGGCTTGCGGCTCATGACGTAGTCGAGGCCGATCTGCTCGACGACGCGATCCGAGTTGCACCATGGACTGACCGAGACCTTGCGCAGATTGGGAATGCGCCGGAGGATGTCGATCTTGGCGTCCAGCGGCTCGCAGCACCCGTAGTAGGCGAGACCCCAGCGCTCGAGCCAGCGCATGTCGTGCTCGATGGCGAAGTCCCAGTGCATCTGCGGCGAGACCTCGGAGAATATCTGGGCGTTGGAGCAACCCCACATGTTGTGAGGCTTCACGGCGGCGGGGTCGAAGCCGGCGCCCGGCAACTGATCCGTGTACCCGTACCCGCCGGAGCCGATGCGGGTGTTGTTGCAGTCGAGCGACAGGGCATTCAACTCAACGAACTGATCCAGTTCGGTCATCCAGGCGTCCACCATGCGGTCGACGGCCGCGTGGACCAACTCGGGTCGCTCGATCATGTCGATCATGGCTTCCTGGATCCCCCACCAGCGGATGAGGTAGTCCCATGGCGTGAACCAGATGTGCGTCTGTCCCACCTTGCGCACGGGCATGATGTCGCCGTACACATCGCACATCGCTTCGTAGCGCAGTTCGGTGGCGGCTTCGTTGTGTGTGACACGCGGCATCCGGATCTTCTCGATGTCGCTCTCGTCCCGGATCTGAACGTGGAAGTGCCGGGACACCACATCGCTGACGTCGTCTGTCTTCACGACATCCACGTCCTCGACGATGCCGAAGTCTGTGCTGTGCACGGCCAGCGGGCAGGTCAGGAAGTCGTCCACGACCATGTCGCCGGGCAGGTGGCGCCACTGGTAGAGGAGACGACGCAGCTCCGTCTCCTGGTCCCGCGCCCACGGACTTGCGCAGCGCAGCGTCAGTTCGTCGTCCACGTTCATTTCGTGCCAGCAGATCTCGTTGATCCAGACCAATGGCCGGACCGAGTCCAAGTCGTTGAGCTTCTGCCAGAGCTTCGCCTTCTCCCGATGCACGGGCAGCGCTGCGATTTCCGCAACGCGCGAGGCAAGACCGCGCAGGATGTCCCTGTCCCGCGCATCCAGTATGATCGGGGTTGCCTCCTGGGGTGGTTCGTAGTGGCTTGGATCATGCAGCATGATGTCGTCCTCCACTGCTGTGCGGTGTGTGTCCAGCCTACCGCGGTTTCAGCTCCAGCGTGTCGCCCACATCGCTCTGCAGGCGACGCAGCTCCGTCCACAGTCCCTTCACAGTGTCCGCGTGCTCGGGTCGTGTCGCCAGGTCAACCATCTCGTCCGGGTCCGCTTCCAGATCGAAGAGCAGCGTCTTGTCGATCTTCGGGTAATGAATCAGCTTGTACTTCCCTTTACGCACCATGCGCTGCAGGTTCGTGTAGCCCCCGTAGATTGCATCGTAGCTGGCAGGTCTGGTTCCGGCGATGAGCGGCATGAGGCTGTGGAACTGCACGTGCTCGGGCTTGTCCGTGCCCGCGAGTTCCAGCGTTGTGGGCATGATGTCCTGCAGGTACACCGGCGCGTCGATGCGCTTGCCGGCAGGCAACCCCGGCCCGACCGCGACGAGCGGAGCACGCATGCTGTGTTCGAACATGTTCTGCTTGCCTATCAGGCCGTGGTGGCCCACAGCCAGGCCGTGGTCGGCGGTGAAGAAGATGAACGTATTCTCCCGCTTCCCCGACTTGTCCAAGGCATCGAGGATGCGCCCGATCTGGTCGTCCATGTGACTGATGATCGCGTAGTACTCCTGGCGATTGACCTTCACGGCGTACTCCGTCCGGGGGAACGGCGCCAGCTTCTCGTCGCGCAGTCCCTTGCCGCATCCCATCGCGTCCTTGTGCGGGTATTCCGGCAGGAAGTTCTTCGGGACACGAACGCCGTCGAGGGGATACCGGTCCACGTACTCCCTGGGTGACTGGCGGGGATCGTGCGGCGCGTTGAATGCCAGGTACATGAAAAACGGGGCATCGCGCTCTGCGGCCTTCTGCAGGTACTCCACGCCGTCATCACCCAGCACTTCGCTCCAGTGCTTGCCGCCCTTCCAGTAGCCGCCGTACTCCATGTCCCACGGCTTCCAGCCGGCTTCGTAGGCTTCCTGGCTCAGAGGACGGTTGTAGCCCTGCTTGGTCTGGTTCGGCATACCGGGACGGATGTTGCGCGTGGTTTGGAAGATTTGCTGGGGGTTGGCTTTCACGTGCCACTTGCCCGACATGTACGTCTCGTACCCGGCTTCGGCCAGGAGCTGCGGCCACAGTCGCCTGGCTTCCACCTCCTGCTTGATCCGGCCTTCCGCGGCTTTGGCGTGCCACAGGAATCGTCCCGTAGCCAGCATTGTCCGACTCGCAACGCACACCGCGCCGTGCCACGCGCCCATGTTGTAGGCGTTGGAAAAGGTCACTCCGTTCTTCACCAGCCGGTCGAGATTCGGCGTCTGTACCTCGCTGCCGAACGCGCTCAGGGCCTCATGGCATTGGTCGTCCGCGAAGAGGAACAGGATGTTGGGTTTGGTGCGGGGCGCGGCGAAGACCGGCCCGGCGGCCACGGCACCGGTGGCGGCAACACAGTGTCTGAGGAAGTCGCGTCGATACATGGAGGGAACTCCTTGGCAATTCAGCGTTGTGCGAAGACGTTGAATATACACAGTGTCGGAGATCGGCACCTGAAATCCAGTGAAGTTGTGATATCGTTATGACTTTCGGACGATGCGCTGTCGGACGTGCTTGGCCGCGCCCGCGTAACCTCTAGAGTCGGAGGAAGACTGATGGCAGAGAAGAAGGGTTTGACACGACGCCAGCTCCTGAGGAGTTCGGCGGTTACAGCCGGTGCTTTGGCAGCCGCCGGGCCCGGTGCGAACATCGCATGGAGCGCCCCGGACACGATTCGTGTCGGCTTGATAGGCTGCGGCAAACGTGGAGTTGCGGCAGCAAGGAACTGCATCGGCTCGGCCCAAGGCGTGCAGGTCGTCGCTCTGGCTGACGCGTTCGAAGACAAGGTTGGCAGCATCAAGTCCGAGTTCAAGATCGCCGACAGCCATTGCTTTGTTGGGCTGGATGCCTACAAAGAGATGATGTCGCGCGATGATGTGGACATGGTGATCCTGGCGACGCCTCCGGCCTTCCGTCCCGCTCAGGTCACGGAAGCGGTCGAGAAGGGGAAGCACGTGTTCATGGAAGCCCCCGTGGCCATCTGCCCCGCCGGGGCGAAGGCCGTCGTCGAGGCCGCGACGAAGGCGAGCGAGAAGAAGCTGGCGCTGGTTGCCGGCACACAGAAACGTCATGATCCGGCCGTTGTCGAGACGCTGAAGCGTATCGGCGACGGCGCGATCGGCGACATCATGTCGGCCCACTTCTACTGGAACCAGGGCGGCATCCCGGTCGAGGCGCGGAAACCGACGCAGAGCGACGTCGAGTGGCAACTGCGCAACTGGCCGTTTTTCATCTGGCTCTCCGGCGACCAGATCGTCTACCAACTCGTGCACCAGATCGACCTGATCGAGGCCGCATTGGGGGCTCAGCCGGGCATGGTCCACGCGATGGGCGGCCGACAGTTCCGCAAAGGACCGCAGCACGGCGACGTCTACGACCACTTCGGGATGGAATTCACCTATGACAACGATGTGAAAGCCATCGGCATGTGCCGTCAGATCGAAGGCACGGACGAACTGATCGGTCAGCGCGTAGTCGGCACCAAGGGCGCCAGTGATCTCTGTGGCACGATCGAGGGTGAGAACGCCTGGCGTTACGACGGGCCGAAGGTGGACCCGTACGTTCAGGAGTTTGCCGACATGGTCAAGAGCATCCGCGACGGCAACCCCCTCAACGAGGGCATCCGTGCGGCGTCCAGTGCTATGACGGCCGTACTGGCGCGTGAGTCGGCCTATTCCCGCAAACGCTTCAAGTCATCTTGGTACATCAGCAAGAGCGACCTCAGTCTTCTCCTGGGCGACGAGCTCAAGCTCACCGACGCCCGTCCGGTCCTGCCTGCGCCAAATCCGACGAGCTACGCGTTGGCGGGAATGGCTCCGGAAGCGGGGAAGAAACGGAAGAAGAAGGGCAGCAAGTAGGGGACTTCCCTTCTCCCCGTCGGACGAAAGACAGACAACGTGACAAGGAGACACGATATGGACACGCTGAGAAGCGATAAACAGGGGGCCGGGACCGGCCTCAGCACGGCCGCGACCACAGCGGCGTTGGCGGGTGCATTTGCGAGCGGCGTACACGCGCAGGGCGCGGGCAAGATCAAGGCCGGACTGCTGGGGTGCGGCGGCCGCGGCAACGGCGCCATCCGGCAGTGCCTGAACGCCGACCCGGACATAGAGGTGGTGGCTGTCGCCGACCTGTTCGAGGACAAGGCACGCGGGACGGCGGACCGACTGGGCAAGGAAGGCAAGTACAAAGGCCGTGTGAACATCCCGGCCGACAACGTCTTCTGGGGTTACGACTGCCACGAGAAACTGGCCAAGTGCGACGCGGACCTTCTGTGCATGGCCACCGCCCCGGCCTTCCGCGGCAGGCAGATGCTGGCCGCGGTGAAGGCCGGGAAGCACATCTTCACCGAGAAACCCGTAGCGACCGATCCCGTCGGCGCCCGTCAGGTCATCGAGGCCTCTGAGATCGCCAAGCAGAAGGGGCTGGCGATCGTCGCCGGCACACAGCGCCGGCACGAGTTTGCGCGTGTCGAACTGATGAAGCGCATCCACGACGGCGCCATCGGCGAGTTGGTCGGCGGCCAGTGTTACTGGTATGGCGGCGGCATCTGGTACCGCGGCGTCAGCACCGGCATGACCGAGATGGACTGGCAGTGCCATAACTGGTACCACTTCACGTGGCTTTCCGGCGACCAGATCTGCGAGCAGCACATCCACAACATCGACATCATGAACTGGTGCTTCAACGGCCCGCCGGCCAAGTTCACGGCTGTCGGCGGCCGCGGATGCCGTGATTACAGTCGCCAGGCCAAGGGCGTCTGCAAGACGTTCAATAACGGCAGCGAGGTGGGCTGGGAGAAGTACAACGGCGACATCTGGGACCACTTGGTCGCCGAGTTCGAATACCCGAACGGGGCCAAGGCCATGAGCTGGAGCGGGCACGGTCCGGGCAGCGGACGCAACGGCGAGGTCGTGTTCGGGACCAAGGGCAAGAGCAACTGCAGCAATAGCTACGGCGGCGAGAATTCCTGGTCCTACAAAGGGCCGCACGTCAACGGCCAGCAGCAAGAGCACGACGACATGATCAAGAGCATCCGCGAAGGCAAGCCGCTCAATGAAGGGCGTCGGGTCGCGGAGAGCACGCTCNCNGCCATCGGTGCACGTATCGCCGCCTTCACCGGCCGCACCATTACGTGGGACTGGCTCCTGAACTCGTGCCAGCTCGATCTCGTGCCGAAGCATGAAGACATGAAACCCGGGCCCGGGCTTTTCCATCCCATCCCCACCGGTTGCGACCCGTTGGTCTAACCGGACGCATCTGTTCGATTGATGTACGCCAGCCCGGTCTCCTCCAGAGGAGGCCGGGCTTCTTCGTGGCCTGCACAATGGGGATCGAGGAAAAGTGCGGCCCAGCGACACAAGGTCACTGGGCCTCAGACGACACCCGACCGCAGCCGCGATCCCTGTCTGACCGAAAAAAGCGGCATATGCAGAGCTTTTCTTGTTGCATCCCCCGGTGGTAGCAGGTATAATCGTATCCAGTATGTGGAGTATACGTACGGAGATTCTGTTCCCCGTGGCGTCGGTGTGGCCTGGGGACGAGGCAAGAAGAGACCAGAACACAGGAGAGCAGGACAATGGCTGGAGAACCAGTAAGTCGAGGGACAAGGAGTAAACCGATCAAGTTTACACTGATCGAGTTGTTGGTTGTGATCGCGATCATCGCGATCCTGGCATCAATCCTCTTGCCGGCCATCGAAAAGGCCCGTGCCAAAGCACTCCAGGCGACATGCTCGTCGAACGCCAAGCAGCTTGGCATGGCCGTCATCGCGTACACGACCGACTTTGATGCCTACTTCCCTCAAGCCAGTGGAGACGTCCACAATTGGCGCCCGAACCAGTACAACGCGTGGGCCGGCGCGCTCTGGGATTACATCCAAGCTGTCGAACCGTACGACTGCTCGATGCAGGTTGTGAACTGGGTCGGCATAGGGAGCCCGCCGGACGTGCCGACCGCGTTTGCCTACAACGGACACTTCGGGAACAGCGCGCTGCTGGTGACCGATCCCCGCATCGGCAGCTCATCGTCGCGTGTGGTCATCTGGGAGATGGGACGACGTGTCCACGTGTCCCAGGTCGCTTACTGGGACTCCAACGCCGGTGGTGGCGGAGGCTTCCCACGGTGCTGGTCCGACTGGGGGCCGCCACCCAGCGCGTATCCGCAGAACGGGGCTTTCGGCCCGCACGCCATGGGACGTAACCACATCTTCTGCGACGGGCACGTCGAGAGCATCAACGACCTGGAGGCAGTCGCCCGTCGCGTGGAGTTGGCCAAGATCAAGTAGCCCCCGCGGCGACACATACACGCTACCATTTGCGCCTCCCCTTCCCGAGGGGAGGCGCTCTTCTCTACGCTCCTACACGGAGTGCGGGACGATCAAGTGGACAATCATGCCGGGACCATCGGGACGGTTGACCATAGACACCGTACCGCCGCCGCGCCAGACCATGCGAGCCACTTGACTGAGCCCCAGTCCCATGCCGGCGACTTCGCCCGTCCATCGCTTCTGGTACTGGAAATACGGGTGCCAGACTTTGTCCAACACTTCGCCCGGCAAGGAGACACCGTCGTCCATCACGCTGACCGTGACGGCCCCGTTGTCGCCACAGGTGGCGCGGACATCGACGGTCGGGCGCCCCTCCGGGTGGAACTTCCTGGCGTTCTCGAGCAACTCGATCAGGATTGCGGACATCGCACGCGTGGACACCGGCATGACCAGATCCTGTGCGGAATCCGCAACTGTCACCGTGACGCGAGTCAGCCCGATCTGGGTCGCTGCCTCCTTGGTCAGGGCAGTCATCTCCGCCGCCGTCACGTGTCGCCTGTCGTCCGGTTCGGCCTGCCCGCCCGTGAACGCCAGTACGTCACGCACAGCGCCGGCTACCCGGTCGGTGGACTGTTGGACCAAGTCCAGCATAGCCGTGGCGTCCGAATCCGTGTCAGGCATGTCCGCAAGCGCTTCGGCGAGCAGGTCCACCCCGCCGATCAGAGCTGTCATAGGGGTGTTCAGTTTGTGGGAAACGGCCTCCTGGAACGTCCATGCGTGGATCTGCTCCTCGGTTTCACGTGTCACGTCGCGCAGTCGGATGATGTGCTGCCCGGCCTCGCCCCGGGCGAGCTCGACGTCGACGCGGACCCACAAAGCTGGCACCAAGCTGTCTTCGGTGCGGATGAGATAGCGCACACCGTCTCCCTCCTCTTCGTCCGACGCAGAAGGCCAAGCTGCCCACGCAGCCTGCGGGCGCAGATCAAAGTGCCGGGCCACCGTGTCCACGAAGGCGTCATCATCACTGTCGGCAAGCTGGAGCAGGTCTGCCGCCTTGGCGTTGGTGTAGAGGATGCGGTCTTCGCAGTCCACGATGGCATACCCGTCGTCAGACGAGTCCAGGACCCAGAGCAGCCTCTCCTTCTCAGCCAGGAGTTTCCGGTAGCGATCCAGCCGCAGAACCGTCCGCACCCGCGTGCGTAACTCCACGGAATCAAAGGGCTTTGAAACGAAGTCGTCCGCCCCTGCCGACAGACCTTTCAGACGCGAGTCACGGTCATCGAGAGCGGTGACCATGATGACCGGCACCTCGCGCACATCCGGCATCTGCCGTATCCGCTCGCAGACCTCGTAGCCGTCCATCTCGGGCATCATCACATCGAGCAGGACGAGGTCGGGACGGACGTCTGCGATCTTCGCAAGTGCCGTGGGACCGTCTTCGGCGAAGACGAGGACGCGGTCCTCGGAGAAAAGCAATGCGTCGAGCGTGTCCCGTGCGGCTTCGTTGTCGTCTACAATCAAGATGGTGGCTTTGGGCGCCATGGTCACGTATCCTCTCGCGCCCGGCTGCGCAGGCGTGCCTCGATGAGTTGGACGAGTTCGCGAAGGACCAAGGGCTTGCTGACGTAATCGTCGGCACCAGCCGACAGACATCGCTCGCGGTCGCCGGGCATGGCCAAAGCAGTCACGGCAATGATCGGTACGCTCCGCGCATCGGTGCCGGACGCCCTGACACGGCGGATGGCCTCCAATCCATCCATCACGGGCATCTGGATGTCCATCAACACAACATCCGGCGTCTCGGTCAGTACCCGTGCGACCCCCTCGGCGCCGTCCCAGGCAACGGATACATCGTATCCAACGGAATGAAGGTATTCCCGGATCGTGTCGGCCACGAACCGGTTGTCGTCGACAAGCAGGACTCTGGCGCCGAGAGTGGTCTCGGGCGCCTTCGGGGCCGCCAACTGAGGCGAGCCGGGCTCCTGTTCCCTGCCCTGTTCCTCCTGCTCGGTGTTCCACGGCAGCACGACTGTGAACCGGCTCCCCTGTCCCGGCGTGCTCTCGAGAGACACACTGCCGCCATGGAGCTCCACCAGCCGCGACACGAGAGCCAGCCCCAACCCGGTTCCCTCGTGTTGCCGCGACAGGCCGTCATCCAACTGCACAAACGGGCGGAACAGTCGCGCGGCATCGTTCTCGGCAATTCCAATCCCCGTGTCCCACACGGAGAACTGCAACGCACTGTTCTCCCGGCTCCCCTCGACGTCCAGCCCCACGCGCCCTTGCTCGGGTGTGAACTTGACCGCATTGCTGAGCAGGTTGACCAGCACCTGTTTCAACGTGCGTTCGTCGGCGACCACGGTCTTGACGTCGTCTTCGATCGTGAGGTGCACGGTGATTCCCTTTTTGCGCGCCGCTTGGCGAACGAACATCAGCGATGTCTGGCACAGTGGCTCGACGACGAGTTCGGTCGGGTTCAGGTCGATCTTGCCCGCCTCGATCTTGGAGAGGTCGAGAATGTCGTTGATGAGAGACAACAGGTGCCGTCCGCTTGTCTCGATCGTACGCAGGGCTTTTGACTGGTGCTCGTTCAGCGGACCACGCGTCTGCTCCTGGAGCGCCTCGGACAGGCCAAGGATGGAGGTCAGGGGCGTGCGCAGTTCGTGGCTCATGGCGGCGAGGAAGTTGCTCTTGGCCCGGTTGGCCGCTTCGGCTTCGAGCCGGGCGCCCTCCGCCTTGGTGCGGAGCTCTTCCGAAGACGTGAGAGACTTCTTGAGCTGGTAGGACGTAGACGCAAGCTCATCCAGGATCTGCCGTCGTGCGAAGACCGCGGCAAACATGGCGGCCCCGGCCTTCAGTGCGGCCAGTTCGGGAGGCCCCCACTCGCACGCCTGACGGCACGCGTCGAATTCCAGGAATCCCCAGAAGCCGCTGTCCACACCCACAGGCACGACCGTGACGGACTTCACCTGCTGGGCCGACAGCATTCGACTCTCCTCTCCCGGCAGGTCTTCCACGCGGGCGGAGATGGCTTCTCCCTCCCGCATAATCCGCAGCCAGCGGACAAGCGCGGCGCGGTCGACGGCTGCGTCGGGATCGCTCGGGGACATGTCGTTGCTCAGCCATTGGGCCGAGAGGGTGGTGGCGGCTTCGGCGGCGCCCTCCCGTGCGAGGCTGCGAAAGAGTCGCACGCGATCCGCTCCCGCCGCGCCCCCGAGCAGAGCCAGGGCTTCCGGTACAGCCAGGTCCAGGCTCTCGATTCCGCGGAGAAGGGACTGCGCGGCCAACGGCAAGGCTTCACAGAGCCGCGCCTGTCCTTCCTGCATCTCCCAGAGCCGACGTTCGCTGGTCAGGTCCAACGCCACACCGACGGTCGTGCCCGATGCATTGCCCGGCAGCGCCACGGTGGTCACGCGGAGCTGGTGCGGAAGGCCGTCGGCGAGGGTGACCATGTGTTCCCGGGCGCCCGTGGGGACGCCGTCGCCCATGGCCTGGCCGCCGGGGAGGAAGACGTCCGCCAGACCGCGGGGCAACACGTCACGGCAATCGTCCGCGTCGCGCCATTGCGACTCAGACACGCCGACAGCGGACCGGAACGCAGGATTTGAGAAGCGGTGGCGCCTCTCGTCGCTCGCCGACCACACGGCGATGGGGATTGCGTTCACAATCGATCGTGCAAGCTGATGCTGTTCTCTCGCGACACGATCGGTAAGCGCGCGCACGGTCACATCCCTGGCCGAACACAGCAGGGAGGCGACCACGCCTCCGGGCCCGAATTCGGGTACGCGAACCACGAACAGACACCGGGATTCGCCGCGCGCGTTGGTGATCCACTCCTCGGACCTGCTCGCCTGTCCGCTCTCGAAGACGGACGCGTTGGCCGCGATCCACGAATCCGCGTGTTCTCCGGGAATCACGTCGCGCACGGCCCGATGGGCCAGCTCGCCCCGGGACCGGCCCAAGAACTCGGCGTGGGCGCCATTGGCCTCTCGGTAGTGCTCCGGATCGGCAAGCGTCCAGACTTGCACCGCGACGTTGTCGAACAGGAAATCGCGGTCCTTCTCCGCCTGCTCCGCGCGTGTTTCGCACTCGGTCGTATGCTGGGCATCGCGCACGATCACCTGCCATTCGTCCGCGCGACCGCGACCGACGGCGCGGGTTACCCTCAGATCGGCCCATTGCTCCGAGCCGTCTTCGCGGCACGCCCTGAGTCGAATCTCGGCGACGCCGCCATCGGCCGCGCTTCCTGCGCGCAACAGATCGCGCAACGGGCCCCTCCCGCCACGAGCGATGAAGTCGAAGACGATCTGTCCGGACACCATGGCGGCGTCACGTCCGAACACCGTCCTGGTCTCGCCACCCGCCTCGAGAATCGTCCCGTTGCCAGCCACGCGCAGCACGGCAATGCCTGCGTCCCTCAGCACGCGGTGCAAGGCGTCGCGGCGGCGTTGAGCTTGGGTCTGGGACGTGTCGCGGGCACGCGTCAGTTCCGTCTCCCTTGACCGGGCTCGGGCAGCCATTGCCTGAAGCGATTCGGTCACGGCAACCACCTCGGGCACCCGGCACGCAGGCATGTCACTCAGCGTGCCTCCGTCTTTGGGCCAGTCTCTGATGCGATCCGCCAGACGCCGCAGAGGACTGGCGGCGATCCGGCGCACCAGAAGCGCCGCGACAGTCGCAGACGCTGCGGCAACGACCAAAGTCACCACGACCACACGGAGAACAAGGGCGCCGGAGATACCGGTGGCCAGCGGCCCCCGCAGGCCCAGCAAGCCGGGGTGTCGCATGGCCACGGCCGCCGCGACAGCCATCCCGACCCATGTCATCAGCACGACGAGCGTGACGATGACCGGCAGGCTCAGGCAACCTGGTCGAGGTGATGACTGTCCCTTTTTCATGGCGGAATTCGCATTGGTGTCTACCCTCAGAACGTACCCGGAAGATAGTCGTCGGAGCTGTCTCTTGCCAGCGCCGGGATTGACTCGGCGGACAGCACTCGCTACGGTAGCGCTTGAGAAGACCCGTCCGGGAATGCGCAGAAACATATCAGGACACAGCATGATAAGCAGCATGCGGCGATTGCGACGAGCATACGACACGGCCATTCTGGCATGCCTGGCGGCGGCGACAACGTCGCTCGCGCAGAGCACCGATTCGGCTGGCTCATTTAAGCCCGCTGTCACCAAAGTGATCCGGGGTGGACAACCGGCGCAGCATCTGGTGGTCGACGTGCGTGGGCTGAAAGAGCTGTGGCTCATCGCGGACGCGGGCGGCGATGATTATCACAGCGACCGCGCCGTGTGGGCGGAGCCGGCACTCATCGATGCGGACGGGAACAAGACGCTGCTGACCACGGTTAAGCCGGCGTCGGTCGAGGTAGGTTGGGGGGAGCTGCTCGTGGATCGCAAACTCAAAGGCGGACCCATCCAGATTGGGGAAGCCACCTACAAACACGGGTTCTGGGCACACGCTCCCAGCGCATTGTGCTTCAAGCTCGACGGCAAGACCGACCGCTTTGAGGCGTTCGTCGGCATCGGCGCCGGCGCCGGCAAGAGCGGGAGTAGCGTCTTCAAGGTGGCCACGAGCTTGGACCGGAAGGACATGGACAAGTACCCGAATGGAGGGCCGACGACAACTGGCAAGGCCGTTGCGGCCGGCCCGTCCGCGCCGCCGCCTGTGGCCGTCGAGTCGCTGAAACGGGCGATCGAGGATCTGGCCGCTACGTTCCCGGAACGATACGCGAAGGGCGGAGAGTATCTCGACCGCCTGTCCGCCGTCGCGGAGAAACCCGAGTCGGAGCGGGGCGAAGTCTTGGTTGCTCTGCAGCGCGAGGCCTTGCTGGCCAATCCCCTCCTTTCGTTCGACCGTCTCCTGTTGGTGCGTCGCAAGGCAAACAACCTGGGGTTGCCCCGAAACTGGCAGAGCAACTCGAATGTGAAGAAGACGGGCTATGACAACGAGATCGCCGTCCTGTCTGTCTCCGACCCGGAAGGCAAGCTGACCACGTTGTTCCGCCCCGAGAAAGGTGAGTTCGTGGGTGACGTGGATCTGCACTTTGACGCCGGCCGCATGCTTTTCTCCATGCCGTCCGGCGGCGGGGCCGGGCCCTGGCACGTCTTCGAGATCGGGATTGACGGATCGGGCTTGCGCCAAGTCACACAAACCGAGGAGACATGCATCAACAACTACGACGCGTGTTACCTGCCGGACGAACGGATCATGTTCACGTCGACCGCCGGAATGGTTGCTGTGCCGTGTGTCCGGGGCGGATCTCCCGTGGCCACCCTCTTCCGGATCGAGTCCGACGGCACCGGCATGCGCCAGCTCTGTTTCGACCAGGAACACAGCTGGCATCCGAGCGTGATGCACGACGGGCGTGTGCTCTATTCCCGCTGGGAGTATGCCGATCTGCCGCACTCCAACTCCCGAATGCTCTTCACCACCAATCCGGACGGCACGAACCAGCGTGCGTATTACGCAAGCAACTCCTTCTGGCCAAACGCCATCTTCTATCCTCGCCCCGTGCCGGGGCATCCCACGCAGGTCGTCGGCATCGTGTCCGGGCACCACGGTGTGGCCCGCATGGGCGAGATGGTTGTTTTCGACCCGGCCCTGGGCACGCGCGAGGCGCAAGGTGTGGTGCAGCGGATTCCCGGCTACGGCAAGGACGTGGACGGGCCGGTCCGGGACAAACTGGTGGACAGTTCGTGGCCCAAGTTCCTGCACCCGTTCCCGCTGAGCGAGCGCTACTTCCTGGTATCGGCCCAGCCTCGCCCGCGCGCAAACTGGGGTGTCTACCTGGTGGACGTCTTCGATAACATGGTGCTCCTGAAAGAAGACCCCGGCTACGCGTTGCTCGAACCCGTTCCCCTGAACAAGACGAAACGGCCGCCCGTGATCCCCGATCGTGTCGACGTCAATCGCACGGACGCCATCGTCTTCATCTCGGACATCCACTCGGGTCCCGGTCTGGCGGGAATCCCGCGCGGCGAGGTCAAGCAGCTGCGGGTCTACACCTACACCTTCGGGTATCCGGGCGTCGGCGGCCTGTACGGGTCGATCGGCATGGACGGTCCCTGGGACATGCGGCGTACGCTCGGCACCGTGCCGGTCGATGCCGACGGATCGGCCCTGTTCCGTGTGCCAGCCAACACGCCTATCGCGGTGCAGCCGCTGGACAGCGAGGGCAAGGCCCTGCAGATCATGCGCTCGTGGTTCACGGCTATGCCCGGCGAGACGCTGTCCTGCATCGGGTGTCACGAGGAGATAGGTGAAACGCCGCCCCCCGCCATCAGCACGGCGTTGAGCCGCCCCATCGAGGAGATCAAGCCGTGGCGTGGGCCGGCCAGGAACTACGAGTTCCAGCGCGAGGTCCAGCCTGTGCTGGATCGCTACTGCGTGGGGTGTCACAACGGTGTGGCGCGGACCGACGGCAAGACGTTACCGGACCTCCGGGGCACGCAGATGATCTCCGGCTGGAGCACGAAGATGGCGGGCAACACGGGCAAAGGCAGCGGGGGCAAATTCTCCGTCGCGTACGCCAACCTGCATCGGTATATCCGCCATCCCGGCATCGAGAGTCCCATGCCGATGATGACACCCATGGAGTTTCACGCCGACACGTGCGAGCTTGTCCAGATGCTGAGTAAAGGTCACCACGGGGTGGAGCTGGATGCGGAAGGATGGGACCGGATTGTCACGTGGATCGACCTCAACGCGCCCTACCACGGCCGGTGGTCCACTATCGTGGGCGACAGTGCCGCCGGAAAAGAGGATCAGCGTGCCCGGTTGCGCAAGCTCTACGCGAACGTGGACGAGAACCATGAAGCTCTCCCCGAGAGGGCCGAGGAGGAGATCACGCCAATTGTCCCCAAACAGGAGGTCCGCGGCCCCGTGGTTGTCGCGGCGGAAGGCTGGCCGTTCGATGCGGAGGCCGCAAGGGAACGCCAGGAGTCCGGCGCTCGCATGGCCGCTCTTCAGCTCGGCAAACCCGGAGACAACTCGGTCACCCGTGTCATCGAACTGGCCGAGGGCGTGACGCTGGAGCTTGTGTTCGTGCCTGCGGGTGAGTTCGTGATGGGATCGGCCACCGGATACGCCGACGAAGCGCCAACCTGCAGAGCGACGGTCGGGAAGGGTTTCTGGATGGGTCGGTTCGAGGTGACCAACGAGCAGTTCCGCGTGTTTGACCCGTCTCATGACAGCCGGGAAGAGGACCGACACGGCTACCAGTTCGGCATCACGGGGTACGACGTGAATCAGCCAGGGATGCCCGCCATCCGGTTGTCGTGGCGTCAGGCCATGGCTTTCTGTGACTGGCTCGCGGGCCGTATCG
>JGI10211J34971_10001488_pt1 | contig 19333 bp, 19 predicted proteins | sample Etolagsediment_FD_34971 | JGI IMG/M metagenome (IMG submission 34971)
GTGGCCGCCACCCATGCTGTTTTCTCAGACCCGGCCGCAGAAGTTCTTCAGTCAGATTTCATCGACCAGGTCGTCGTCACCGACACCCTCCCGCTGGAGGAGAGTAAACAGTGGGATCGACTCACCATTTTGCCGATCGCACCACTCTTGGCTCGAGCAATCCGCGAAGTCTTCGAGGATGGCTCGGTCACCTCGATGTTTGATGGGGCTGCTTAGCTCCCTGTGAGGGGAACCAGGCGCGGAGCGCCTGGCACTACCCCCAAGTGGGCAACAAAGAACTCTTGGCCATCGAACATCACCGCATGACAATTCCAGCCCAGCAATTCGGTGGGCAATAGGTCAAAGGATGCCCGGGAGGACGTGGCCCCGGGGGCGTAATAGTTGACCGCAATCTGGCAGGCGTACTGCGCTGTGCGCAATTGGGTACTCCAGGTGATGAAGATTCCCGGAAGGACGAGAGCACCAATGGCTAAGAGCACCACGAAACGCATCATGTTTCGCCTCCGCCTGGAATACAGCGGTCGATCTGTGTCGTCATCGAAGCTCATTGTCACCGTTTAGTCTCCCACGCCCCCTACAGTGTCGCTCATGAGTGGACTGAGACGAACCCTCGGACCCCTGGGGGCTTCGGGCATTGGGGTGGCATCCATGGTGGGCGCGGGAGCGTTTTTTGTGTGGGCTCCGGCAGCATCCCTGGCGGGTTCCCTGCTGTGGGTGGCGCTGATCCTTGCTGGGGCGATAGCACTTCTGAACGCGCTCGTGATGGCGCAGCTCACCATCCACAACGCGGTCTCCGGTGGTGCCTATCGGTATGGCCAGAAATACCTGGGCCCGAAGGCCGGTTTCCTGGCGGGTTGGTTCTTCCTGGTGGGTAAGACCGCATCGGCTGCCGCAATCTCCGCCATTGCGGGGAGATACCTGTGGCCAGAGAACCCCACCCTGGTGGCCGTGGGGCTTCTCGTCATTTTTGCCCTCGCCAACATCTCCGGTCTTCGCACCACAGCAGCGATTAGCTTGCTCATTGCCGTGATTGTTGTCGGATTCCTCATCACCACCCTGGTGGGTGCCAGTAGCGGAGTCTCCGCTCTCGACTTTTCGGGTGATGCCTCGGCGTGGGGTGTCCTGCCGGCGGCAGGACTGATCTTTTTTGCCTTCGCCGGGTATGCCCGGATGGCCACGCTGGGGGAAGAAGTCTCTAACCCGGTCACGGTGTTGCCCCGCGTCATCGTCTTCACACTGCTCGGAGTCTTGGTCCTCTATGGCGCGATCGCTCTCGTGCTGGTGGGGTCCCTCGGCACTGATGCTCTAGCGCTCAGTGAAGCCCCGCTGGCTGATGTTGCGCCCACACCCCTTGCTCCCTGGGTGATTGCGGTGGCAGCACTCGCGTCACTGGGTTCCCTGGCCGCAGTTTTGGCAGGGCTTTCTCGCACGTCGATGGCGATGGCGCAGCACGGTGATCTGCCCTCGACCCTGGGGGTGGTGTGGGGGAGGACCTCCTCACCGGCGATTGCGGAGATGACGATGGCGCTTGGCGCCATCGTGGCGGTCGTCCTGGTGGACCCGATCTGGTTGGTGGGGGCGTCCTCCAGTGCTGTGTTGAGCTATTACGCGATAGCGCACGGCGCCGCCCTCAAGCAGCCTGAGGCAGAGCGGATTTTGCCCGTGTTCGTTCCGTGGCTCGGTCTGGTGGGGTGTGTGAGCCTGGTCGCCACACTGCCGTGGCCTTCCGTGGCGACCGGTGGAGTGATTTTTGTCCTGGGACTCGTGGTCTGGTCACTGAAGAACAATCGAACCCTCAACCATTAGACGAAGCCCCCATTCTCAGCTAGCATTACGGGGTACTTCGGCGAGGAAGAGTTGTACACACAACCCTTCGTAATCGACGCGGTGGAGCAGGCTCCTATGTCTCTCCTCACGCACAGCGTACGAGTTCGAGAAAATGCAGAAAACTTAGGAGCAGTTCATGGTTGATAACCACGTCGCGGTTGATATCCGCACCTCATTTGGTAAGGGCGCAGCGCGCAAGCTGCGCGCTGCCGGCAAGATTCCCGCCGTGGTCTATGGACACGGCTCCGACCCTCTTCACGTGGCGCTTCCCGCCCACGAAACAACGCTGATTGCTCGTCGCGCCAACGCTCTGATCGAGCTGAAGATGACCGAGGGCGAGCAGTTGGTCCTCATCAAGGACATCCAGCGCGACCCCGTGCGCCAAATCATTGAGCACCTCGACCTCGTCATCGTCCGCAAGGGCGAGAAGGTCACCGTGGACATTTCTGTCCACGTCGAGGGTGAGCCTTACTCCGGCACCATGGTTCAGCTGGAGCACAGCACCGTGAGCGTGGAAGCCGAAGCAACTCACATTCCGGAGTACGTGACGGTGAACGTGGACGGTCTCGAAGAGGGTGCCCAGATTCGTGCTGGCGAGCTCGTCTTGCCCGATGGTGCGACCCTGGTGTCTGATGCCGACATGCTCGTTCTCTCCATCCAGCAGCCCCCGAAGATTGTCGAGCCTGAGCCCGGTGCCGCCGCAGAGGGCGAGGCAGGCGGCGAAGGCGCTGAAGGCTCCGCACCCACTGAGGGCGGCGACTCCGGCGGAGATTCCGGCGACTCTGACTCCGGTGGCTCTGACTCGGGTGGCGAATAACCCTGCCGTTTGGTTTCGGTCGTAAGAAAAGCTCCTCCACAACGGAGTGGCTGATTGTCGGTCTCGGTAACCCGGGGACCCAATACGAACACACCCGCCACAACGTGGGACAGATGGTGGTGGCTGCCTGTGCAGATTCTGCGGGCACGAGCTTCCAGAAGTTCAAGAGCCATGGCGTGCTGGCCACGGTGTCACACCCCGCAGGGTTCACCCTGCGGTTGGCGGCACTCTCCAGTTTCATGAACCGCTCCGGTGGACCCGTGCAGGCCATGCTCGCCTTCCACAAGATTCCCCCCGCCCAGCTGGTGGTGGTCCACGATGACCTCGATTTGCCCCACGGCACCATTCGCCTGAAGTTCGGTGGTGGTCACGCTGGCCACAATGGACTGAAAGACATTGCCCGAGCTCTGGGAACACTCGATTTCCACCGGGTCCGAGTCGGCATTGGTCGACCCGATGACCCCAGACCCATGGCGGACTATGTCCTCCAGCGCTTCAGTGCCGACCAGGAAGCACAGCTTCCCGGCGTCTTGCGTCTGGCCTGTGACGCGGTGGAGGCCCTGGTGACCGAGGGATTGACCGCCGCCCAGCAGAAGATTCACCCACCACAGAGCTCCTAAACCCCAGTTTGTTCAGAGTGCGGGACTAATAGACTCCCCCGAGTGAGTCTTTGGAAGCTTCCCTCTCTGCTGGTCGCTGATTTCGGCATTCACCAAACACTGGAGCAGGCCCGGGACGGCGGATCTCTCGTTGTTCCCTCCGGGGCAACAACGTCCATCGTGCAGGCGTTAGCCGGAATGACTCCGGTGCCCTCGGTAACCGTTGTGCTCTGCGCAACCGGCCGTGAATCCGACCAACTGCGTGACGAGCTGCGCTCCGTTGTTCCCGAGGGGACCCACGTTCTGGACTTTCCGGCCTGGGAAACCCTTCCCCACGAGCGCCTGAGTCCCCACGCCGAAACTGTGGCCAGGCGGCGCAGTGCGCTTCGCCAGATTGCGACTGCGGATACGTCTCCTGGCGGTCTTGTGGTGGTCGCCTCGATTCGAGCGGTGGCGCAACCGGTGAACCCCGACATTGCCTCGTTTGAGCCCTGGGTTGTGGTGAAGGGCGACTCCTCGAAAACCCTGGAAGCGTGGGTGGAATATCTGGTGGAGGCCGCCTATGTCCGAGTGGACTTGGTGACCAGGCGTGGGGAGTTTGCCCTTCGAGGAGGAATCCTCGATGTGTTCCCCCCGTTGGCGGAACACCCCGTTCGGTTGGATTTCTTTGGCTCCGAGATTGAGCAGGTGAACTATTTTGCTGTCGCGGATCAGCGCTCCCTCTCCGACGAGGTGGGACCGGTGGTTCTCGAGCCGGTGCGAGAAATGCTCCTCACCGCCGATGTGAGGGCTCGTGCAGCGCAGCTCAGTGGTGAATACCCGGGTCTTGGACAACTCTTGGCAAAAGTCTCCGAGGGTATCCCCACCGAGGGTATGGAGTCGCTCCAACCACTCCTGGTTCCAGGCCTTGTGCCGCCGCTTAGTGTGTTGCCAGAGGATGCCCTGATTGTCGAGGTGGGGGCTCAGAAGGTGCAGGCTCGAGCCGCCATCTTGTTGGAGACCAACCGGGAGTTTCTGCAAGCCGCCTGGGAGGTGGCAGCGCTCGATGGCTCCGAAGCTCCGGTGGATCTCCACGCGGGCTCGTTCCTTACCCACCAGGAGCTGAAGGACTCTGTGGCGCCGAGGACCTGGGTGTCACTGGATTCTCTCGACACCGGTGAGGTCACCAATCTGCGACCAGCCCTGCAGGGTTTACCCCTGGTGACCACCGGGGGTGAGGAAGTGTGGGAGTTCATCGCGACCCGTATTCGAGACCGAGACACGGTGATTGTGGTGGCAGCGGGTCACGGTTTGGTGGAGCGAAGCGCCCAAGTGTTGGGGGAGCGAGATATTCCTCATCGCATCGATGAGGAATTGACCAGTGCCCCAAGCCCCGGTGTTGTCAGTGTGGTGCGCGGTGTCTTGCACGAGGGGTTCTGGGTCCCGGATTCCAAACTGGTCGTGATTACCGAGAAGGAGCTCTATGGCAAAGCCGTGAGCGCTTCGCCTCGGACCGGTCGAACGCTTGCGACCAAGCGCACCCGGGTGGTGGACCCCCTGCAGCTCTCCGCTGGCGACTATGTGGTGCACGACACCCACGGTGTGGGGCGCTTTGTGGAGTTGGTGTCGAGAGAAATATCCACTGGTGGTCGCCACGCCATGACTAGCCAACGCGAGTTCGTGGTGTTGGAATACGCCCCCAGCAAGCGTGGTGGCCCAGCGGATCGTCTCTATGTCCCCACCGACCAGCTGGACCAACTCAGCCACTATGTGGGAAGCGATTCCCCAGCGCTGTCCAAAATGGGCGGCTCCGATTGGGCCTCCACCAAGGGCAAAGCGCGCAAAGCGGTCCGCGAGCTCGCCGTGGATCTCGTGAAGCTTTACTCCGCCCGGATGGCAGCCCCGGGGTTTGCCTTCTCCCCCGACACCCCGTGGCAGCGGGAGTTGGAGGAGGCGTTTGCGTTCATGGAGACCCCTGACCAACTCACCACCATTGACGAGGTGAAGGCCGACATGGAGCGACCCATCCCGATGGATCGCCTCATTGCCGGTGATGTGGGGTTTGGAAAAACCGAGATTGCGGTGCGGGCAGCATTCAAAGCCATTCAAGACCAGAAGCAGGTGGCGGTGATTGCGCCCACCACTCTGTTGGTGAAGCAGCATATGGAAACGTTCCAGGAGCGTTACGCCCCGTTCCCGATCAACATGCGTGCCCTCTCGCGGTTCCAAAGTGACGCGGAAGCAAAATTGGTGCTGGCCGGACTCGCCGATGGCAGTGTTGACATCGTCATTGGGACCCATCGTTTGCTGAGCAAGAACGTGACGTTCAAAGACTTGGGTCTTGTTGTCGTGGATGAGGAGCAACGCTTCGGAGTGGAGCACAAAGACTCCCTCAAAGCTCTGAAAACCAACGTCGATGTGTTGGCCATGTCGGCAACACCGATTCCTCGGACGCTCGAGATGGCGGTCACCGGGATCCGGGAAATGTCGACGCTCGCAACACCGCCGGAAGCTCGCCACCCGATTTTGACGTTTGTCGGCCCCTATAACGAATCCCAGGTGGTCGCGGCGATCCGCCGCGAACTCTTGCGAGAGGGTCAAGTGTTCTTCGTCCACAACCGGGTTTCGAGCATCAACAAGGCGGCGGCGAGAGTTCAGGAGCTTGTTCCCGAGGCTCGGGTCGCCATTGCCCACGGGCAAATGGGGGAGTCAGCGCTCGAGCAGGTAATGGTGGACTTTTGGGAGCGACGCTTTGACGTGTTGGTGTCCACCACGATTATCGAAACGGGTCTCGACGTCACCAACGCCAACACCCTGATCGTGGATCGGGCGGAGCGCTATGGCCTTTCCCAACTCCACCAGTTGCGCGGTCGCGTGGGGCGGGGTCGCGAGCGAGGCTATTCCTACCTGCTCTATGACGATGACCTTCCGATGGGTGAGAACGCCCACGACCGGCTCGCCACACTGGCCTCCACCACAGATCTGGGCGGTGGAACCCGGATTGCGATGAAAGACCTCGAAATGCGGGGGGCGGGAAACCTCCTGGGTGCGGAGCAGGCCGGCCACATCCAAGGCGTGGGCTTTGACCTCTACCTGCGGATGGTCGGAGAAGCGATCTCGATGTTCCGAGACGATATGGCCCCCGGTCAAACCGAGTTGCGACTCGAGCTCCCGGTGGACGCGAGAATCCCCACCGACTACATCGACTCCGAGCGCTTGCGGCTGGAGATGTATCAAAAACTCTCCGGTGCCGCCGCACCGAGCGCGTCGGATGACGCGGTCGAGGAACTTGTCGAAGAGATGACGGATCGCTATGGCGAGCCGCCCACCGCTGTTCACACCCTGGTGAAGGTCACCAAGTTGCGCCACCTCGCGATGACCCGAGGAATCGGGGAGACCATGGTGATGGGCAACAAGCTCCGGGTTGTGGGACCACCTCTGCCGGATTCTTTGCAGGTGCGGGTGCAGAGGCTCTACCCGAAGGCCACCTATATGGCACCGGCCAGGGTCTTGCTCGTTCCCCTGCCCGAGGACTACACCGACCAGGCCCTGATTGTCTGGGTGGAGGGCGTTATTGAGGCTCTCTATCCCGCACCGAAGAGTGCAGACTAGGCCTATGTCCGCGAACGACGCCCTCCATCGCTTGGTGGCGACCATGGCCACGCTTCGGGGCCCTGATGGATGCCCGTGGGATGCGGAGCAAACCCACGAATCTTTGGTTCCCTATGTCCTCGAAGAGGTCTATGAACTGATCGAAGCTCTCGAGTCGGGAAGTCCCGAGGACGTGAAAGAGGAACTGGGTGATCTTCTCTACCAGGTTCTCTTTCACGCCGACATTGCCGCTCATGCGACCGACTCACCGTTCACCATTGACGATGTGGCAGCGGCGGTGGACGAGAAGATGCGGGTTCGACACCCGCACGTTTTCGCCGAGGGTGATGCCAAGAGTGTGGACGAGGTCGTCGCGCGCTGGGACGAGATCAAGAAGGAACAAAAATCTCACCGAGAGAGCGTGGTGGAGGGAATCCCAGAGAAGCTCTCCGCTCTCGCCAGGGCCGCCAGTGTTCTGAAGCGCTCGAAGGACATCCTCCCTGCCCCCACCCCCGGAGACTCGACAGCAACAACGGAGAAGGAGCTGGGAGAGCAACTCCTCGCCATCGTGGCGAATGCGAGGGCTCAGGGGCTCGATGCTGAGCGCGCTCTCCGCCAGGCCACCAGGAACTGGGAGGACTGGGTCAGGGCTAGCGAGCAGGCCAGCCGGAATGGGGTCCAAGACAGCGCGGAGTCTTAGGGCAGAATCGCAGTATGGCTGTCACTTCCGCACGCGGCATGCGTGATTTCTCGCCCCGCGAGAAAGAGCGCAGAGACGCCGTGCTGGCGGTCATCAGTGAGACCTATCAACGCCACGGCTTTGAGGCGATCGAAACCCCAGCGCTGGAAGATTCGGCCGTCTTGCGCTCCGGGATGGGTGGCGATAACGAGAAACTTAGCTTTCAGGTTCTCAAGCGTGGTCTGGAAACCGCAGACCTTGCTGCGGCGACCGATTCTGCGGAGCTGTCAGACCTGGGACTGCGCTTTGACCTGACCGTTCCGCTGGCGAGGTTTTATGCCTCCCATCACGCCGTATTGCCCCCGGTGTTTCGCTCCTTCCACACGGGTCCCGTGTGGCGGGCGGAGCGCCCACAAAAGGGCCGCTACCGCCAGTTTGTGCAGTGCGATATCGACATTCTGGGCGAGCCCGGTGTTCTCGCCGAGGTCGAGGTCATGATCGCCACCGCCGATGCGCTCACGCGAGTGGGAGTGGAAGGTTTTTCGTTCCGGGTCAATGACCGAAGGCTCCTGACTGAACTGCTGACTGCTGCCGTTATTGCGCCGGAGAACCAGCCCTCAGCCCTGATTACGCTCGACAAGCTCGACAAGGTGGGGGCGGAGGGTGTGCTCAAGGAACTGCGTGAGCGCGTGCCCGGAGGGTTTGATGAGCCCATGATCCAGGCCGTCCTCGACGCCTCGGCACCGGCGCTTGATTCCTCGGCGATTGCGGCACTCATGGGTAACACCCCGGAGTCACAGGAGGCTGCTGCCCAGCTGGTCAGCTGGGTATCCCAGGTGGCGGGCGTTATCGGGGAGGACGCCCTGGTGTTTGATCCGACCCTGGTGCGCGGGATGGGGTACTACACCGGATCGATTGTGGAGATTTCCCACCCAGACCTTGGAATTTCCCTCGGCGGTGGCGGTCGCTACGACGGGATGATCGGTCGATTCCTCGGCACTGAGGTCCCAGCCTTCGGAGTCTCGCTCGGGTTTGAGCGCTTAGTCGACATCCTGGAGACGGCACCGATTACCCACCACGACCGAGTGGCGTTAGTTATTCCCGCGGGCGGGGACACCACCTCCGTGATTGCGCTGAAGAAACACTTAGTCGACACCGGACACACCGTGCGGGTGGTAACCGAGGCTAAGAACATGCGGGTGGTCTATGAACAACTCGTGTCTGACGGGTTCTCCCGCGTTGCGAGCGCCGAGGACGGCGCTCACTCGCTGGAGGATCTGACCTGGAAAGACTTAACCTAATCGCCACCCGAGTGCGGGTGAGGGATTACTAGAATTGTTCTGGTGCTATCCGCACTGACCCACCCGCCCAGGAACACCCCCACCGGAAGAGGACCCCTCGTGGCCGCAATTGATGCCCTGAACGCTCGTGAAATTCTTGACTCGCGAGGTAACCCCACCATCGAGGTGGAGGTGCTGCTTGACGATGGCACCGCCTCGAGGGCCGCAGTTCCCTCCGGTGCCTCCACGGGAGCGTTCGAAGCGTTTGAGTTGCGCGATGGCGACACCACCCGCTACCTCGGCAAAGGTGTGCAGCGAGCTGTGGCCTCAGTTCTTGACTCGATTGCTCCCGCCATCGAGGGAATGGAGGCCACCGAGCAGCGCGCCATCGACCAGTTGATGCGTGATCTGGATGGCACCGCCAACAAGGAAAAGCTGGGTGCGAACGCGATCCTGGGTGTGTCGTTGGCCGTGGCCAAAGCAGCAGCGGAGTCCTCCGACTTGGCCTTGTTTCAGTATTTGGGAGGCTCGAACGCCCACGTCCTGCCGGTTCCCATGATGAACGTCATCAACGGTGGCGCTCACGCCGACACAGCCGTCGACATTCAAGAGTTCATGGTGTTGCCCATTGGTGCTGGAACGTTCCGCGAAGCCCTGCAAATGGGTGCCGAGGTCTATCACGCTCTGAAAGCTGAGCTCAAGAAAGCGGGAATGCAGACCGGTCTCGGGGACGAGGGTGGTTTTGCGCCGGAGCTTGCCAGCAACCGCGCAGCGCTTGATTTCCTGATGACCGCTATCGCCTCAGCCGGGTTTAAACCAGGTGCTGACATTGCCTTGGGCCTCGATGTTGCGGCCACCGAAATGTTTGAGGGTGGCAGCTACCAATTCGAAGGCCATAAACGCGATGCCGCGTTTATGGCCTCCTACTATGGCGAGCTCGTGGAGAGCTACCCGCTGGTCACTATCGAGGACCCCCTGGATGAAAACGACTGGGACGGTTGGGTCGCCCTGACTGAGGCCATTGGTAGCAAGGTGCAGCTCGTGGGCGATGACCTGTTTGTGACCAACCCGACCAGATTGCAGGAGGGAATCACGAAGGGTGCCGCAAACTCCCTGCTGGTGAAGGTGAACCAGATTGGAACCCTGAGCGAGACCCTGGATGCTGTGGCACTGGCGCACACGAATGGCTACACCGCCGTGCTCTCCCACCGCTCCGGAGAAACAGAAGACACCACAATTGCGGACCTGGCGGTCGCGACCAACTGTGGGCAGATCAAGACCGGCGCCCCCGCACGAAGTGAGCGGGTCGCCAAATACAACCAGCTGTTGCGCATCGAAGAGGAGCTCGATAGCTCTGCGTCCTACGCCGGAGCTGGTGCCTACCCACGCTTTAGCTAAGACCTGCGCGCCCTAGGGTCGCTCCGAGGCGCCCTGTCTACACTGTTTCCGTGGCGAAGCAGAGGCAGAAAAAGCAGAGGCAGACTCCGAGGAGTCGTGCCTCTGCTGCTCAGGTTCTGCTGAATCTGCAAGCCTCAGGCTTTGTAGTCACCTTCTTGGTGCTGATTGTGGCCGGTGTGGTGATTTTGTCCCCAACGCTTCGAGTGCTGGCTGAGCAGCAACAAGAAATAGCGGGCCTGGAGGCAGCGCTTGCGGAGAGTGAACAGCAGGTAGTGGCACTGGAAGAGCAGCGGGAGCGGTGGAAAGACCCCGCTTATGTGGAAACTCAAGCCCGGGAACGCCTGCTGTTTGTGTATCCCGGCGACATCACCTACCTCGTCATTGACGATGGGGAGGGCATCGAGGATGACGCCGGAATCGAGATTTCCACCGAAATTGTGGGGGCTTCCACCGATTGGCGTGAATCCTTGCTCGCCTCCTACCTGGTCGCCGCCACCACCTCCCAGGATTACCAGGCCGAAATTACTGAAGCCCCCGGAAGGATTCCCTCTCCCGACCAGGAGAGCACCCCATGAGTCTCGGGGAGAAGCCCACTGCTCGGGACACTGAGGTCGTGAGTGAGCAACTGGGTCGACCAGCACGCGACATCGTGGGGATTCCCGCACGCTGCGTGTGTGGAAATCCGCTCGTGGTGGTTACTAACCCGAGACTCGAGGATGGCACCCCATTTCCCACCCTGTATTACTTAACCCAGCCGGCAGCCACCCAGGCCGCGTCCCGTCTCGAGGCGGAGGGCAAAATGGCCGAGTATCAGGATCGACTCGCCGAAGACGAGGACGCGCAAGGGTCGTATCGCCTCGCGCACGAGACATTTCTTGCCACCCGCGCCCAACTCGGTGTGATTGAGGAGATTGAGGGAATCTCTGCCGGGGGAATGCCCACCCGCGTCAAATGCTTGCACTCCCTGATGGCACACTCGCTCTCGGCGGGGCCCGGGGTGAACCCGGTGGGGGATTGGGCGCTTGCCGATACCCCGTGGAGTCGAGAGGTGTGTGCGTGCTAGGCCACAGGAACGCTCCTCGTTTGCTAGTTCTCACACTCGTTGGTGCCCTGCTGGGGGTTCCAAGCCTGGCAGTGCCGGACACCCCGGCGATTGCTGACCAGGTTCGTGAGCGCCAGTACTGGCTGGAGGATTACCGCATCACCGATGCGTGGGAAATCACCCGCGGAGCGGGTGTTCGGATCGCCATTATCGACACCGGCATTGACGCGAGCCACCAAGACCTCGCCGGAGCGCTCGCGGGCGGGGCCGACTTCTCGGGTTTGGGTAGCCCCGATGGTCTCACCCCGGTGGGACCCGAGCGACGCCACGGCACGATGGTGGCCTCCTTGGCTGCCGGTCGAGGAAACAATGGCGTTGATGGTGTCCTGGGGAGCGCCCCGGAGGCGGAACTGTTGAGCCTGTCCATGAGTTTTGGGGGCGGCACTGTCTCACCGGATGAGCAGGTGGCCAACGCCGTTCGGTTTGCGGTGGATAACGGCGCCGACATTATTTCGCTTTCCCTGACACGGAACACCAGGGACTGGCCAGAGTCATGGGATCGAGCGTTTGGCTATGCGGCAGTCAATGACGTGGTCGTCATTGCCGCTGCCGGGAATCGAGGCAGCGGCACGGTGTCAGTCGGTGCACCAGCGACCATGCCCGGTGTTCTGACTGTCGGAGGAGTGGACCAAGACGGGCAAGCGAGTGATTCTGCGTCCTCCCAGGGAATCACGATCGGCGTAATGGCCCCCAGTGAGGGACTCGTGGGCGCCACCCCCGGCGGTGGCTATGTGTCGTGGTCGGGAACAAGTGGCGCGACCCCGATTGTGGCGGGGATTGTGGCCCTGGTTCGCTCCGCCTACCCGGACCTGGATGCCGCCAACGTCATCAATCGGGTTCTCCTCAGTGCTAACCGGGTGACCGACACGGTTCCCGACCCGATTTATGGGTATGGATTGGTGGACGCCTATGCCGCCCTCACCGCGGATGTTCCTTTCGTGAGTGACAATCCGCTGGGTTCCCTCGACGACTGGGTGGTCCTGCACCGCAAGCAGGAGGGAAACCCGATTGTGGTGCCGCTCGGGCCCCAATCCACTGTGGCCGAGGAGGAGCAGGCTCTGCCGCCTCGCATCCCCGCACGTGATGACCCGCAATGGAGATTTCTCCCCTACGTGGTGACCGTGGGCTTTGTTTCCCTGCTGTTGGTGGTGGTGCTCACCGGCGCTGTGCTGGTTCTGTGGCGCTTGAGGAAGCGATAGATTAGTCAAAGTCTTCTTGTTTCCACTCTCTGAGGTGTCCTGTGACTCGAATTGTGATCGTTGGCGGTGGATACGCCGGTTTTTACACAGCGTTGAAACTGCAAAAGCTTCTCCGTCGCGGAGAAGCGGAAGTGGTCGTTATCGACCCACTTCCCTATATGACCTACCAGCCCTTCCTCCCGGAGGTGGCAGCCGGCTCGATTGAGGCGCGTCACGCGATCGTTCCGCTTCGTCGCCACTTGAACAAGTGCCGAGTGATTACTGCACGAGTGACCGGGATTAACCACAGTGCCAAGACCGTCACGGTGACCCCCGAAGGTCAGCCTGACTTCAGTTTGGAGTACGACCACATCGTCATCACCGCTGGTGCTGTCTCGAGAACGTTCCCGATTCCCGGGGTCGCAGACTTCGCCATTGGTATGAAAACTATCGAAGAGGCCGTCTCGGTCCGAGACCGCCTGATTGACAATCTCCACCTGGCAGCCGACATGGCTCCGGGATCCGCAAGGGATCGCCTCCTCACCGTGGTGGTTGTCGGTGGCGGATTCGCCGGTATTGAGGCCTTTGCGGAGCTGCGAAGCCTGGTGTCGGCGATGCTCAAGGAATTCCCCACCATCAGCATTAGAGACACCCACTTCCATCTGATCGAGGCGATGGATCGCGTCATGCCGGAAGTGTCCGCCAAGAGCGCTGACTGGGTTGTCAAGAACTTGGAGAAGCGCCAAGCCTTCGTCCACCTCAACACTCAGCTCACCAGCGCGGTGGATGGCAAGTTGTTGCTCTCCAACGGCAGGACGTTGGAGACCGACATTGTGATCTGGACCGCCGGCGTGAAAGCCCAGTCCATGCTCGGTGGCACCGGAATTCCGCTGGATAATCGCGAGCGCATTTGCGCTCGCGCCGATCTCCGCGTGGAAGATGGTGACACCATCCTGGAGGGCATGTGGACTGCCGGAGACGTGGCCCGAGTTCCTGACCTCAGTGGTGGCGGAGTCGGTGGCTACTGCGTCCCAAACGCGCAGCACGCTGTTCGGCAAGGCAAGGTTTTGTCCAAGAACCTGGTGGCGGTGCTCCGAGGCGAAGAGCCCAAGAACTACGTCCACAAGAACCTGGGTGCCGTTGCGGGTCTCGGTGTGGGCTACGGAGTGTTCCAGAGTGGCAACATTGCTCTCGTAGGCCTTCTGGCCTGGTTTGCCCACCGGTTCTACCACGGCTTCGCTATCCCGATGTGGGAGCGCAAAGCTCGGGTCTTTGCCAACTGGTTTGTGCACCTGCTCTGGGGACGCGATTTCTCCAGTGTTCGCAAGATTCAGCGCCCCCGAGACTTCTTCGAAGAGTTTGCGAGCAGGCCAGCGGAAGCCGCAAAAAAGGCGACCAAGCAAAAAGTCGCCGCTCGCTAGGATTGGGGCCACCGCCCCGGTAGCCCAATTGGCAGAGGCAGACGACTTAAAATCGTCCCAGTCAGGGTTCGAGTCCCTGCCGGGGCACCCTCACCCGTTCCACAGAAAAGCACCCTACTCTGGGGGATATGGAATCACTAATCGTTATTGGCGTTGTGCTGGGTCTTGCCGCCGCCATCGGAATTTATCTCTGGGTCACCTACAACGGCTTGGTGACCTTGAACGTGCGCGTCGATGAGGCGTGGAGCGACATCACCGTTCAGCTCAAGCGGCGTGCGGATCTCATTCCCAATCTGATTGAAACAGTCAAGGGCTATGCCGCACACGAGAGCAAAGTCTTCGAAGACGTCACCAAAGCCCGAGCCGCGACGCTCGGTGCCGGTGACCCGAATGCTGCTGCCGAAGCCGAAAACATGATGCAGAGTGCCTTGAAGAGCATTTTTGCTGTTGCAGAGGCCTATCCACAGCTCCAGGCCAGCCAAAACTTCCTGCAGTTGCAGGCGGAACTGGTCGACACCGAAGACAAGATCCAAGCGTCGAGGCGCTTCTACAACGGGGGCGTTCGCGAGATGAACACCCGCGTCTTGCTCTTCCCCAACACCTTGTTTGCGAAGAGCTTGGGCTTTGGCGAACGTGACTTCTTCGAGGTCGAGGACCCCTCGGCGATCGCTACCGCTCCCCGCGTTCAGTTCTAGGCACAGGGCTCACCTGCTGTGTATCGGGCGATAGCTGCCAACAAACGCAACACCTGGGTCATCATGGTGTTCTTTGTGGCGATCATTGCGGGGCTCGGCTACTTCTTTGACCTCTACTTTTCCGGCGGAGGAACGGGAGTCGTCTTCTACGGGGTGCTGATTGGTGCCCTGATTTATGTGGCCATCCAGTACTACTCCGCGGGGAAGCAAGCACTCTCGATGGCGGGAGCGAAGCCGATCACCAAAGCCGACAACCCGAGGCTATATCGCATCGTCGAGAACCTCGCGATCACCACCGGTTTACCGATGCCCAAGGTCTACATAGTCGAGGATCCTGCCCCGAATGCTTTTGCGACCGGTCGCGACCCCGAGCACGCTGCGGTTGCAGCGACCACGGGCTTGCTGGAGATCATGGACGACGCCGAACTTGAGGGAGTGATGGCTCACGAGCTCGCCCACGTCAAAAACTTTGATATTCGGGTGACCACCATCGTGTTTGGTCTGGTGGTCGTCGTGGGGTTGCTCGCCGATGTTCTCGCTCGAATGGCGTTCTTTGGAGGAATGCGTCGAAACGGTGGTGGAAACCCGCTGATTCTGGTGGTGGGGATTCTGGCGATGATTCTTGCTCCCTTGTTGGCAGCGCTGATTCAGGCGGCAATTTCCCGGCAACGCGAATACCTGGCCGATGCCACGGGTGCTTTGACCACCCGTCACCCGGAGGCCCTCGCCAGCGCACTGGAGAAACTGGGGCAGTATGCCCGTCCCCTGAAGAAACAACAGGCCTCGATGGCTCACCTGTGGATGGCAGACCCGATTCAACCCGGTGTGATTGACCGGATGTTCCAAACCCACCCCCCTATCAAGGACCGGGTGGCGCGCTTGCTGGAGAACAAAGCACGCTTCTAGATGTGTGTGGCGAGCATCGCGCCTAGACTAAATACATGATTACGTCCCGCAAGACGGCGAGAGCCCAGGGTCCCCGCGTGGTGATTCCTGCGGGTCTGGAGCGCGCCACGCAGTGGTCGTGGCGACTGTTGCTCATCGCGGCAGCGATAGCCGTGGGCCTTTTTGTGGTGGCGCAACTCAGTTTCTTGGTCATTCCGCTGTTTGTGGCTGTCTTGCTCGCAGCGCTGGCCGCACCGGTCTCGATTGCGCTCCGGAAGCTCCGCTTTCCCCGGTGGTTGGCTACCCTCACGACTCTGGTCGTGTTTGTGGTTGCAGTGGGAGGACTCTTCTATCTGGTCGTCAACGAGGTCGTGCGCGGCTGGGAATCACTGCAGGCTCGGACGATTCTCGCCTATGACGATTTCGTGAAGTATCTGCTCGATTCACCCCTGCAGGTGACGGAGTCCCAACTGAATGAGTGGGTTACCGCCCTGGCCACAGAGTTCAACATCGACTCGTCGTGGATTCTCAGTGGTGCACTGTCAGTCACGTCGTCGGTGGGTTCCTGGCTCTTGGGTGCCGGTATCGCCATCTTTGCTCTGATCTTCTTCATCCACGACGGTGCCCGCATTTGGGAATACGTGGTGTCCTGGTTCCCTGCGCTGGCCCGACCCGCGATCTTGGGAGCGTCTCGCTCCGGGTGGTCCACCCTTATTGAGTTTGTTAAGGTCCAGATTTTTGTCGCGTTCGTGGATGCCCTGGGTATCGGGTTGGGAGCGTTGTTCTTGGGTCTCCCCTTGGTTGTTCCCATCGCGGTGGCAGTGTTCCTGGGTGCTTTTATTCCCATTGTCGGTGGGACCGTGGCGGCAGCGCTCGCCATCCTGGTGGCGCTGGTCTATGAGGGTCCCGTCACTGCGCTCATCATGCTCATCATCGTGTTAGCAGTTCAACAGCTGGAGGGTCAGATCCTCCAACCCCTCATCATGGGACCGGCACTTCGCATCCACCCCCTCGCCGTGGTTCTCTCAATTGCAGCCGGTGGTTACCTCGCGGGGATAGCCGGTGTGCTGTTTGCTGTTCCCGTGGTCGCGTTTACGAACGTGGCGGTCAAATACCTCGCTGCGGGAGATTGGCGAGGAGACCCCGAAGCGCTCCCCACAACCCAAAACCCGGTGCTCCGATGACTCTGCTCAGTAACCCCACAGAAACGTCACTGCCCGGCCCCACGCTGGAAGATTTCGAGGACGCGAAACGCGTCCTCGAGGGCGTAGCCCAGGAAACACCGATGGAGTACTCCCGCTACCTCGAGGAAGTACTGGGTGTTCCGGTGTATTTGAAGTGTGAAAACCTTCAGCGCACCGGTGCGTACAAGATTCGCGGTGCGTATTACTGCATTTCCAAGCTCAGCGACGAACAAAAAGCGAAAGGCGTGGTGGCGGCTAGCGCCGGCAACCACGCCCAAGGCGTTGCCTTTGCTGCCAAAGAGCAGGGCATCAAGGCAACCATCTTCACCCCGATGGGCGTTGCCCTGCCGAAACTTCAAGCCACGAAAGCCTATGGAGCTGATGTCGTGCTCGGCGGCGATGACATGCTGGAGCCTTTCCAGAAGCCAAAGAGTTTGCCGAAAAGACCGGGGCTGTTCGAATTCCCCCCTTTGACCATCCCGACATCATTGCCGGGCAGGGAACCGTGGGGTTGGAGATTCTGGAGCAACGCCCCGACGTCCGCACCGTTATCGTTCCGATTGGCGGCGGCGGCCTGATGGCGGGTGTTGCGAGTGCGATGCGCCAGCAGGCTGCGAAGCTGGGTCACACGATCCGCGTCATCGGCGTTCAAGCCGAAAACGCTGCCCCCTACCCCCAGTCTTTGAAGGAGGGGCACCCGATCGAGATTCAGGTGAAACCCACCATCTCCGATGGAATCGCCGTGGGGAAGCCTGGTGCCTTGAACTTCGACATCATCAAAGACACGGTCGACGAAGTCGTCACCGTCAGTGATGACGAGACAGCGCGCGCCATTCTGGTGCTTCTGGAGCGCGCCAAGATGGTTGTGGAGCCCTCCGGGGCGACCGGTGTTGCGGCCATCCTGGCGGGCAAGGTGAAAGCTGAGGGCCCCACCGTGGTCATTCTCAGTGGCGGGAACATCGACCCGATGATCATGGAGCGGGTTATCTCTCGTGGTCTTGCCGGTGCTGGGCGCTACATGAAGATGAGAATCCCGCTGCCCGATCGTCCCGGTCAGCTCGCTCAAACCTCACGAATCGTTTCGGATAACAATGCCAACGTGGTGGAGGTCCTCCACACCCGTCACGGCACGGGTTTGCAAATCAGTCAGGTGGAACTCGAGCTCCATATTGAAACCCGGGGACCCGAGCACGCCGAACAGGTTCTGAAAGCCTTGCGCGACGAGGGCTANGAACCACGGACTGAGTTCTAAGGGATAAACGTTTCTACGTTGAGGATCTCGACGGCGATTTCAGCCCCCGAGGGTGCNGTGAAGGTGCCGCTCTCGCCGATCTTGAGACCCATNATGGCTTGGCCGAGCGGGCTNTGCTCCGAATAGACGTCCAAGTCGGTGTCACCGGCGAGTTCCCTAGAACCCAACAGGAACTTCTCCTCGTCCCCGTGGATGTGTGCGGTGACGACGGTGCCTGGCTCCACCACACCGGAGCTTGCGGGAACCTCGCCCACGATGGCGTGCTTGAGCATATCGGTGAGGTTTCTGATGCGGCCCTCCATTTTGGCCTGCTCGTCCTTGGCCGCGTGGTAGCCACCGTTCTCTTTGAGATCGCCCTCTTCGCGGGCAATCTCAATGCGCTTGGAAATCTCAGCACGGCCGACAGTGGTCAGCTGCTCCAACTCGAGGGCAAGACGGTCATACGCCTCTTGAGTGAGCCAGACCGTGTTCTCGGACTCTGTGGATGCCATCAGTGTCTCCTCGTAATGAAGAAACCGGCCTCACCGTGGGGCCGGTTTGTATTCCCCGGAAGATTACGGCAACCAGCACTCGTAGAGCAAGCCCGTCACAGCAGGTTCACTGGTCCGAAGGGTGGTGTCAAAGACTCGGGTCCAGCGCTCACTGGCGGGGATGTCGAGAATCTGCCAGCCGACAATGCCATAGGAGGCACTCAACGCTTGAACGGCGCAGGTGACCTCGGTGCCGGGAGCGGTGGTCACCTCATAGGTGACGGAGACTTCGGTCTCATCGACGATGGTGTGGCCAACATCCCGGTACTGCAGTTGAGACGGTGTCTCCAAGACCCCGCCCCACCACAGCCACGCACCGAGGACTGCTGCGAACCCCACAGCCGTGACAATGCCGATGGTTCTGTTGTTCCGGGACGAGCGGGCAGTTCTGCCATAGCGCTCATCCAGGCGGGTTTGTGTCTCGGTCATCTCCAGGTCTTCCCTCGCTACGCTAGAACCAGAGTAGTAATCCAGCGTGAGAAGAAGCGGGGAATCACCACCATGAGGTTTCTAACCAACCTTGTTCTGATGGAAGAGGAGCTGATTCCGGCCATTGAGGTCGACCCCAACTCGGTGACGCCGGGCGTTATTGGTTTCATCATGACCTTCGGGGTCATGATTGCGGTGTTGCTCTTAGTTATCGACATGGTGCGCCGCGTTCGACGCGTTCGCTACCGCCAAGAGATCGCGGACAAACTCGATGGTGTTACCCCGCCAGCGGAGGATCAATAGCAATCAAGAGCACTGCGGTCCAGTGCGACAGAAACGCGACGACCGTGAGCACGTGGAAGATTTCGTGGAACCCAAAGTGCTTCGGGCTGGGGTTGGGCTTCTTCATCCCATAGACCACCGCACCGACTGAGTAGGCAAGACCTCCGACAATCACCAAAATCATGGTCGCTAGGTTGGCCGCAAA
>JGI10211J34971_10001489_pt1 | contig 19330 bp, 20 predicted proteins | sample Etolagsediment_FD_34971 | JGI IMG/M metagenome (IMG submission 34971)
TGATAATCCCTTTGGTGAGATTGATGTAATCAAGAATATCGAAGAAGCACTTCGAAAAGAAGGCTACGAAAACGGATATCAGTATCTAATTCTGTGTGTACCTAACATTGTTGACATCAGCTATGGACGAGGTGTAGGTTACACATTTACCGAACATGATCTCGGTGAAGATATACATCAGATCAGTGCAACAAAAATTCGCGCAAAAATGAGAGAAGAAGGAAAACTTTCATGAACTCGATGAATGACTTGAAATTTACAACAGCAGGAGACTATATGATGAATGATGAATCTTACGCAGTAACAGCAGAAGAACTTCGACAGTTTATCGAGCGATATGAACGTCTAGAAACAGAAAAGAAGGACATCGCGGATCAGCAGAAGGAAGTGATGTCTGAAGCCAAAGGCCGCGGATATGACACAAAGGCTATCCGTAAGATTATTGCGATGCGCAAACGTGATCGTGATGATATTGCTAACGAGGAAGCTGTAGTCGAAATGTATAAAGAAGCACTAGGTATGTAAAATGAAACAAAAAGATCTACAGATTGTATGCGAAAATATTATTGCAAGATATCCACCGCACCGAAATTTCACGTCTGCAGATGTCGCGTATGACGCAGGATACGTTTTTCCAGATTATCAATACGCTGATGTTATATCTGGCGTCGTGAGTAAAATCAAGCAAAAGCAAACACTCGCAAAACACGGTAAAAAAATTATACTTGTTGGATATAGCCCAAAATATGGAAGGAATCAAAAGCGACCAACGAATTTGTTAAGAGTGATAGACTGTTGATCCAGAATTGACATTCTAATCTATTGGTAGGTTACCTTATAAAGAAGTACAACGTCAACTGGTGGTCAACTGGTTGACTCTCAGAATAAAAAAAGGCGGGCATAAAGCCCGCCTTAGCACTCTTCTAGCACTCTTCTTTCTTGTGTTTACAGTTATCGAAATGATATCTTTGACCACCTTTCCCTTGAAACCTACAATGCGGGCACGTAAATGGCTTGCGGATTTTTGCAGACTTTTTCATATTTTCTTTATGTTCACCAGATTTGGGCACACCTTTTAGAGTTTTAGAAATGTTATTCTTAGTTTCATCTGAATGTACCCTACCTTTCATAGAAGTAGATATTTTTTCAGGATCAGGTTTTTTCCTGTGTTTCATTTTTTCTTTATAACCAGGTCTTTGCCATATCTCCTTTCCAATCTCAGATCTTTTCTGTCTTTGTTCTTCGGTCAAATTCATTGGAACATCCTTCTTTGCTTTCGAGATAGATGCGCATTTTTTACCCTTATTCCAAGGAATATTACCTTTCTTACAAGGATTATTTTCAGACATTTCTTTACTCATTATCTTCTTTCGCTCAGCGCCCATGTCACTATCCCAAAACTGTTTCTTCAAAACAGATGCTGCTTTACCCGACAAACCAATAGCACGTTTTTTCACATTATAATATCTAATAGTTTCGTTACGTTTATTTTCTCCCAAACACAACTCTTCATCTTTGATCATGTCAAGATACTTTTGTTCTAGTGCAAATAACTCTTTGGGATCATTACCGTAATAAAACTCAAGTATTTTCCTTCTGAAATCATGAGGTCTTTTCTTGATTGCGCTATCCATGAAACCAGTTGATGAAGTATATCCATCATCCAATGAACCCATATGGGATCCAATACAAAACCACTTTCTTTTGCGGTCATACCAAATATATACGAAACCTGAATAAATATCCATTGCTGGAACTCCTTTCTGTAAATGTTTAGTTCTAGAGTAGGTGGGACTGGTACTCCGCGACCTACATTTTTATTTATTAGAATAAGTTTGGTACACAGACAAAAATGTAATCTTTTTGATAATATTTTGCCGGGGCAATAAAAAAGGCGGGTCCGAAGACCCGCCTTAGTTTGATCTGGTTGATTCCAGATTCTTTTATTCTAAATCAAAACAGATTTGCAACTTTTACTCTTCTGTAGTACACGTTGGTGTTTGTTTCCAGACGACCCAGAGCAGTTGCAACACCAGTGATGCCGCCTTCTGCGAATGGGTTAGCAACCATGCCATAACGAGTCTTGAACCCGATTTTAGGCTGGAAGCTGTTTTCACCAACTGCACGGTACATCTGTAGCGGTACATATGGGCAGTAGAAGAGGCCTGCGTCGAATGCGCTGGAACCCTTGTAACCAACTACGAGATAGTTGCTACCTGCATATGGATCGATGTAAACTCTGTAGCGACCGTTGAGAACACCAGCGAAGGTATTACCTGTATCGTCTACGTTCAGTGCGTTGCTGTTCAGTGCTGGAGTATAATCCAGGACACCTGCCATCTGAAGAGCGGATGCAACATCGGAAGAACAGATAACGATGTTACCCTTACCTCTACGAGTCGCTTTTGCGATCGCGTTGGCTTCTTGCTCGATCTGGAACATCAGACCCTTGAACTTCTCAACCGACCAACGACCATTTGCGTCAACATCTAGGTCGAAAGTACCAGCTGCAGCAGTATTAGCAGCACCAGTTACAGCAGTTGAGTAGATGGTACGAACAAGCTCGCGGTTGATTTCTACAAGAATTTCAGACTGTAGAATGTTTGCAAGCTCAGTTTCAGCATCTAGACCATGAACAGCACGTAGGTCTTGTGCAAGTTCAGTGGTGTATTCTGCTTTCAGTGCGCGGCTCTTTGCAGATACAGTTACTTTCTCGATTGAGAATGCCATTTCTGCGAAAGTGTTTGCGCCATCAGCACCAAGAGATTCTGCAACACCAGTTGTCATACCTGTACCAGTGCTAAACTGTGAAGTATTAGCAATATCGGTTGGCATCATTGAACCGGTATGTGTACCTGTACCAGAGAAGTCGGTATCAGCTTCATTGTAGAATGCTTCAGTACCAGTTTGTGATTCGTAACGTGAACGCATTGCAAAAATCAGACCGGTTGGACCAGTCATTGGCTGAACACCTGCAATGTCATATGCCATCAGGTTTGGCATCGCGCGACGTACGAGGCTGATCAGAACTGGATCGTAACCAGCAACTGGACCACCAGCAGCTGCAGAAGTACTGAAACCACCGGTTCCTGCTGCGTTAGTTGGTGTCTCCATGAGAAGTGAGCTCATTGAGATTGACTGATCGCCAGACTCCATGAGTGCTTTCTCGGTGTTTTCAAGAATCGTAGCAGTAACTGCTCGTCTATGCTGATCCTTGATTGGCTCGAAAGTAGAGTGCTCAAGTACTGGACCCCACTTTTCCACCAGAGCTTGATAGTTTGACTGTGTCATAATTTCTATCTCCTTATGGTTATTGTTATTCTGGATATATTTATAAAACTATATTTTTCACTTACTTGGAGTTGCGTGCGTTGAGCGCTTCAACTAAAGCATTGACGGTGGAGTACTGGGAAACTGGTTTCTTTTCTTCCTCTTCAGTGATGATTTCATCTTCATCATCAGATACATTCTCTGTTAGGGCCTTACCTTTTTTGAAGAATGATTCCTTGAGAGTCTCAAGATTTGAAGAATAAGCTTCAAGGTCACTTACGTCAAGGTTCTCAGAAAGTGTTCTCAGTCTTTCGCGTTGAGAAACTGTAAGACCTTCGGTCATTTCTTCAAATACTTTTTCTGCTTCGAGACTAAGAACTACTTGTGAAAGCTCAATGTTCTCGTTAATCGTTTTGTTGACTTGAGCTTGCAGTTCTTCGATCTGCTCTTCAAGACCTGCAACGACGTCGATTGTTTCTTCGTCTACGTCGATGTTATGCTCAGTGAAGAGTTCTTTGAGACCTTCCATGAGAGACTCAGCCATTTCAACCTTGATACCGGTTTCTACAGCAAGTTCATTTTCTTCCATCCATTCGCCAACAACGTAGTCAAGATATGAATCAAGATTTTCTACGATCTCGTCCATTGTTTCTTCAATGGATTCTTCAAGCTGTTTTTCGAACTCTTCTTCAAGTTCAGCAGCGATTGCCTCGGCTTTTGCAGTTGCTGCTTCATTGACTGCAGCTTCGAAAACCATAGTAACCTTTGACTTGAAGTCTTCGGAAAGATCCATACCTTCAAACATAGAAGCGATAGACTCATCAATGGAAATAACTTCCTCTTCAACAACTTCTACTTCTTCTGTTTTGGTTTGACCTGGTACTTCGCTAGCTGAAACTTCATCAGCCTTAGGATCAGCTTTTTTATTCAGATCTGCTCTTTTCTTTTTGTGTTCTCCGCCCGCTGGTGTCACAGAGTCAGGCACTGTAGAAACACCGTCGTCAGCAACGAACTTTTCTTCTAGATCATTTGCCATGTGTTCTTCTCCTTTATTGTGGATTTCATATTATGGTTTATTTATAAAAATCATTTCCTGAGTGACTCGATGAAGATCTCGAACATTCTTGCCGCAGTGCTTTCATCAATCTTACGAACTGTTCGCTTATATTCTCTTTTCACTTCTTGAACTGCTTCTTCGATAAACTCTTGCGCTCTCCAAGTACCAGACGTGATGTCATAATAGTACTCGGTATTTTCCATGATGCCATTGACAAAGCAGTTTGGACCGCTTGGATCTGTTACTACGTCAACAGTCGCTAGATGAAAGTCATCTTGAACTTCCATGATACCTTCTTTGGTCTGTTTGACCGAGCCGAGACCACGAGTAGAAACACCAACTTTTACACCTTCATCGATGAATGTCTTGACGATCTCACCCATTGGTGTACCAAGGATTTTTGCTTTACCGATGAAATTAGAACCATCACGCTTCATTTCAGTAATTAGGTGAGAAACACGATCACCATTGATCTGAGGACCATCAGGATGTCCAAGTTCACCCAGGGCACGCTTCGTCTGAATAAAGTCTTTGTTATAGCGATTCATTTCTTTTTCAAGAACTGCGGAAGGATAGATACGACCATTACGGTTCTTGAGATCTCCTTGCATAAAGATCCCATGAATAAAATAATTTTTCTTACCATTTTCACTTGCTTCAGTAAGAACTTCACAATCTTCTTCAAAAACTTCAGTTATTAATTTCATTTTTATGACCTTTCCTTTTTGTGAGCATACCCTTTTTCCATCCATTATTAATATACTCATCCAGGAGATGCATTTTTATTTTTGTATTTTTTCCGTCCTTATTTACAAAAACGGTGCCTCTACTAGCTGCTCCCAATTTAGACTTTTCTTCTTCGCTTTTAATTCTTCCTTTTTGTACTTTCGAAATTTTTTCAGCAAAGCCGCCAGGTTTTTTCTTACCTTTATTTGCGACAGATATTTTATTGGAAATTTCTTTTTTCTTTTCTTCGCTTAAATTTTCTCTGTACAAAATATTAGATTTTCTATTCTTTTCTATAGAATTAACTGAATGTTTTCTTCCTGCATTAATTTCGCCTTGTTTTTTACTTTTCATTCTTTTTAATCTAATAGCAGTTTTTTCTCCATAAATTTCTTCGTATGTTTTACCTTTTCTTTTGAAAGATAATGCTTTTGCAAAAGCTCGTCTACATTCATCATACTCTCTTGAAGATAGAAATCTTTTTTTACTTCGAACCATAGCGCCGAAAGCAGAAATCATTTTATAATATGCATTGGTATTTTCATCGACTATTTTTATAAGCAGTTTATGGGCTATAAAGTGTTCTCTGGCTGTCAATTTTGCGGCATTCCATTCGCTCACGCTTAAATTTTTATATTGCGGAAAAATGCATTTTGGTAAAATGTGATGCACTTCGCAATAACCGGATAAATCCTTTCTGTTTATAGAGCGCTCAATCAAAGATATATAAATTTTGGTATATTTATTATCTTTAAATAACGGATCATTTTTTAGTATATTTTTATACATGGATTTATAAACTCAGTTTTTCTTGCCGTTTTCACTGGCTTCGGTAAGAACTTCGCAGTCCTCGTTGAATACTTCTGTAATCAGTTTCATTTGGTAGTTTCCTTTTTGTTTCTATTTATCATTTTTATGATTTGTATGAAACTGGAGTGCATAGGATATTATTATCGCCAGAAATAGAGTGCGTCTTGATCTTTTCTACAATCTCAACTGTATTTTCTGGCATCGTAAATGTTCCGATAACAGTATTTGCACCCACGTCTTCGACGGTCACTACAGTATTCGCAGAAGCATATACTCGAACTAGCGCAGAATCATATACAGTGTTCGCAGTTGAAACTGTAATCTCGGTATTGATTGGTTTAATAATCATAGTGCCTCCCTTGCAAAACCTACGATCTCTTCATAGCCTGCTTTATCAGCCATCATTGTATCTTGCATTTTCTTACGGTTTGTTTTATTGAGATCATTAAACATCTGATTTAGAAGTTCGGCATCCTTTTTTGATACAGTGATAGAAGAACCATCATCAAGCTTCATACGACCTGGTTTTACCGCTTCTTGTAGTGATTCACTCATTTTTTCTTGACCGTATTCGTCACGCTGTACAGGTCTAGTTGTTGTCATGCGTGTACGAGTTACTCCACGTGCATCTGTATACTTGACTGGACGCTTTATTGCAGAACGTGTGACTTCATCAAGTTCAACTTCTTCACCTAAGACGTCAATCTGGTGAGCTTTTCTAGCAATCGCTCCGGCTGCTCTTTCTGCATTCTTTTTACTTAGACCCTTTTTCATAAGAATTTTACGATGATCATACTCCGACGCGCCGCGAGCTTCTGAATCTGTAAATCCTGATTTTTTGTCCTTCTTGTACTTCTGTATAGCTTTGCGCATAAGATTTTTATCTTTTAATACGTTTTCATCGAGCTCAGCTTCTTCGCCATACATACTCATATTCATACGGCGATCGCCTTCAACATATCCGTGAAGGGTCATCATCTGTCCGTGTACGTGAGCAAGTTTGTTCTGGAACCACTCTTCTGGATCTACACACATATCATCACAGTCATTGAGATAAGACATGATTTCCTGCGCAGCATACATAATAAACTGCAGTTGACGGCTCATCATTGGAATTTCTTCCCATGCGTCTTCTGCCATATTTGCTTTATCGGCAAGACGACCTGAAGCAGAAGTAATACCAGCAAGTCTTTTATTCGCTTTCTTTCTGTTCTTGTCTCCATCAGCGTAGTTACCACGCTTATCGTCGTAACCGGACATTCTAGATCTCTTTGCTAGATCCTTACCTGCGCCTTTGATATAGGAGTGCAGAGTGTTTGGTGAAAGCTCGTCAAGTTGTTCAACTTCTTCTTTACGAAACTTACGAGCTACACTCCTATCAGCCATCTTCAAACCTTTTGCGCGCTTGTCCATAGTCTTTGTTTCTTTTGAGATGTCTGCAGACTGAGGACCATTCTTACTACGTAGCATTTTATCAATTGCTGAATTTGATGCGCGTTCTTTACTACGGTTAGCTTTTGCTTTATAGCTTTTCATTGCCCGTGGTGTATCAAGAACTTCGTCAAGCTCGGCTTCCTCTTTCACCTTCTTTTTCATTGCTTTACTAATTGCTTTGCGACGTGCATGTAGATACTTATCTGAAGAATCTACATCACCATCATTATCAATGTCGTCGTCCTCTTTACCTACAGGATCCATTGCTTCATATACGTCTTCGTCATTGCCTTTTTCATAATCAGCACGACGCTTCGGCATTTTCTTTGTGGATCCTTTGAATGTTTCATCGCCTGCATGACTATGTGGAAACTTTTCAATCTCGTGTTTTGCCTTGAAATGAATCTCATCTCCGGCCTTTGGTTGTGCAACCTCGGAAAGAAGTTTACTGAAGGTCTTCATCTTGAGTTCTCCCAGTTTGATTATTTGAATTCTTTTTTCTATTTATAAGTAGCGATTCCTCAGCTTCCTGTCCTGGTTCTTCAGGCGGCGGTTGGTCACCTTCGAAGTCACTCATTTCTTGCTCTTCGTCTTCGCGTTCTTTCTTCATCTGTTTTTCCATTTCTTTCCAATCATTATCAGACATGTAAAGAACGTTTTTGACTACCCATTCCTTCGAGAAGTACTTACCGATTTGTTCTTCGACTTCACGTAGAGTTGACATCTTTTCACGAAGAATTTCAGCTTGCTTCAACTCTTCGAAGTAGTTGTCTTTCATGAAGTCATAACGAATCTGATTTTGTATTTCTTTCCACTCTTCAGGATCCATAATACCTTTCAGTATCAGTTGCTTTTCGAGTAGAACATCAAACAACTGCGAGAACCGCGCACGAAGTCGACGAATAAACTTACTGAACTTCAATTCATCACGACTAATCTCAGATGCACGACCAAATGTATACATGGTCTCTGGTTCTAGTCTTGAGATTGGAACTCGAAGTGACTTATAAAGTTGCCTCTGGAAGTACTGTAGATTTTCATCTGTGCCGAGAGCTTGAGAATTACCGCCAGCAAGAAGATCAACTTCGGTAGATCTTTCACCACCGCGACGTGGGAACCAGAAGTCTTCAGTCATGGTCATGAACCGGCGCGAGTCACTAATGTCGCCAGACGTAGAGTCATAGCGAAGTTTATTCTTGTGACGAACCATCATATCATGTAGGTACTGTTCAGCCTTTGCCTTTGGAAGGTTACCGACATCGATGTAGAAAATACGTCGTTCAGGTGCTCTTGTCAGTGTATAGATCACAACGGCGTCTTCGAGCATTCGAAGCTGATTGAGTGGCTTGATTGCAGGATGCAGGTGACCTAGAACCATTGCGTTGTTTTCGCTCAACAGACCAGATGTGATGCGTGCGATCGAGTCCTTTGCAATACGATAACCTTGAGTAGTTCCGTCTTGTTGAGTACCTTTAGTACTACCAAAGCCAGCTTCGGAATAAAGATAATACTCAGACTTTACTCGTTTGATCGGTATACCGGAATGTGGATCTTTTTCACGACGATCCATTTCCTTGACAAGTCTTAACTTACGAGGATCAATATACCGAAGTTCGTAGATACCTTCTTTCAAATTTTCCGGATCAATCATTACGTGATAATTGAGTCTTCCGTCAACATAGAATCTAGAAAAAATATCATACGCGTTATTTGAAAAGTCAAGAAGAGAAAGTACATTATCAAACTCTTCTGTGATTTTTTCTTTGACTTTATCTGGAAGATCGGTATCATCAAGAACTACTTCAACGACTTTTTCATGTGAGTCAACGCTGATCGCTTCATTCACAATTTCGTCTACAGCCTGAGTAATTTCAGTCTGCATCGCCATGCTACGATACTTAGTCACGAGCTCAGACTCAGTCTTTGCAGCTCCTTCCATATCCAGCATCATACCGTAGAAACCGCCGAGAGCGTTTCCTACAGTGATAGCACCGTCATCGTTCGTTGGCTCGACGAAGGACATCGGCTGTTTGCTGATGTCCTGCTCGTCTTCGGGCCTCTTGATTTCAAATCCAAAGATGCGCATTATTTAGTTTATCCTCACTTAGGTTGTAGAAATTCCAGTTGTGCCTTCAACTCTCCATAGATCATACTGGAATGTTACAGAAAATTCTTCGATGGTATCTGTAGCTTCCCAAGCCATTGGAATTGCATCGATAGCGATTGGATACATTCCTTCAAAGATATAAGTACGAAGCGGGCTACCGTTCTTACCATATTGTGTAATTAGACCATTTGACTTATAGCTTTGAGGAAGAGCTCTTGTATTACTATCATGACTGTTGATCGCATTTGACCAAGCTTCCATTGCGTTGCGCACCAGGAAGTCTTCGTCGTTGATAACAGTAATCGGCCAATCTTCAAAAACTCGATCACCTGCATATTTTACTTGTCGACCGAAATATGGTACGATAGTAGAACCGAGAGTCGATCCAGGAAGTGCCGCAGTTTTAGCCATAAATGGTAGCTTCAAGTCTGCAGCGGGTTCAATTGGATTTGTAATTTGTACTTGGAATAGCGTGGGGCGAGCACCGCCGCCCACAAGCTCTGACTTAAACTGGTTAATATTGAAAGCCATCGTTATCTCCTTTACTTTTATTTATCAAGCAATTTGACCAACAATCTCATCAAACTCAACACCAGTTCTTGTAGCAACGAATGTAAGTTCGATAATATTGATTGATCTTGCCGGTTTGATAAAGATGTTTGCTCTAAATTTGTTTTGATCAATTACATCAGGAGTATTTACCGTTTCGTCAGATATTACTCTGAAGTCGATAATACCGCGACGACCTTGAATGTCCCGTAGGAGAGGTTCCACTAGGTTTTTGAACTGTGTTCTTGTAAATTCGTCATTGAATTCAAATAGGAACTGTTCAGCTGCAGTAGCAATAGCTTTTTCAACCGTAATGAAGAGACGACGTACATTGATGCGATCGAACGCGCTTGCAAAGCCTTGACCAGTCTTATCACCAAATAGAAGAATACCTTGACCAGTAATCGAGATCACGGAGTTGATGTCAGATCCATAAAGCAGATCTCTCTGCGCTTTATTTGGATTGAATGCAAGCTTGACTACGTTCTTGATCACGCCGCGTTTATATCCAGCTGGAGACTCCCAAGATTCAGTTCTTGACGCAAGACCTGCGATATCACCGTTCAGTGGTACCCAACGGTATACATCATTGTACTTGTCGTAACGATATTTGTATCCACTATCCATAAACCAATATGAAGACGACTGAACTTGATTACGATAAGCAATCGCACGGTTCATCTTTTCATTTGGAGCAGAGGGTGAGACAACTGCTTCAAGTGGAGGCGAAAGGAATGCAACGCAATCTTTACGATTATCTACAATATTTGAAATGATGTAGTTCGCAAGATTTGCATGAGCTGGAAGATTATTCCCGTCAAGTGTTGTAGTACCTTTACCCTGAAGAACGAATGCAATGTCAAGTTCTTTTGGATCTGCGAATAAGTCGTAACCTTCCGCAAGAGCTCCAAGACCAATGGATGCTTCACCAGATCCGTCACCACCACCCTCAAGTGATTCGTAAGCAGTAGCTGCTACTGAAGCATTAATTACAGAAGCGCCAGCTTCAACCCAAGCAGATCTATTCTCTAGAACTGTTGGATAATAATTGGTTGTACCATCTGATAATTTTGCACCTTCCGTAGCTGAAACATTACTGTATGTTTCAAGAATTGTTCCTGCCGTGCCGGTAATTTCTCCGTCTTCGTCTTTGACGATAATGTGAAGAGAACCAGAACTCGGTGCTGAACCAAATAGATTTGAATATCTCCACTTTCTTTCTACTTTCAGAAGAGAAAGATCAGTTTGTGAAAGCGTATACTTGTTTGAAAATGATACTTCGATGGTTTGAATTGCAGTATTTGAGTCATCAACATCTGCGGTCACTGCTCCAACATTAGTTACAAATAATTCTTGATAACCAACAGTGTCATTACCAATTCTTAGCACATCGTTGTCTTCGAAAGCATTAGAAATCGTGTTTGCAGCATCAGACGCTGGTGTTGCGGTAAATGTAATCGTATTAGCGTTGAATGTAATAGTACCTGAAACGCCACCAATACTTACAACATCTTCTTCGTAATCGCCTGATGTTACATAAGAAACTTCAAGCGAGTTACCAAGTTCACCAGGATATTTTGCAACAAAGTTTGCTGAGTTTGCAGTCGCAGCGTTTTCTTCAGCTCGAACCACATAAAGTGCGTTTGAATATGCAAGAAAATCTGCTGCAGTAAAGAATGTTTCATAGTTTTGCCATATAGTATTCGCGTATGGTTTNCCAAAGCGAGCTACAAGCTGATCTTCTGATGTTACAAGAATTGCTTCATTTACCGGACCCCAACGAAACACACCAGCCATAGCTGCCGGTGGAGTCGCAATTGCGGGAATCACGGCTGTTGCATCAACTTCTCGAACAATCACGGAAGGGCTTACTGAGAATGCCATATTTGTCTCCTTCTAATATTTGATGATTGCTTCAATTATATTCTCAGTCTATTTATAAAATCACTAAACTTAGAAGTCCGACCAGTCAGCCATGAAATTGTTTTTAGCTACTGGCTGAAAACCGGGTTTTAACTCTTCTTGTTCTGTAACATCACCATCCATTATAAATCCAAATGGAAGCAAATCATCCTCGATTTCTTTTTCTGTCTTTTCACGAAGTTTTGATAGTGTATTTATATCGGTCATGTCCTTGAAGAAAGTCTGATCGGATAACCAAGCAAAGATTACGAGGTTCATGACTAGGTCATCGTGCCATCCAGATTCTGCTTCATACGAAGAACCCTTCCTTGAAAAACGAGACAATTCTTGTATTGTATGATAGTCTTGAATGATCAACTGATTCTGTTCTATCAACATTTTCAGCATTGAACATCCAACAGACTTTACGGATTTTGTAGTGCGAATACCGTTATCTACTCTCTTACCAAAACCACTTGAAATACGCTTGCCGCTTCGACCTGCGTTTTCTGTGAATAACAAGTTTTCATAACCATAATCCATAGTCAATGTATCAGACACTTGTTCGCCGATGTCATTGATTTCAATAAGAATAGCAGCTTCATTGTAAAGTTTGCCCATCCTAAAGATAATTGAAGCAAAATCCACTGGTCCTACAAAGTTATCTCGATAAGTACAGACCTGTTTATAAGGCATCTTTGTACAATCTATGATATTGAATGTAGAATAGTCTAATCCTTTGCCTCGAGATACATCAACCGTCATAAAGTATACTCGATCTTTTTCAGGTTTCTCATATTGATAGATACCATCTTTTTCTGTAATTGGTTGTGAAAAGTCAAGTTCTTTGAGTTTAGCACCTGATATGAGAGTATTTGTGCTACCAACAAAACTACAATTAAATTCTTGTTCAAATTTTTCCGCGTCGTTGTCTATTGCAGATAAAGTATCTATTTTCCAAGCTTCGTCACGACCTGGCACTTTATCCCATGGTATTTCAATATATACATATCCATTTCTACCTTCTTGAGCACCCTTACACGTTTTCCAAAAATGGTTGAGAGAATTTGGCGTAGATGTAAGAAGTATTTTTGTAGTTTTACCAGAAGAAATTGTAGGATAAACTGATGCGAAAAATTCATCCCAATTTTCAAGGAAAGCTGTCTCATCAATATATAAGAACGAGATACTTTTTCCTCGAATTGCTGAAGACGAAGAAGCTGAGGCTATAACTTTACAACCATTTTCTAATTCTATAGAACCTTTATTCCACTCGACTACACCTTGTTGTAACCATTTAGGAAGAGCCTCGTATGCGATTTGTACTCTGTTTAATATTTCTCTTGCAGAATCACCTTTATTTGCTAAGAGTGCTACAGTTTTATATTCATTGAATAAAACATAGTGAAGGATAATTGCAACCGCGGTGGTAGTTTTACCTGCCTGTCTACTCGAATTTACTACAACTCTTCTACCAGTAGTAATTGCGCTTATAATTTCTTTTTGAAAATCATATAATTTTATCGGAATGAGACCTTGATCAACGTGAACAATATGAATATATTTTTCCGCGAAATAGATAGGATCTTCGGCACATTTCATATATTCTTTGATAAGTTCAGGAGTCCATTCTATTTCCTGTTGACTTTTTTTGAGTTGAGAGTTTCCTAAATAACCTTCAGACATATTCGAAACCAAACCCCAATTCTTTATATGTTTTTCCAACTATTGATTTGTCATAATTATTTTTCAAAAATCCATTTTTTGAATGGGAGAGATTTGTTATTTTCTTTTCATTTGAATTTATACAATAATCGTATAAAGAACTAGTTCCCATACCAAGTTTTTCACAAGCTTCTTTATAACTTTCAAATTTGCCAAGTGGAGTAATAAAATATCCTCTAAATTTTGGATAATCTTTACCTTTAAGTTTTTTCATTTTTTCGGAATGATCGGGTCTGCTTTTTCCATAAAAATGGTTTTTTTCACCAGACTTCATTTCGCTTAATTTTTTTCTTGTTTCTTCCGAATGTTTTTTGTCATAAAATGGGTTGTTCGATCCTTTCATTTTTTCGGAATGATCGGGTCTTTTTATGCCTTTCATGTTTGGAGGCATACCACCGCCTTCGGCTATATTCCATCCTATTTCTTTTTTGGGTCTATATTCAATTTCTTTTTTTACTGCTTCATCTAAAGATAAATTTTCATATAGTATTTCATATACTATATCGTCATATTTTTTTATAGCATTAGAAACAGCAGAGTGTTTACTATTATTTTTTCTATGTTCAGAAAATCTTCTTTTTGTATTATTAGAAATACCAATATAACCTTCTGAAAAAATATCAGAATGACATGTTCTTCTGATCCAATAAACAGAATAATTATTCATTGTCTTTGTCACCTTTGATCATCTTGAGTAGATCCGCTGTCGACACAATCAAATTGTTGTTCGTCACATTAGTCTGCGCAGCTTCTTTTGGTCCGTTCTTTTCTTCGATAGCATACTTTTTCTTTGTCGACATCTCCACGAAGTCTTTGTTTGCATCAAGAAGAGTTTTCATCAGATTTGCCGCAACTTCAAACGCTCGAGGAGACTCGTATTGTTTGGCAAGGTCGATCATTTCTTTTAGTGAATCATCACCCTGTTCTATGATGTTCTGAATATTTCGTCGAGCCTTTTCGATGTCTTGAATATTTTCATCATCTTCAGTATTTGGCGCTGCCGGCAGCTGCTCTTCAACTACCGTTGGAAGATCTTCTTGTTTCGCTTCTTCGAGCGGTCTCAGACCAAGTGCACTAGCAATAATATCGTCATTCATTAGATATCCTCTTCAATTACTCGAATCACTCCCCAATCGTCATCAAATTCGATGTCTGTATATGGTATTGTGTTATTTGCGCTTGTTGTTGGTTGACCATTTGCAGTAAGTCCAGGATATACTTGAATGCGCTCTTGTGGATCAGCATTCTCGTCTAGAGTATCATACATATCGACTTCAATAAATTTGATAACTTTTTTCTGTCTTTCAGGTCCGAAATACCAGCACTTCATAGTAAAGTTAAGCGTCCATAATACGGACCTTCTTTCTTCAAAAGAGCCTTCATACAATTCTTCATTTGTAACACCATTGAGCACCAACGGTATATCAATTGGATCTAAATCGTCGATTAGCTTGACAGTTGTTGTCCACTCTGGCTTGAAAAACGGTAAGATCTGTTCCAATACCTTTACACCATCTTCAGAATACTTAGTCATAATATAGAGTGAAAAATCAAGATTGTATGGAGTAGCTGACCACATGAAACTGCGAGAATCGTTCGATTCGGCTTTTAGTTCTTTTCTTAACTTTTGTGTAGAATTAACCTTTCTTGTACCATCATATACCATATTATCTAATTCGAATGACATGCGAGGAAGAGTAATTGCTGATTTTTTATTTAGTTCTGGATCCTGAGTAATTCTAGCAAGAAACTTTTGAAATGGCCCATATGCGATCGGCACTATCATTTTTTGTATTTCGGTATCAGTATTGTCATCTCGTGTGATTGATATCTTATTGAAAAGAGTACCAAAGAGAGCAATATACTTTCGAGTGGTTGCATTATAGAAATGATTTACGAATGCCATGTGTCATGCCGTGTTTGCTGTTGGAAATGTAATTGTTTCAGAAAATGGATCGATCTCTGTAAAATCTATTATATCATCTCCTTCGTCTTCAAAATCAAAATTCTTGGCAATAGGATCTTTTTCTGCTAGACCTTCAAGTGTACTTATCTGATCTGTTTTTTCTGTATCAAAATATGTATCTATATAATCAAATCCAGTACTAAATCTTTCGTTCGAATATTCAAAGAGTTCGCATTTCAGATCAAAAACCTGAAGTGCGCCAGACTGATAAAATACACTCTCGTGCTCAACATGAGTAATTTTGAAGAACTTTTGATTCAGTGAAAGATAGATCAAATCACCTTCATTCGGTCTTGTAAGAGTAGTTTGTACCCTAGTAGCAAATCGTTCAAATGTTCTTCTAGCTACAGTAAATGTAGCAGTATCACGAATCTGTAGTCCAAAGCGAGATAAGAAGTCACCTTCGCCTTCAAACCCATCAACGCTTTTGACATACATTTCCATTTCATATGCATTGTCAAAGATTGAAAGATCATCTTCATTCAAAATATCATCAACTGCTTGTAAACTGCGCGTCAAATAAATCATATCCAGACCATAAATCTGAATACTTTCTATGACTAGATCATCAATCAGTTCTTGCTCATTGAAGTAATCATAATTTTGAAAGAAGACGTTCGTTGCCATGCTTTATCCAATGAAGTTGTAGGTCAGTGGTTGTAGCTTTTGAACGGCTTCTTCTTCCATTTCTTTACGATCAGCTTTCGCTTCGGATAAGATTTGTTCGCCGTTGAATTGAACTCCACCCACGAGTTGCATATTTGTGAACTTAGTCAAGTTCAAGCCCCATTGCTCACGAATCAAAGCAGAAGCATAATTTTGTAACCAGCGATCATTCCACACATCAGAATATGCATCAGGATCTATAATATCATATGCTTCCACGATAATGTATTCACCAGGTACCATTAGATCTTTTTTGATGTCGATATAAACACGGTTGATGTGTCGATTATAGCGGATCAAAGGTTTACCAACAAGTATCTCTTGAATGAACTCGAGATACTGCATTGACTGCCAATAGTGTTGAATATTGTAACCAGTGATGTCTTCGAGATTATTCAGCACAAACTGATATTGAACGTTGAAGAAACCGGCGCCAGTAGAAATAGAAGAACTCAGATCAAAAATACGAGAAATACCAAGAAGTCGTTCTGGCACTTCGATGTAACCGTTATCAATGTCAGTTTGTGTAAGTTGGTGTTTCAAATAAATGAGCTGAGAACCGCTGTAGTGATAGTCTCTCCAAAAAGAAATTGCTTCATCTACGCGATCATCAACTTGCTCGTCAGATACATTGATCTGAATTACAGGTGCACCGATCTTTCGAAGTACATAATCTTTGAATTCTGCTCTTGTCGTTGGCGCTGCCATACGTGCATCTCCCAGTTTTATTTCTATTTATATCGGAAAGAGTTTGCACTTTTTTGTTGACAAATTCTGATGATATGTTATAATAGTACTAACTAAAACAAACTGATAATAGATTCAGTTCCTAATTATATCTTCTTCTATACAGTTACTACCGTATTGAATCTCTACAATACGTAGTTCATCAGTAGAGTCATTGATCAGTTGATGCCATTGACCAGTACGAATTACTACTGAATCATGTTTTTGAAGATCTATTTCTTGTAAGTGAGTCTCACGATCACCAACAAGTAACTTACCAACACCATATGATACTATCCAGTATTCGTTTCTCTTACTATGCTTCTGAAGACTCAATGCTTTACTCGGTTCTACCACAAGTTCTTTGACCTTAGTTGAAGGACCATCAGCGTGAAGTACTCGATAATATCCCCACTTTCTTTCTGTTCTTGGAGTCTTCCACTCAGTCAGTATCTTACTACTCGAATTCATCTTGTGAGTACCGCCAACTCCAAACGCAAACTCAAGTCTTGGGCTGTTTATCTCATTCTCGGGAATGTTTCCAGGAACACGATCACCACCATTTGCAAAGATGATATGAGAGTTTGGATAGGTATTGAGACTGTGCCGAATTGCTTCCTTCGAGGATCCATCACTATCATCAAATACAATCACGGAGTCGACCATTGAAAGATTTTTTACTATGTTGACTCTTTCATTGATGTCCATGAATGGCTGTCCCTTCTTACGAGTCAACCATTCGTTACTATTGATTCCTACAACGAGCATATCACCCAGCTTCTTTGCTTCTTTGAAGTACGCTATATGACCGCTGTGAAGCGGATCAAATCCACCTGTACATATAACAACTTTCATTTATAAATTCTCCCTTTAACATAATTATCAGGTTTATCGCATGGGAAGCATAAAATAGTGTGTCCAGTTTCATGATTGCAATACCACGATTTTCCTCTTTTACCATTTCCTGCTTTATATCTTTGCTCAGGATCTTGAAATTGCTTTAAAGCTTTTTGTCTTTGAACTTCTCTATTTTTTGGATCATTAAATTATTCTATAGCTTTTTGTTTTAATACTTCGCGAGTTTCTTTAGTATGATTTCTGGTAAATCTGAATTACTGGAGCGCCTATCTTACGAAGTACATAATCTTTAAATTCTGATCTTGTCGTTGGTTGTGCCATTTTAGGCTCTTATTATATCCAATACTTTTCGTTGGTATAGTCTTGTGGAATTGGGTTCATAATCTCAATCTCGTCAGACTTAGCGCGGATAAACTTGATGGTATCCCAGATCAATTCCATTGCCAGAACTTCGTCTCGTTGCTCTTGGGTCCAGTTGGTTTCACCAATGCGCAGTAATTCTGCTGACCGTGCCAACATATTTCTTTGTTTGTATTCTGGTGCAATAGCAAGAATACGACGAGATGCTTCTTGTTTGACCATATCTGCGGCGAGTGGAGGTGGGGGAGGAAAGTCACTGTCTGGGACTTCTATGATCTGACCGTTTTTTAATACTTTTGCCATTAGAGGGCCTCCTTGTAGCCGTAGAGGTAAATGGTTCCGGAGGTATAAGTCGCACTACCGCTGTAGAATGTTGCCCTCAACGAATTTACAAGGCTTGTTGTCGTAAGTTGACCGCGAGAGGTTATTCTATAAAAATCGGAAAAAGCGGAACCAGTTCCCGAACCCATGGTCGATACGTTTGTGGCGGAAATTATTAAATCGACCAAAACGGATATGTCCGCATTCAAACCAACTGAAAAGCCTATGCCGCTGTCAGCATCACTATTTGAGACGGCGGTTGATGATCCGCCAATATCTGTAGCTGAGCAGTAATTATTATGTGTTGACGTAGATATAAAGGAAGAGCCGCCGTCAGTTGAAAAACGCAATATAGGATAACCGTTATTAGTGCCAACATCGTTGAAGACTAACCGAAAATTTTTATAGCCAGAAGGCAAATCAAAATCCACAGCATTGACTGAGGCTGTGATTGTCTCCACTGCCAACAACTCAAGACCGCCTCCACCGCCACCGCTACTAGAATCAATCCAATCATAATCAACTCCAGTCCACGACAGCACTTGATTATTTGCTGCGGTAGATGTATTCAAATGATTATCTACGTCATTGTCTGTATATGAAGATGTAGTTCCTTGAATACCCTGAATACCCTGAAGACCTTGGATACCCTGTTCGCCTGTAGTACCTTGAATGCCTTGAGTACCTTGAATGCCCTGTTCGCCTGTAGTACCTTGAATGCCAAGATCACCCTGAGTACCTTGTGTGCCTTGAACACCTTGAATGCCAAGATCACCTTGAATGCCTTGTGCACCCTGAAGACCTTGTACACCTTGTACACCTTGTGTGCCTTGAACACCCTGAATACCCTGAA
>JGI10211J34971_10001493_pt1 | contig 19285 bp, 39 predicted proteins | sample Etolagsediment_FD_34971 | JGI IMG/M metagenome (IMG submission 34971)
TACCAAAACAGCCCGGTTTGTTTCGGGTTGCTCGTCCATCCAGTTGAGCAGCCATTCCGGTAATCGGATGCTTACCATCCGCTTTTTCAGTTTAGCCGGAGCAGGCGGACGACCTGCTCCTTTACGCTTTCCGCCGTGCATTAGTAGGCTAAGACCCAGTTGTCGTCTTCGATTTCAACAACAAATAAACCATCTGCATTATCGTATTCCGTTTCTAATGCGAAAACGGCATCCTGTTTTGTTTTCCATCCTTTTTCCATGGCACCTTCGACGCCGTAGTATCCATCAATGATTTTTCCGCTTGGTAATCTGCTTTTGCTCATTTTTGTTCTCCAGTTAATTCGATCCAGGCCATTTCCGAACCGTTGATAATAGTATATACATTTATTTATGAATGTCAATACACAAATCAAAATAAATTAACCGAAACACATAACCCAACGCTACAGGCGACTCCGCTTCGCTACGCGCCTGAGCTAAGCGTTATGCTTCAAATGCAGCAATCCGGGATCCTAGAATCTCGGAATATTGCCACATCACATCGTTTTGCTCTTTCATCCGCTCTTGTTCTGTTGGGTCTAGCGTATCAAAAACTTTGCTATTCCCAATGAAGTCGCTTAGCGCACGGGCTTTTTTGTCAAGTTCTTCCTTTTCTTCAATAACTCGTTTTTGGTATGGTTGCATTTTTACTTCCTTGCCGCATAACACGGCACTCAAGGCGACGCCAGGAAGCATCGCGGTTATTTTAAAATCAATCGTCGGCGCGCCTTAGTTCGGCGTTAGAGGCTTCGTAGTGCTTTCGCTCGTCGCCATCGTTCCACGCCTCCCACCACGAACGGTTCCAGCTTTCGGGGTCGGCGCAGTGCGAAACTTCGCGCCGTCCGCAGACCTTGCATGTCCGGTCATAGGGGTTATGGTAGGCCCACTTGTGCCGGCCAAAAACCATCCACAGCAACCACCGCCAGCCCATAACCTTTCGGTCGTTCTGACCTGCCGCAATAGGTGTTGTCATGTCGTCAATCTCCTTCCGGTTGCGGCAGGCCGCACACCTTCACGTTATACATCAATGCCGAAATGCACACCTATCATCCCTATATCCATAATTCCTATTGTGCCCGGGTCGTTTATCATTTCCCGCAATGTTTCGACGCCACCGCTAATCCCCGTGACTTTAGCAACCCGTCCAAGCTCACCTTTTTGATCCATATTTAAAAGAGCTGCTCTAAGCATAGTTTTCTTTGTTTCAAGCGTTACTGTTGCCATTATGTATAACCCGTCATTCAACGCGACGCCTGGGAGCATCGCGGTATTGTTAAAGTTCAAAGTGGGCGCACGTTAATTCATGCGTTATTTTTCAATCTCCGCAATCATTTCAATTTGTTTTCCAGGCCAAAGTTCCCGCTGTTGGTTAAGGTAATCATCGGCTTCATCAAATTGTGTAACGCCAAATTCCTCGTTTAAATCTTCGTCTTCTCGGCATGTTACCCAAAAGCATTTTATTGGCAATATCATTTGCATTTTTACTTCCTTGCCGCATAACACGGCACTCAAGGCGACGCCGTGAAGCATCGCGGTTATTTTAAAATCAATCGTCGGCGCGCCTTAGTTCGGCGTTATGTGTCGCTTGGTGGCTCGATACCATGCACTTTTTTAAGCGCATTCTCTACCAAAACAGCCCGGTTTGTTTCGGGTTGCTCGTCCATCCAGTTGAGCAGCCATTCCGGTAATCGGATGCTTACCATCCGCTTTTTCAGTTTAGCCGGAGAAGGCGGACGACCTGCTCCTTGACGCTTTCCGCCTGCCATTAGTCAATAATCTCAAATTTAAATCCTTTGAATTTATTAACGCCAGATAAACCATCAGCTATCCATTCGTTGTTAAATCTAATACCGTCCGGCTGTTCCCAATTACATGCCTCGCCGTAGTCTTCTCCATCCCATTCTTCTAACGTGTCCCAGTGCACTTTTGCGTAACTTACTGGATAGCCGTCGTCTCCATTGCTTGTGTTTTCTATGTTATTTTCTGACAACTCGGCCAATGCGGTAAAGTTACCATCATCGTCTAAGTATGCTTGATCTACTAATGTAACTTTAATTGTTCTCATTTTTTCTCTCCAGTTAATTCGATCCAGGACATTTCCGAACCGTTGATAATAGTATATACACTATTTAATAGATGTCAATACATAATTCAAAATAAATTAACCGAGAACACATAACCCAACGCTACAGGCGACTCCGCTTCGCTACGCGCCTGAGCTAAGCGTTATACCGCGCTATTTAGATATTGGACTAAGGTAATCAAACCCAATCCATCTTTTCTAATCAGCTTCTCTATCGGCGTACCTTTGTCTATCGCTTGCACTGCCCAGGCGGGTAACAATTCACGACGCTTATCAGGTGATAGGTTACTGATCCACTGGCTGTAATTCTTATCACCCTTCTGCTTGATCTTGCTCACGCGGGGTATCAATAGACACATGCAATGCGGATGTGCCTTATGTTGCGGCACAGCATCTTTACTAAAAACACCTTTACCCAGACCCATCTCGACGGATGCATAATAGTCGCAAATATCAACGACGGGATGCGAGGCTGACAAGCGCCATTGATAGCCGATAATCGTCTCGTCGGCTTCACTGCCGGCAATCACCGCCCGGTGCATCGCGTCGGCCATTTCGGTTCTAGCGATGCGCTTTAAGCTGTACAGTTGTTTGTCGTACAGCCACCACTTAACCGCTTTGTCGGCTAATTCCTCGCGTCCGGATGCGACTGCTTTTTGGATTTGATCAAATACCCGTTCGGCAGCGCGACGGGTGCCGGTGACTTTTAAATTCTCGATGCGCTCCTGCACATCTGCCACGGTGGCATTCCACAGCTCGCGGCTTTTCGGATCGTGAATCAGTTGGGTGGCGGCGTCGTGCAGTTCTTTCACCCAGTCGTCGGCGTACTGCTCGACGATCTTAAATCTCGCTTCGGCTCCGCTCAGCGAACGGGCTCCGCTCAGCTCGCGTTGGCTGAGCGGAGCCGAAGCCCGCTCGATAGTGCGCTGCATCTTATAGATCGTTTTGCCGGTGCTTTCGCCGGTTTTGGCGGCATTGCGCAACACATCGGTCAAGCCGCTGCGGGCGGTTTCGTTAAAATTCCACAGCCTATCCGATAAACGCAAACCGTCCGGCCAACGTTCGTTAAACGCTTGTTCGGCCAGCTTGGCCACGGTGGCAGACTGCGGCAACCCGGGCACGGCAATCGCCACCTCGACCGCTTTTTCAATGCCGGCTTTAATCTGGGCTTGCATGGATTCCAGATACTCGGTTAACTCGGCCTCGATTTCGGGCGTTAACTTAAAGCCTTTAGCGCGTAATTTTTGTGCGAGTTTAACGACAAACTGTTTAGCGTCGTTCTCGATCTTGCCTTCCTGCTTGAGTATTTCACGGGCTAATTGGCGGTAAAGTGCGGGGTAATCGGTCATGCATCATCGGCATATTCGCCGCAGACTGGGCAAAGTTCGCCATCGGGCGAAATCAAAAACAACTCGTTACCGCAAGCGCATTCCCAGATTAGCGCATCATGCGGGTAGCAGGGGCCGGTAAATGCGCCTTTCTGCAAATGGCAAGCAGGGCATTCCAACCAGGTTTCGCCCACCAGCGCAGTGGCGGCCCATTCGTGACCGCATTGCAAGCACTTGGCCGGTCCGCCGATGTGGGGGTGGCGATCTTTGCGGGCTTGCGCCAGGTCTATAACACTCATGCAAAACCGGCTTGCTGTGCAATCCGGTCACCGTAGGTGTCACCCTGCGCATCGATCTCGGCGTCAATCGCCTCCAGCACACTCGGCGCGGCATCGTTGCCCAAAATCTGTTTAGCCAGGCGTTTCTTAATCGCTTTGTCAAACTCGGTGCCCATTTGCAGGTTGACTGCATCCATAGCTGTGTTAATCGCTTGTTGCAGATCGGTCATGTTAAAGTCACTGGCATAGGCAATATTGCCGCTAAACTCGCGCCCCTGCCACAAATAGACGATATCGGCGATTTCGTTCTCGGCCATTTCGCACATCTCGGCCATGCCGGCCAAGGCGCTATTAGCTTCCTGGAAGTGGAACGACAGCGCCACTCCGCTTTGCTGCACCCCACCCACAAACTCCAAATTGGCTACCCGGTATATCTCGGTCACCACGCTTTCGATTTCCGCTTGGTACAGCTGGATCGGGTCGGGCGGTGGAGCAATGAATTCAGGCTTGCCGCCGCCGGTGGGGTTGTAGGTCAAGGCGTTTTCGGTACCTATGGTCAGGTCTTTGAGCTTTTCCCGCTCGGCATCGTCCCCCACCGGCAACGCTAAAATGGCGAAGGTTTGCGCCCGGAACAGCTCGCGCTTTTCGCTGTCAAGGTTGTACAGTTTCCAGCACAGCCCGGCCAGGTCGTAAAAAAACGAATCGGCGCTTGTAGCTGTGGGGTCTAATGGCTTGGCGTTATGCAGTCGCACCACCGGCACCCGGCCTAAATTATGCTCGCCTTGCTCGATCAGGTTATCGCCGTTGGCGTCTTCGGTTAAACGCCAGCCGGTTTGGGTAAAGGTGCGGTAGCGGGTTTTGCCGTTGAGCTCTTCGCTAAAGGTCACCGACAGCCAATTGCCGGCGGTGTCTTTTTCTTCCGCAATTAGTTGATCCTTGCAACGCAACGCCAGATAGGGCAAGGCTTGCGTCGCTGCGGTGGGGCCTTGGGTGGCCGGCTTATCGATGATGACAAACACCGTGCCGGTAATCATCGCCAGCCGCTGATAGGTAAACAAAAGCGTGTTGAGTTTGGTGCCGGCACCGTCGGCATTTTCGGCAAACTGGCTGTAAAGATCGTCCGCCTCCCTTGCCGGACCTTGCTTCCACAAAAACCCCATGAATACGTCAACGATCTTGCGGCAATAGTTTGGGTAGACGGCCAGCTCTTTGCGGCGGTCGTGTTTTTCTACCGATTCGCGCAGGTGGGCGACCAGGTATTCTCCGGTGGCGAAGCCGCCCTTGCCGGTGTAGGCGTCGAGTAAAAACTGATCCGATGTTCTATCTAGCATGGGGTAATCTCCGCTTTATCTGCGCCAGGTTCGTAACGGTAGGCGGGGCAATAACGGCCCACGTTCGGGAAGCCATGACGATTTACGCCACAGGCATGTTCAGCCCCTAGCGCAGCCTCGCGCACTTCGTAATATTCGCAATCGAAACAATCCGGCGCGCGGCCGGTGGCTTTGTATGGGCTCCCACGCAGGAGCGTGGGAGCCAGTGCTGTGTCATAGCCATTTCAGCCTCATCGGTTTATAGATATCGCCGTCTCTGCTGGTTTGTGCGGCATGCACGGCTAAAGCCAGTGCCCAGAACCTATCGGCATGGCCGTTTTCCGAGCGTTCAGCGGTAAAGCGGATGTTTCCAGCGGCGGTCGTTACCTTGGTCACGGCCCGCAGATCGGCGCGAATTTCGGGTTTGTAAGGGATGCGTAATTTCTTGTCTTCCATCGCCCCGCGGACCGGGTAGGCCAGCGCTTCTTTGGTTTGGCCGGTAAAGGTCACGCCCTCGATACGATACTGACCGAAGGCGCGTTGGGCGTCGTCTGTCCAGCCGATACCCAAGCCGGTGTTATCAAAACAAGCCCGGTTAATGTGGGCTAGAATCGGCCAAATCACTTTTTCCTGATCCGGCTTGGGCATGTTTTTTAGCTCGATAATCGCGCGGGTGTACAGCACGTCGCCCAGCTTTTCCAGTACCCACAGCACGGTTAAATCTTTTTTGCGGCCGATATCCAGCCCGGCAAATAACTGGCCTTTCCCTTCGACTCCGCTCAGGGAACGCGGATTCGGTGCCTGAGCGAAGTCGAAGGCCCATTCCTCGCCTGCGGCATACTCGCAACCTGCTATCAGGTCGTATTCCAAAAACGCGGAATCGTCGTCGGCAGGCTCGCACATGTATTCCTGTTGAAAGCTTTCTTCATCTGCGCAGCCGCCTTTGATAAAGTCGAAATAGGCCGCCTCGTCCATGGCTTGCACTTCATGATCCTTGGGCAGGGCTTTTTGCAGCTTCCATAGAAAGCCGGCGTCGAGTGCATCCTGCAAGGTGACACGGTGCAAACTGATGTTTTTCGGATTGCCGGCTTCGCGGATTTCCCGAATCAGTTGATTAAAAAAGTTGTGACTGCCACGGTGGGTGCTGATGATTTCCATCGATCCGCCCCAGGTGATACCGGGGTAGGCAATGCTCCACAGCTTGCGCGGATCAGGATGCAAAGCAAACTCGTCAAGAATACGCCCACCGCGCTTACCCGCTTGGGCGTCCGGGTTGGATGACATGGAATGGATCCGTTTTCCGCTCGCAAATTCCAGCACATACGCCGTAAGCTTAGTCTTTTCATCAATCACCCGCTCGCCCAGGTCTTGGGCCGCAATTTGCAGGATGCCGGCAAACAGTTTGCAGTCTTCAATAAACAACCGCGCTTGCAGATCGTCCCGGCTGGATACCCATTGGTCCCACTTTTGCCCGACCATTGCGGTGCGCTCGGCGGCTTTGTAAGCCGTTGACCAAGAAATCCCGATTTGGCGGGATTTTTCCATTAGCTTCAGACGCGCGTCGTCTTTGATCCATGCTTCTTGAAACGGCAGGAATATCGCGTCGGGGTTAGCGGGGATGATGCGGGCGTTAGCCATGAATCGCGTCCCATTCTTTTTGAATGCGCTCACAGGCTTTATCAAAATGTTCTCGATCAAGCTCTATCCCCACAAACTTGCGCCCTGTTCGAATGGCAGCAACACCTGTGCTGGCGTGCCCCATAAATGCATCTAAAACGATATCGCCTTTTACAGTATGCAAACTAATAAAATGCTGCGCTAATTCGACCGGCTTTGGGCTTGGGTGATCGGTTTTTTTTGGGATTATCTTTTTAATCCCATAATCGCCCGGCCGGATGATGTTTTCAATGTTCTTTTTGTCCGTATGCCAGCGCGGTTTATGACCTTTTTTATCAGCAACCAACACGGTTTCATAAGATCGGCGATAATGCCATCCCATGCCCATCTTGCCTTTATCCCACACCACCATCTGCTTAAAGTTAAATACCTGGTCCATCCATAATGACCAGCGAGCAAATTGAGGATCAGGGCCGCCGCCGCCGCAGCAGCAGCAGCAGCTGCCTGAGTCTAAAAGCCTGGCAAATTCTGGCAAGGCATTTTTAAATAAATCATTAGCCTCTTTGCCGTCGTTTTTTATCGGTCTGCCCGGTTGTTTTTTGCCTTTGCCGAGCGCGGCCTCCCGGTTTTGAATTAAATCGCCGTTGTTGTTGTTGTGGCCGTAGGGTGGATCAGTAAAAACCATGTTGACGGATTTATCCGCCATAGATCGCATAATTTCCAGCGAGTCGCCCAAATATAACGCCGCATCCCCAATCACCACCTTTTCAAAATCCATCACGCCACCATCCCCAATGCTTCCCGAATCCGGGCAATGCCGGTTTCTGATACACCTTCCGCCTTGGCTGCACTGGTCGCCGCTTGCGCCGCCTCTTCCCGTGCCTGCCGTTTCGCTTCGGCCTCAAATTCTTTTTTCCATTTGGCCGAACCAATCGCGGACCGGTTTAAATCGGCAATCGCCCGTACTAGCTTGGGCACCGCGGCCATGCGTTCGCCGGGCTCCATGTCGGCGCTGGTATCGAATAAATCCATAATCTGATCCATCGCCACCATTTCGTTAGCCTCCATCAGCGCGGCCTTATCTTCATCCGATGCGCCTTTAAGCGCTTTGGCGATTTCCATACGCTCCCGGGCGCGGTTGATGGATTTCTCCATGCTCGCTTGTAGGTCGCTGCCGTAGCGGTGCACCGCGGATTTGCCAATCTGCACGCCTTGCGCATTTAGCCATTCGGCTAGCTCGACATACCCGGCAAAGCCGTTGGCAATCAGGCGCTGGTTCAGCTCGGTTTTGATGTCGTCGGGCAGGGTGTCTAGGGGGCTACGCGGTGGCATGGTTTCGACTCCGCTTAAAGACCGGGACCCGGGCGTGATACACCCGGCACCGTGCTTAAACCCTGCATCACATCGCCGCCCTTGGCGGTCAATGTGGCAAACCAGACGCCGCCGGGTTGATTGGCCAGCACCAAGCCTTGCTCGTGCAACCATTGCAGATCGGCGCGCAATAAATCGGTGCCCACGGCTTGCGCTTGCGCAGCCAGGCCGGCTTTTAGGTCCACTTCGTGCAGCGTGTAGGTCGCCGCCGCGTTCAGTAGCTGTAAAATCGTTAACCGCCGGTGGGCGGTCATGTGTTCGTTGTAGTCCATGTGCTACCTCACCAAGTTCGTATGTTTTTCAATGCCGTGATGCCGCCATTCGACGCGGCGCACCCCATGCGCCCGCAGTTTGGCGGCCAATTCGCGGCGGTCCGCATGGCTGATTGCGCCGTCCAGCCCTTCAAGTCGTGCCACGCCCAAATCGTTAATCAGCACCACGATGTGATACAGATAAGCTTCTTTCATGTCGCACAAATCGCGCGCTACATCGACGCTGTTCACATAACCGCGCGCGTGTAGCATTAAGGGGGCGACATGCACAGGCATCAGCTTTTACTCCGCCAAAAACTATCCATGCGCGCTACTTGATCGTTCAACGCTTTCAACGTCGCCGCGTTCGATGTCATGGCAGCATTAATGGTGGCCATGGTGGCGGATATTGTGCGCATCTCGCGGTAAATCTCCGCCAGGTCGGCATGATTCGGCACGTTGCGCATATCCGCTTCCACACGCGTCAGCCGCTCGGTGTGTTTGTCCAGGCGCTCGTCAATGTTGTTTTGCAAGCGGTTAATGGTGTCATTCGTTACCCGCTGCCGATTGTGCAGCCAGTTCATTACGCCGATGATAGCAATCACGACGGTTTGCGCCAGATCAACCAAAAATTTGCTTTCTTCAATACTCACCGATATCGCTCCCTGAATTCTTCGTCCCGTTGGCAATCGATGCAGGTTTCCACGCCCGGCACGGCCTCGCGTCGTGCCAGCGGAATCGGGTTGCCGCATAGGTCGCAAAACTCGAAACTAGCGTGCGCATGGGCTTTGGGTCGGTTGGCCATTGCCACCTGCAAATTAAAATCCGCTGTATCGTTTGCACGGTCTATTTCGTCACTCATTGCGCCACCGTCAACACAAAGACCAACGCCACCACACACCAGGCCACTATCTCAATCATTTTTTCCTAGACTGCCATGGAAGGCGGAAGTGCGGAGCAGTGCCGGGAGCACTGCCCGCCGCGACGCCTTTCAGTTTTTCCGCCGTGCGCAAGGTGCCCAGGCCCAGCAAGCCAAACAGCAAGGTGCTTAACGCTTCGGTTTCAATGCCGGGAAAGATCGGCGGCAAGCCAAACGCCACCGACAGCCCGTTTGCAATCGGTCGCCATAAAAACTCGTAACCGTAACCCAGCGCACCCGCCCAACCGACTGCAGGCCGCCAGCCGGACACGAATACGCTCGGGCTGGCCGCCTCGATTTTGTTGATTTCGATTTGGCCTAGGGTGTATTGCAGCTCTTTCGTCAGCTCGGCTTTCAGCTCGTCGGCTTTGGCTTGTGCTTCGATATTCGCATCCGGCCAAATCTTATCGACCGCCGTACTTACCAAGCCGGCAATGGCATCAATTCCAAACATGTTATTTCCCCAAAATCACGCGCTCGAATAGCGCTTGCACAATCACGACAGTTGCAACCAGCGGAAAGGCCAGCACAGCAAATCCCGTTAGCACGGCTTTAAACAACCACAACACCAGTCGCTCTAACATGACGCCTCCCGCACAAACTTTAAAAATGCCCGGTGGCTGATGCCGGAGTTCATTAGTCGCAAATAGCCCTGCCCCATTAATCGGCGGGCTTCGTTACATTGCACGCGCGCCAAGTCCGCTTCACTGTTAATACGCGTCAGCTCATCTTTAACAGCCAGTTTTCGGCGGCTGTAGAAATCGTGCAAAACGCTTTGCTTGCGTAAATAGTCCTCAGCGTCAATCAGCGCTGCTTTTAATGTTTGGCTCATCATGGGCTCTCGAATAACGCGCGTTCAGCCGCGCGGCGGGTGACTAAACCGGGTAGGGTGACTTTTTCGCCGTGTTTATTGGTGGCTTTAATCCAGCGATCAATCTGTGCTGCAGCGCCGGCGATATCGCCAAACGCCAGTTTTTTGCGTAGTGTCGAGGTAGCAAAATTGCCCTGGCCAACGTTAAACACAAACGACACCAGGGCGTCGAATTGGTGTTGATTGACAGGCGGCAAAACGGAATTTAGAAAGTTAGCGACCTGCTGCGCATCCTTGGCCAGCAGCGCCTCGGCTTGATCTTGCCGGATCCGCAACACCACTTGCGCCTCTTGCGATACGCGGCGGCGGGCCTGGCACTCTGCGACCATGCGCGCCAGTTCGGCGGCGCTAATACGATGGAACAGGCCAAAATCCCACTTGGGTAGAATCACATGCCCGTAGCCGATGGTTAACCGATTGGCCGGGCACAAATACGCCTGCAAGCGGCAACCTTCGTGCTGCTTGATCAGCGCCAAACCGGCATCGGACACAGTGTGTTGATTCATGATTCCACCCAACAAAACGTTAGGCAGAGTGTACGGGTTACAGGCTAAGGATGGGATGCGAAGGGGTTCGCGGGGTGGGGTTTGGCTAGGGGAATACCATAACACAAATACAAATCCCGTAGGATACCATCGCCCCCTCGTTCCCACGCTCTTGCGTGGGAATGCCTACCAGCCTATCAAGTCGGTATGGGTTCCCCACGCGAAGCGTGGGAACCAGGGCTACTGGCGGGTTTACATAACAGCGTCTTTCAACACCTTGGCCGCTTTCAGCTTGATGCGCTTGCCGGCCGGTATGTCAATTTCTTCCCCGGTTTGCGGGTTGCGGCCTTTGCGGGCGGCGGTGTCTAAAATGCTGATGCTGCCAATGCCGTGCAAATGTATGCTGCCCTGGCTGACCAGCTCGGCGGCGATGATGTCGGCTTGGGCTTTCAGCACCTTATCCACATGCGCTTTAGCGACGCCGGTGGTGGTGGCAATTAAGTCGATTTGTTGCTGGTGGTTCATACGGGGTTCTCCGTGGTTAAAAGCTAGTCAAATAAATCAAAGTTAACGGCCGGCTCGTCTGACGCGGCGCAAATCTTCATGATTTGCCGGTCGGTCAGGTTGAAACGGCGCGCCAGAGTAAAGTTATCCAGCCCCTCCGCTTTGGCTTGCCGGATCAGTGTATTGCGTACGGCGCGCTTGGCGTTTTCGGCTTTGTCGATGCGCAAAAATTCGCCGCCAAATTGGCTGCAAAACTGTATGGCGCCGGCGTAGCCCAGGATATCGATCAGTTTATGGTTTGAGTCGGGGTGGATCGGTACATGCAGCCGCCCGCCGGCGTAGTGTTCCCAGATCGTCCACATGATCTCTTCGCCGCAATAGTCGGCAATGGTTTTCAGCGAGTCGGGCAGCAGGTGAGCGGGCAGCGTGTTCATGAGTGTAATACCTCCTTAATCATGCTTTTTATGCGTTTTAGGTTGGCGCGGGCTTTTTCCGGCGGATACTCCACCGCCGGCAAGGCCGGTTGCGGATAGACCCGGGCGGGCAGCAACAGGCGTAAATCCTGCGGTGCCGGCCAGCGCCGGGTTTGACTGGCCAGCGCGGTAAAGGCCGCAGAGATGCGCGGTCTGTCTAGCTCTTCATTCCAGGCAATCGGCCAGGATTTGAGGACGTGAAACCAGACGCCGGCGGTTTTTTCTACCGTTTCCGCCGCCGGACCGCCGTCCAAATGCAGCACCACCAGGCCCGACAAGCCTTTGCCGATGGCTTTGCGCAGCCAGGTCAAATCGCTCGTGCTGAGCGGAGTCGATGGGTTGCTGAGCGGAGTCGAAGCATTATCGTCCATTACCAAAATCCTCCAGGGCTTGCAGCGCCTGAGCAGTTTTGCTTTTCGGTTGATGGGTGATGGCCATAGCCGCGCTGTCCGTTGGGTGGGCGGTGGTTGGCATTGGCGCATCTTCCAACACCCGCTTCAGGTAGTTGTGATTGGTCAGCGGCTTGCCGCCTTTCGCCTGGATTTGCTCGACGGTTTGCCGCATGGCATTGGCTAAGTGCTGCACAGCGGAAAAATGCTGAATATCCACCAATGCCAACACCTCTTTAGCCAGTTTTAACGCGCGGTCGTTCGCCAGGTCGCGGGTATGGCTGCGGAATAAGCCCAAGTAGCCGATCAACGCGGTACCGGTGTCGATGTTCAAGCGAGTTAACAGCGTCAACAGCTCCCGCCCGGCTTCGTCCTGCGCCAAAGCATCCAGGCCGATGCGGGTGTGGCAGATGGGGCAGCGGTTAAGTTGCATCGATAACCTCCAGCTCATTTAACCAAAATGTTTCTTTCCTAGCTGCCGATTTACTGGTTGCGTCCAGCATCACGTACAACAGATTTTCATCGCAGCGGTTTTTGCCAACAACATAACCCGTGCGGCCGGCACATTTTGGGCCGCCGATGCGATTTTGTTCCTTCCTTACTCTCACGCGGGTGCCTGTATCAATCATGCCGTCCGTCTCCCATGCCGTTGCGCATCCTTCACCAGCGCCGCAATAATCCCGCTCAATTGCTCATGCCCGCACCATTCCAGCGCATCTTTGTTGTACATGCGTTTTGCCATGCCGATCGCATATTCCCAGGGACGTCCGGCCTCAGCCAGCAACGCCTCGATCTTGGCAAGCTTGGGCGCGCGTTCCGAGTTGCTAGGCAAGTTGTGCGGCTTTTTGCCGTGCTTTTTCGGCTGACTAAACACTGCCCCGGCTTTTTCCAGATGTCGCAGCACCTTGTTAACGCCTTCGCCGCTCAGGTCTTTACTGGATTGCACGCCGGCCACCGTCCACAGCATGGCGCGGTAAGTTTCGTCGTCCATGCCCAATTGTTTTTTGGCAATGTGAATTTTGCCCAGCGCCGCGCGGCGGCGGTTTTCCGCTTTATGGCGTGGGTTATAGGGTTCTGGTTTTTGTCCGCTCATAGTGTATGCTCCAGTTTGTGAGTTTCGGCGCTGCCATTAACGCCGTGGCGCAGGCGGGCTTTGCGGCCGGCTGCATCGCCAGCTGCGGCATCTGTCCAATTAGCTGCCGCGCTGCCGGCATTGACGCGCGGCTTTAGCGTTTCTAAGCTCGAATGATGCCTGGCCATGTAGGCGGCGATGGCAGTTTCGGTTTTCTCGTTTCCGGCCATAGCCGTGACGTGCTCGCTAACGCCCCATACCCAGGCCAGGCTAAATGCGTCCGCGCGGGCGGTTTTGTTTTTGCGGCCTAATAGGGACAGCTTGGTTTTGATGTAGGCGGCGCGGTCTTTTTTCAGCTGCCTGATCAGCACGGTAAAGGCATAGCCAGCCAGTTCCGGCGCCGATCCGCAGCCTATGAAGCGCCATTGGCTGTTAAACACGCCGCCAAAACTGATCAGGATCGCTCTGCAGCCAAAGGCCTTGCCACACAAATTAGCCAGCGCGGATTCCCAGCGGGTGGGGGTGGTTTTGACCGTGGCGTTTTGGCTATGGATGTTGACCTCGGACGCGGCCACGTCATCGAAATCCAGCGCGTACTTTTCCATCAATGCTTGTGCCTGGCGCATGGCGGCGGCCGCTTCGTGTGCGTTGCTGCTGCTGGATAATTTCAGGCATTTTTTGATTTTATCCAGGGCTTTTTGTTGTTCGGCGTTCATTTCACCACCTCCTGATCCAGCTGCCACTGCAACCTCAACGCACGCCGCTCATAATCTGCTGCCGTGCAGCGATCTTGATAGCCGTCGTGATAGCGTTCTGCTCGCGCGGCGGATTCTCGATAAAACTTGGCATCTGCCAACAATTTTCCTATTTGGGCCTTGACGGCCTCGCACTCTGCCGCTGTCATGCCAACTCCTGCTCAAAGGGTGTAATCACAAAATCCTCTACCCCGGATTTAATACTAATGCCCGGCACTGTGGCGGCCTCGCCGATTTCGTTGAGCAGCGCGTCTTTGTTAATCTCGTTTTTCGTGCGCACAAAGCGGCTCATGCCGTGCAATAACAACCATTCGATGACGTTATCGGCACCGCGCACCGATACGCTCGGCGGGCGCTGTCGCCATTGAATTTCCCCGGTGGTAAAGCCTGCGCTTTTGCGCTTGAAATTGTCTGTCAGCTCGCCCCGATGCGCTTCGCAAAACGCTTGCACGCCTTTTTGCAGGTTGGCCAGTTCGGCATTTTTATCGGTAATGCGGCCGGCATAGCGCTCTGTCACGTCGGCGATTTCGTCATTCATCGCCGCTTGCGTGGTTTGAATGTCGCGTTGCAAACGGCCGATTTGGTCAATCGCTTGCGCGCATTCGTCTTTGCTTTGCGGTACATAGGCAAGAGGTTGCGCGGGTTGTTTGATGCGGTTGGGTTTAGCCATAGTGTCTCCTAGCCTGCAGTTGGGTGATAACGGTCGCTAATGGTCCATGCATCCTCGTCCCAGCGGATGGCGGTCCAGTATCGCCCGGTCAGTTGTGTTATTTGGTTGGCTTTGTCGGCAGCCTCATCCAAGGTGTTATAAATAGGCGTTAACGTACTCATGCAGCTGATCTCCTGTTTTTTGCGTTGGGGCCGTCTTCCAGTGTCCAATCCGGCACCAGTCGGATGCGAGTGGTTTTAGGTTTGGTGGTGCGGGCAGCCAGCTTTTTAAAGTCGAGCTGTATTTGTCGCGCCGGCGGTAATACCGACTTCACGCCCGCCTCAGTCTCGCAACGGCCCGACAAAAATAGTGCCGCGGTTTTATTGAAGCGCTCGGGGCTATTAATGCCCGCCCGGCGCTTTTTAGCCGCTATCATTTCCGTTTTAATATTGTGGGTTTTGGCCCAGTCGATTACCGCTTTGCGGTCGAACATATAGGCACGCTTGGGGGTTTTTGTGCCCTGTGGAAAGTCTTTTAAATCCTTAAACCACTTGACCAAATACGCAGACGATATGCCCAGCAACTCGCCGGCGGCAGCGCTGTTGATAAGCTTAGAAGTGGTCATATTCATCGCCCTCTAGCTCATCGTCTTGGTTTTTAGAAAACGCCAGCATGCACGCACCGAACATCCCAAGCCCAAAGCCGACGGCACAACCGCCCAAAAAAAATAGGGTTTCGATCATGCTGCACCCCCCAACACGCCATAAAGCGCTATGCAAGCAAAGGCCACCGTGGCCAGCACGTCAATAGTGTTGATTTTGCGCAGCTTGTTTTGACGCTCAAAGCGCAGTTGTGCGGCATAGCGCGCGGCCTCTTCGCGCTGGATGCGCGCCATGCGGGCTAGTTTGATGTCGTCTAACTCGTGTTGTGTGTAATGCATGGTAGTCTCCTAGTGGTGCTTGGCTGGATCGTTAACCAGCGATTGCACGAATTGATGCGCTTGCGGCAGGTCAAGGTCTTTGGTGTGTTGCCACACCTCAACCGCTTTCATTAAAAAATCGGCCAATTGCGTGGCCTCTGTCGCCTGCAGTACGGCCCCAACACCGACCGGATGCGCCAAAGTTTTAACGTGGACCCCACCGTTTTTTTGATCTTCTATGGATATGATGACGTGCATATCAACCCCCTTTGTGTTCGCAGTTCAGACACGCCCTGTAATGCTGCAGCCCTAGCGGGTTGCTCGGGCGCGGCCGCTTATGAAAATCCGCACATTGGCTGCGCGTTAAGTCGGTGTTTAAGTGCGGGCAATACACCCCGCCAAAGGTGTCTTCAAACTTCTTTAAGATGTTCTTTGGGTTGGCGGGATATTTGTCGTTAACCACCAGGCTAACGGTGCAACGTGGAATGCCCATCCGCGCGGCCACTTTGGCGATGCTGGTTTCGGCGACCGCTTGTTTCAGTTTTTCCAGACTGTCACTCATCGTTTGCTCCTTTGCTGTCGCTCCACACGACTTTGCCTAAATTGGGGTCGTACACTTGCTTAATGCGCTGGATCATGGGCGGGCGCGGCCCGGTGTTTTTAACGGGAATCAGCATGTATTTGCACGACCCTTTAAACGGTTTAGACTCGCTGCGCCGCACATAGCCGGCCTTATACAAATTAACCAGATAATCCCGCGCAAAGGCAGGCGCAACGGCATGCGATTCGGTGCTGGACAGCGCCGCCAACTCCATATAGTTAACGGGATGGTTAACGGTGCGCAGCGTGCGCCAGATGTTTTCCTGCTCGCGACCTTGGGTCACCTCGCTGCCGTCTTTGCGCAGGCGAGGGGCTTCTACGCCGTTGTCGCGCGCCAAATCAAACCGATCCAGCTGCGGCACCACATACCCCGCAGCCAGCAAGGCTTTTAAATAGGCGCGGGTAGTATCTTTGGCAATCGTGCCGGGCAGGTTGCCGATCAACTCTGCCAAGGTAAACGACTTTAACGCCCTGATTTGCTCCCAAATAAGCTGCCGCGGCGACTTGCCGCCAACGTATTCTAGGTGGGCGGGTTTTCTTCCGTGCTTATTCGCCATCTATGCCTCCATTCAATTCAACCCATTCGCCATACTGAGTGCCATCAAAGCTGGCGTATTGCTCGCCAATGCTGTTTTCGCTTAAATTCAGCCAGCTACGCTCTTCCAGCGATTTCGCTGTGATGTGCGAGTGATCGGCGCAAAAGCCTTTCATGGCCTTGACCATAACGCCGTCGCCCATTGCCTCGTAATCAGCGGCGCAGGCCGCAAGCAATGCCCGTTGTTTTTTGGTAAATTCAGACATGGCTTACCTCCGGACCTGCAGGCACATCAGCCCAAAAAATCACTTGATCTAAATCTAACGGCACACCGTCAACCAAGCGCCAGTTATCAAACTCGAAAAACGCTAGCCAAACCCCGCAATCGTTCTCTGTTTTATAAAAAACCAATACTGTGATGTCTGAATCCGGCAGCTCTTTATCAACGCTGATCCATTCGATAGTTTCGTCCATTACCCAACCCTCCTTTTAGGTGCTTCGCCGGTATAAAACGCCACGTTTTGCGACTGGCACCAGGCTAAATCGACTTTATTCACCCCAAATCCGGCCGACTCCTCCCGCACTTGGTCAAGGTTCACGCATACGCGCCTGACCGATCCATGGCTATCCGCCACCAGCTTGCGCAGCAAATCCTCCGCGCACTCAACCCCCGGCGCGTACACCGTCGCCAGCTGCTTGGCATCGTCAAGCGATACCGGCAAAGCGGGCATAAAAGACAGTATCCGCCCGTGGAAACGCTCCCACTTTTTCAACTTTTGCGGTAAGTTTTCTTCGCCGATAATCAGGATCGGGGCCTGGCTGCCCTCATAGATATCCCGCACCAGCTCCACCGCCTTTTTCTCAACCAGATGATCCATTTCGTCAATCACCAAGGGGCGGCCGGATGCGCTAAGCTGGTCACACACTTGATCTAACATTTCGCCTGTGGTTTGCGCGGATTTGATGCCCATCTCCAGCAATATCTTTTGCAAAAACACCTTCTTGCTCCAGATGCTTTTCACCTGCACGTAATAACCGCGCTTGCTGTTGCACAAATAGTTGCTGCTAAGCGATTTTCCCCAGCCGCTGGGGCCGTAAAAACACACCAAACCGGGCAGGTTGGCCGAGCGTTCCATGGCCCGCTCTAGTGCAATCCCGCACTGTATGATGTTGCCGATCCGGGCAATGCCGGGGCTGTTGATTTCTGTTATCATTTGGCTTCCTGTTGTTCAGGGTTATAAAACGCATTCCACACCCGATAGGTTGATGATTGTGGAAAGCTGCTAATAAAAAGCTGCAAGGATTCCGGGATGTCCGCCCCGGCTTGCGCTTTGTCGTACCACTCGCGCCAAAACACATAGCGCTCGTGCTGGTCTTGTGGGATGGTTGGCGCCACCTCCATAAAAGTCTTACTGCCACGGATGGCGGGTTTTTCGGCTTCGGCTTCGGGTTGTGCGTTCAATTGGGCCGCTACCTTTTCGGCTAGTCCGCGATTACCCGGCAGTGTCTCGGCCGGTATCGCCTCCAAAGCCATGTTGCCGTTACGTTCCGCAATGATCTCGTCCGCAGCGGCTTGCACCCGTTGCAAGCGGCCATCGGCGCGTTTGTCTCTAGCCATCTCAATCACCGATTTGGCAAAATACGCTTTAGCGTTGCCGTTAAAGTCGGCCTTGCCTACATAACGTCCTTCGCTGTCATACAGCCAAACCGCTTGCGGATCGTGAATGTCATACGCCACCTGTACGGTTTCGTCGTGCATCACGTCTAACCCGCTGCTAAAGTATTTGTTGCCGAATAGCGATACCTCGCCGCGCAACACTTTGCGCTCGACACGCGGCTTAAACAGCATTTCGGCCTCTTCGGCGCTAATCGTGACCGCGCTATAACCATCTAGGATGCTGGCTTTGTGCTGCCAATAAGCCATTGGGCTGTAGTGTTGGCGCTTGCCGTCTGCATTCGAGTATTTCGGTAATCCCGAGTGGCTGCGCTGGTTGTAAGCAGCAATCGCATCTTCACAAAGCTGGATAAAATGCGGCCAACTGATCGGCAGCCTAACCACCCCGTTTTTATCGCCCGTGCGGGTCAGTTTAAAGTTCTGTTGTTTGGCTTCCCGATCCATGTCGGCCCCCATGTAACTGGGTAAGCTTTTAGCAGCCGGCACCCACACAGACCGATGCAATCGTTCAATCACGCCGCGCGCCTGGCTGTTGTAAGGCAACGAGTGTTTAACGGTTATGCCGCACCGGCTTAACAACCCGGTGCCCTCGGCTTTTAACAGCTGGTTGGCATAGCCAGAGCCGTTATCGACATAAAAAATGCTGGGTATGCCGTAATTTGTAACCGCATAACGCAAAGCGTCCACAGTCTCCAAACTCGACTCGGCCAAACCCACCGAAAACCCGACAATCGCCCGTGTGCCGATATCGATAATGCTGGTAATTTCAGGACGAAATGGGCGGCCGTGCAGGGGGTGTGTAACCTCCGCATCAAACGTATGACCGTCGGCGCTCCACACATCATTCGGCCACAATTCTTCGAATGTCCGCCTAACGAATGGCTTGATGTTTTTCAATTCGCGCGGCCCCATGCGCCCCTTCTCCCGCACGATAGCGGGCAGTTTGTTTAAATAACGCCGCACTTGAAAAATGCTGGGCTTATCTTGCCGGCCATAATGACGGCAAAATTCCGCATACGCCTGATCGACAGACGGTTTTTGCGGCTGCTGGTAGCAGTCTAAAAAATCGTCGCTCCAGGCAGGAATGACCAAATCTTTTTTACGCGCGGCGGGGGTTAAGTCCTTGTCTTTTAGCCAGCGCTGCACGCTGCGAAAACTCGGG
>JGI10211J34971_10001495_pt1 | contig 19276 bp, 16 predicted proteins | sample Etolagsediment_FD_34971 | JGI IMG/M metagenome (IMG submission 34971)
TCGCTTGAAGCTCAGCCTGTCTGTTATTTGGAACTCCATCTGATCATCGGAGAGACTATACAAGCTTTGCAGAATGAGCAGTTTGAACATCATGACTCTATTTGTTATCAATATAACCTTCACGTTTATTATACTGCAACAGGTAGCAAAAAATAAATGGGATAAAAAACTGAAAACGAAAAAGCCCAGCAAGTCTTTCGCTTACAGGGCTTTTTAATGGTGCACTCGCCAGGACTCGAACCTGGAACCCACTGATTAAGAGTCAGTTGCTCTACCAATTGAGCCACGAGTGCATATGGTATTGCTTACTTTCCTGGCATTGCCGGGAGTTCAGCCGGAGCTTCTGGTGCCGGTATGGCAGGAAGATCTTTCTGGAGGATGCTTTCACGGGCGTCCACCGAACCGCTCCGGGACGGAAGCGTGAACTGTGCGATGAAGCTGATCACCATGATGGCGCCTGCAAGTATTGCCGTTGCCTTGGTCAGAAAGTCGCCTGTCCGCCTGACGCCAAGAGTCTGAACGGTACCCATGCTCGCCATGCCACTGGTCAGCCCGCTGCCCCCTTTGGGGTTCTGCAACAGGACAACACCTATCAGTATGATCGACGCAAGCAGCGTAAGTATCACGAGAAAAAGGTGCATAAACCGGCCTGTGATCGTTAACAGTTCAGAAATTCACTATCTTTGTTCCGTTGCGAACGGGTTACTAATATAGAAACTTTTTCTAATCATGCAAGTAAAGAAATGCCTGAACCAGCAAAAACGCTCGTAGTTGTCGGGCTCATCCTTGCAGCGGCAGGAGCCATGCTGGCTGCATTCCAGAAAGCCGGATTGCAGAACCCATTTGCATGGGTAGGCCACCTGCCGCTCGATATCAGGATAGAAAAAGACAATTTTCGTTTTTATTTTCCCATAGGAACCTCGATCGTGCTCTCGATTCTTCTGAGCCTGGTCGTGGCCCTTCTCAAGAAACTTTTTTCCTAGAACCAGAACCTATGTCATCACAGACCCCTTCAGGCGCACCAGAACGAACCGCCAATGCAGCACGAACCACGTCCGAAACGGACATAACACTTACACTGAACATCGACGGTTCAGGCAACAGCCGGATCGATTCCGGTATAGCCTTTTTCGACCATATGCTGGCAAATTTCTGCAAGCATGCCCGCATCGACCTTGAACTCACCTGCAAAGGTGATGTTGAAGTTGACGACCATCACTCCGTTGAGGATATCGCACTGGTTCTCGGCTCTGCACTACGTGATGCCCTGGGTTCGAAGAAAGGAATAGAACGGTATGGCTGGAGTATGATACCGATGGATGAAACACTAGCCCGGTGCGCCATCGACCTGGGAGGCAGAAGTTACTGCGTCTTCAATGCTGCGTTCAACCGGCCTGTCGTCAACGGGTTTGCTACGGAGATGGCTGAGCACTTTTTCGTCTCCCTCTCGAGAGGTATGCAGGCAAACATCCACATTGCCATCCTCGAAGGCACCAACACCCATCACAAACTCGAGGCTATCTTCAAGTCATTCGCCTATGCGCTCAGGATGGCTGTCCGGATAACCGGAACAACTGTGCCATCCACTAAAGGCGTCATGTAACCCGATCTCCCCATAAAAGCAAAAGGCAGCCGGTAATGTTCCGACTGCCTCTTGTAAAGAAAGATAGTTTCGTCCCCCCCCTTGTACAGGGAAGCCATTCGCCTTAGCGGGCGTAAGCGACCGAACGTTTCTCCCTGATGATCGACACCCTGATCTGCCCCGGGTACTGGGCTGTTTTCTCGATCTTGTGGGCGATATCGTGAGCGAGCACATCAGCCTGGGAATCGCTGACATTCTCCCCTTCCACAATGACCCTGATTTCGCGGCCAGCCTGCAGCGCATAGGTCTTGATAACGCCCGGGAATCCCTTGGCAACTTCCTCGAGGCTTTCAAGGCGTTTGATATGACCTTCAGGCGTCACCGCACCACGACCGCCGGGACGTGATGAAGAAATGACGTTAGCAGCATCAACCAGGTCTGCAATAGGATTATCCTTCTCGATATCCCCGTGATGCGAACCAATAGCATTCAGCACAACCCTTGCCTCGCGGAACTTCTTCATAAAGTTCATACCCGCTATGGCATGCGGCTCTTCACTCTCGGGAAGCACCAGTCCAATATCGTGCAGGAGTCCGGCACGCTTGGCAAGCCTTGCATCAAGCTTGAGCTCGGCAGCCATCAGGCCGGAAAGCATGGCAACTTCTCGTGAATGCTGCAAAAGGTTCTGACCATAAACGGTATGGTATTTCATACGGCCTATCAAGGAGGTCACTTCTGCAGGCATATCAGGAATCTGCAAGGTTGAGAGCGTCTCCTCACCGGTACTCATGATGACATCGTCAATCTCTTTCTGCGCATCCTGGAAAGCTTTCTCGATAGCTACAGGATGGATGACACCATCGATCAGGAGCTTCTGCAGGGTCAGTTTGGCAAGTTCCCTGCGCATCGGATCAAAGCATGAAAGAATAACGACTTCCGGTGTATCGTCAACAATGATATCCACTCCGGTAATATTTTCGAACGCTTTGATATTACGACCTTCCCTGCCGATAATGCGCCCTTTGAGCTCATCGCTCTGAATATGGACAACCGAAAGCGCGCTTTCCGTAGCCCGCTGGAACGAGATACGCTGAATTGCCCCCAGCAGGGTTTTTTCCGCAACCCGAGCAGCTTTCTGCTCGGCCTCTTCGTGAATCTTGTGAATAGTCTCGGTAGCCTCTTCACGGGCAACGGTCAGCATATTGTCTATCAACATCTGCTTTGCCTCTGCCGCCTGGAAGTTGCTGATGCTTTCCAGCTTCTGATTCTCTTCGACAATGATGCGATCGAGCTCCTCAGAACGGCTTTTAACAGCTTCGATCTCATGCTCGAGCTGTTTCTGCTCTTCACGGAATTTCTTTTCCGTATCGCGTAGCTCAACGCCCTGCTTCTTCAGCGAGTTCTCTTTCTGGCGAACCTGTTTCTGCAACTGTGCAAACTTGTTGTTCTTGACAGCTACATCCTGGTCAAACTCACGCCGGCGCTTCTTCCATTCCTGGTTGACCTCGGTAACCTTGAGATCCTTGTATTCATTAGCCTCCTTCTGTGCCTCCTGGATAATCTGCACGGCACGCTCTTCTGCTTCAAGCACCTTTGCAGTACCTATCCTCTCGAGAAAATACCTGCCAACAAAAAAACCTACGACAAAAAACAAGAGAGATGCTGCGATGATCAACGCAAAATTAATCACGATCCCCATTACTACTTACCTCCGTTGTAGCGTCTCTTCCCAAGAGCGGGAATAACGCTGATTTAAAACAAAAAAAAGCCGCACCACTCCCAGGTGCGTAAGTTTTAAGAACCCGTTTTTCTTCACGGTGGGCACCTCCTTCAGCAGTCACGCTTCCAATGCAGCCCTGTCTCCAGGACCGATGCTTCGACATGCATCAAAGCACTCAAGGCCTGCCTTCAGGCTGAAGAGTCCGGTTCCCTGTTCTTAAGTGTTGGTTCTTTTACTTACAAACACCCGTTCAACGTGGTGCGGCTATGTTAATGTAGTCTCTATGTAAATACCTGTCAGCCAAGCGTCCGGTCCAGCGTCCCGTTCAGACGCGAAACCTTCCGCTCTATGGTTTCCAGTTCCTGCAGAAGCTCATTCTTCTTCTCCGCGAAATGAATCGCCGCAAGCACTGCAAACCTTTTCACCTCGAGATCAGGGGCCGTTCCTGCAAACTGCTGCATGATTTCCTCAACCTCACGAGCCGCCTGCTCAGTAGCTTCACGGCTCTCCACTCTCAAGGGGTAGCTGTCACCAAAAATATTTACACTGATTCTTTCCATCAATCGGTTCAATCCTGAGAGTCCTCACGTAATTCCATATCTATCCTCCGGAGTATCTGGACAAGTTTCTGCTTTATCTGCAGTCTCTCTGCATACGATATACCAGCAGATGGAACATCATCCACCAAGGAACCTTCCGGCTGTATCCCCGGCAATGGCCCCTTGAATCCACGAAGTATCTTCTGAAGGCTCTCTATCTCGGATTTCAACTCTTCATTTTCTTTCCGGCATCTGACGAGCTGCTCCACAACCTCTGCGACAGACCGCTCAAGCTGGTCGAGCTCTGACCTGCTCCCCTGAACTGCTGCCTCATCCATATAACCAGACATCAAGCTTGCCGAATTACCGCACCTAATTCACTTTCAACCCGTGCAACAACCTTGCTGATGATGGAGTTGATCTGCTCATCCTTCAGGGTTGCCCTGTTATCTCCAAGATACATAGCTACCGCCACACTCTTCTCTGTCGTACCGTCATCCATCTTGCGCTCGAATAAATCAAACACTGTGACATTCCTTATCAGTTCGTCGCATGAGCCTATGCATCCGAGAAGATCATGGGCAGTGACCCGTTCCGGTACCTGGAATGAGAGATCTCTCTGCACTACAGGATACTTGGATGGCGACTGATACACCACATCGCGCTTATAACATCGGGCAAGAACATCCACATCAAGTTCAGCGGCAAATACCGGCTGATCTATATCGAATTCCTTCAGTACTTCTTCCGGCATAATCATAATCCTGCCAGCCTGGAAAACCGGAGATTCCTTACCATCATCAAGGCGCACTTCAATCGAAAGCGTATTGTCATTATAAATATTAAGTGCTGATTTATCAAGCAAATTCAGCTTATCGAGCAACATCTCAACAGCACCCTTGAGATCGTAAAAATCAACCTGCTCAGGCTTATGGCTCCAGTTCACCGGGTAACGGCTCCCGGTAACAACCAAGGCCAGGGTTTCTCGTTCAAGATAGTCCTGGAGCGGATTGTCGGTATCGTTGCGGCCATTACTCTCTTCGAAAGAGTTGGCAACTTCAAACAGCTGAAGGTCACGGTTTCCATGCCTGATATTGTGCCCCACAACCTTCAGAATGGCAGGCACCAGGGAAGGACGAAGTACCTCGAGCCCTTCACTGATCGGGTTCAGGGGGGCAACAGTTTTTTCGGAGAACAGCCCGGCCTCACGTTTCGTCATGAGAGGATTGGTCAACACCTCCCTAAACTGCAGACCTGCCATGAGGGCGCGCAGAAAATCCGGAAAATGTTCAGGAAAACTCCTTGCCTGGGGATAACTTGCAACCATACGACCCGATGCCTCGATAGTATCGTACCCTTTGAGGCGGGCCACTTCCTCGACAAGATCTATCTCCTGTTCCACATCAAAGCGGAACGATGGAACCGAAAACAGAATCCCGGCATCTGAACGCTCGAGTGGCGCAAACCCAATAAATGAGAGCATGGCAACCATATCCTCGTCATCGATGTCGCAACCAAGGATATCCCTGGCGCGTGATGGCCTGAACATGACCGGTGCCGGATCGCCAGGCAAACCGCCAGCCACCGCCGACTCAACCACTTCCCCTCCGGCAAGCTCGAGGATAAGCATCACAGCATACTCGGCAGCAGGAATGACCCCACGGGGATCGACGCCACGCTCGTAACGGTAAGAGGCATCGGTCGACAGCCCGAGCTGCTTTGCTGTTTTCCTCACAGATGCAGGTTCGAACCATGCTGACTCTAACAGTATATCTGTGGTTGAGACTGTAACGGCCGAGTCAAACCCACCCATGACACCAGCTACAGCCAGGGGTTTTTCGTGATCGCAGATAACAGCCATACCCGGCCTGAGGCGGCAGATCTCCTGGTTCAGCACCTGCAACTCCCGATCTATATCGGTCCTCACCCTGACCCCCGGCCCCTCGAGGGCAGCAAGATCAAATGCATGCAACGGCTGCCCGAACGCATGCAGGATGTAATTGGTAATATCGACGATATTGTTTTTAGGCTTCAGGCCAATGCTTTCAAGCCGATCCCTGAGCCAGAGAGGTGATTCTGCGACCTTGATGCCACGAATGACAACACCGGAATAATAAGGACATGCGTCTCTGTCGGCAAGCTCGATAAGTGTTGAAGATGGGGCAAATGAGAGTGTCGGGGCTGAGGGGCGAACAACCTGCTCTGTACCGGCCACCTCACGGGCAACACCGAAGTGTGACAGCACATCTGGCCGGTTGGGCGTCACCGCGATATCGAGCACGGTATCAGCCTGCAGGCACGAAGCAAAAAGTGCTCCGGTAACTGCCTCCGGATCCAGCTCCATCACGCCGTCATGACCTCCTGGAAGACCAAGCTCATCAGCAGCGCAAATCATGCCGAATGAGCGCTGACCACGCAGCTTTGACTTTTTGATAGTGAACGACTCCCCTGAAGCGGTCGTGAGCTTTGCCCCGATCGTAGCAACCGGTACTTTCATGCCTGTAGCGACATTAGGAGCTCCGCATACAATCTGAAGAGGCTCATCCTGGCCGACATCGACCATGCACATCTTCAGGCGGTCTGCGTCAGGATGCTGGGCCACACTCAATACGTGCCCCACAAGCACCTTGTCATCAGGAAGTGTGGTAGTTTCAATGCCTTCGACCTCCAGACCGGAATAGGTCAGCTGATCAACAAAAGAAGGGATATCGGGAGCAAAAGAGGGAATGAAATCCTGCAGCCAGTTAACTGAAATTTTCATAAATGGCTCGATGCTGATGTGATAAAAAAAAAGCTCTGATCGAATATCGAACAGAGCTTTACAGATAGGCTATCATCCCTTAAGACCCGGAAGCCTTTTTACACAACTATACATCGGATAACATACGCAACAACATCACAACCGAATCTCGCGAGTGATAGTCTGTGACCCCAGCGGGATTCGAACCCGCGACCTTCGCCGTGAAAGGGCGATGTCCTGGACCGCTAGACGATGGGGCCAAACTTGAAACAACAATAAAGAAAAAACATGGGTGAATGAGGGGACTCGAACCCCCGGCCTCCAGGGCCACAACCTGGCGCTCTAACCAACTGAGCTACAATCACCATAGAAACCTATGCATGCCTTGTATGCCCGACTGGACTCGAACCAGTAACCCTCAGCTTAGAAGGCTGATGCTCTATCCAATTGAGCTACGGGCACATCCAAGCTCTTTTCAACGAACATAACTTTTCAGTCGGGGCACCGAGACTCGAACTCGGGACCTCCTGCTCCCAAAGCAGGCACGCTACCAGCTGCGCCATGCCCCGCCTTCAAGCAGAAGTCCTGTAATATACAACATTGCATCAGAAAAACAAGAAAAAATTTTTCTAACCAATCAGGATCTGCCTGATCTGTAACGCCACGTTACCGCAACAATTACAGAGAGCCCTAATTTAAACTTTTCCGTTTAGCATCCAAATTTTTTACATGGAAATAACAAGCATTCCTGCAAGGCGAAGCAGCCGCAACTCGAACATACGTGCATCGTAACGAGCCTGAGCACGATCACGTCTGGCTTGAACAAGATTGATCTGGGCCTCACGGAACGACGTCGTCGTCACCTGCCCGAGCTTGTAGAGTTCACCTGTACGCTCGAAGTTGAGTTCAGCCGTCTTCAACGCTGTCTGCTGGAACTCCAGGTTACCAAGGCTGTTCTGATATGCTTCCCAGGTATCGGCAACAAGCCGTTCCAGTTCCAGCTCGGCCTTCCGGGCAAGCAGTTCACTGTTCTGCGTGGCAATCCGGGCATTCTGGCGGGCAATAGAGCGCTTCCAGCCACTGAATATCGGGTAATTCATACTCAGAGAGGCAGACATGCTCTCCGAAGAATCATCGAGCCCAATATCGAAACCTTCAGCGGTGCTGGAATACCCGTAACTGAACTGCAGGTCGAACTCCGGAAAATAGTCTGACCTTGCGATAGCGTGATCATAGCCCGCCTGGCGCACTTGTTCAAGCGCGATGAGATAGCCCGCAAAGGCAGCACGCGCCTGCTCCATGATCTTCTCAAACGTCAGCGTCTCGTCAAAGGCCACCTCTGGACTGAGCTCCAACGGGGTATCCACGTCACGATCGAGCAGGGTGTTCAATGCTCTGCTCGCCGAACTGTACTCAAGCCGGGCATTTCTTACCGCTATACTGTCACTATTGGCATCCACCTCGGCGGACAGCAGCTCAACCGTATTGGACTGCCCGTACTCCGCCCTGAGCCTTGCCCTACGTAAACGTTCATCCGAGATGTCGAGGGCTTCACGCGCAATCGTAAGGTCCTCAGAAGCCTTCGCCGTCCTGTAGTACGCATCGCTCAGTTCGAGCAGAACAGCTTCGATATCGTTTCGTGCCTGAAGTGATCCAAGCCGACCGCCGCTTTTGAGTTTCCTGAACGTATAGATATTGCCGAACCCGTCAAACAGCGTGTAACTGGCCTTAACCTGCGCACTGTTCGAGGTAAACTCACTGAATGTCCCGGAAGAGGTCTGAGACGCTCGTTCATTGTCCTGCCAGGTTGCCGTCCCCGCCAGGGAGACCGTCGGTAAAAGCCCGGCATTTCCGATATTCACGCGGTTATGACTGATGCGCTCTTCCCCTCGCGCAACCTGTATATCAGGATTGCGTTCCACAGCCAGCGCCATTGCCTCACCAAGCGTAAGTGGTTCAGCAGCCAGAAGCCTCAGAGGAAGCAGACAAACCGCTACAAGTATTGCTACTACACCATGCTTCATCATAAGCACCTCACTCTTTTGCAAACAGTTCTTCCTGCAGCGCAGGCTCGACGGATTCAGGAGAAGGACGTACTCCGCTCATCCAGCCTGCCAACATAACCTTGATCCTGTTCAGCACCACCAGGAGTGCTGGAAGCATCCCCAGCGTTAACAACGTACCGAAAAACAGACCATATGCGACTGAAATAGCCATCGGCACCAGGAACTGAGCCTGACGGCTTGGCTCGAAAATCAGTGGCCCCAGCCCGGCTATCGTGGTCAGAGAGGTCAGGATAATCGGCCTGAAACGGCTCAGCCCCACCTCATACAGGGCATCGGTAAACGCACGTCCCTCCTTGATCCGGTTGTTGAAAGAATTGACAAACACCAGCGAATCATTGATAACGATACCAATAAGCGCTACAACCCCGAACAGCGACAGAATACTGAGGATGTAGCCCTGTATGAAATGCCCCCATACCACCCCGACAATGGAAAACGGAATCATGAAAAAGACGAGTGCAGCCTGCGTAAATGAACGGAAAGCAAACACAACCACGACAAACATCATCACCAGGAGCATAGGAAACACGCTCCTCATCGAACCTGTCGTCTTGCCACTTTCCCTGCTCTGCCCCTCGAAATCATACCTCACATCCGGATAGGCCTTCATGAGAACCGGCATGATATCCGATTCAATCTCCGCAAGCAGCTCAGGCACGGACAGCTTTGCATCTGCGATATCGGCCTCGATGGTCACTACTCTCTCGGCATCTATGTGGTTGACGGACGACACTCCTCGCTCGATCGAAAGATCGGCTATTTCTCCGAGCGGTATAGATCGCCCGTCCTGAAGCCTGATGCGCATCTCCTCGAGGTTTTCAATCTGCGAACGGTCCTGGGAAGAATAACGAACCCAGATCTTGACTTCATCTATCCCCCGGAGGATACGCTGTGCCTCATAGCCGAAAAATCCACTTCGCACATCCTGCATAACCTCTGACTCCGTCAATCCCAAAGCCCTCGCCTTACTGTTAAGCGTAATGCGCACTTCACGTATACCGGGAGGATCATTGTCACTGACGTCTTTCAGCGCCGACATCTTTTTGAGTTCGGTTTCCAGCATATCCTTAGCCCCGCGAAGTTGCTCGAGATTGTCGCTCCGAAGCGCGATAGACACCGGCATTCCCCACAGGCCGAGTCCTCCAACCTGGAGTTTTTGAGCACCCTGCACCCTGCCGATACCTGAACGAATGAGGTTAGCAGCCTCCATACTCGACACCAGCCGTTTATGGCTTTCAGTAAGCGTAACCCGCAATCCCCCCTGGTGCGTACCCGGACCTACAGACCGTCCAATAGCTGTCAGGAGGGCATCGTCAGTCTCATGCCCTCTCATGTACTCATCGTTGACCATCCATACACGCTTCTCCATCCTGGCAAGAAGGCTGTCAGTCACCGACGCTCTTGTCCCTGCAGGCATTTCGAGCGTGACTGTGACATTATCCCTCTCAATGATCGGGAAGAATGTCATCTTGACAGTCCCGCCCTGCAGAGCCCCGACGGTAACGAACACCAGCGCCACAGGCACAGCTATCGCAATAAACGGATTGGCAATAATGAACTTCAGCACCGGGGCATACAGCCGGTCTCGCTGGAAATGGATAAACGCCTCTGATTTTTTCATCAGCCAGCTTTTCCCGACAACATCCCCCCGCAACGCCCTGGAATGCGCGATATGTGCCGGAAGAATAAAAATCCCCTCTACAAGCGAGATAAGCAGGGTCGCTATCACGACAAAGGCGATATCCTTGAAACGCTGGCCAAATGCACCATCGAGGAATAGAAAAATCATGAAAAAGATGATCGTCGTCAGCACGGCAGCCACAACCGACGGCACGACCTCCATTGTTCCCTTGACAGCGGCATCAAGCGGCTTGAGACCTTTTTCATGCTCCTGGTAGATGCTCTCTGCGATAACGATACCATCATCGACAAGAATACCCACAACGAGAATCATGGCCAGTAGCGAAACCACGTTAATGGTCAGCCCGTAAAAAGTCCCAAGCAGGAACATACCGGCAAAACAGAGCGGAATGGAAAGCGCCACCCAGAATGCCATGCGGGGGTTGAGGGAGAACGAAAGAAACAGGACTACCAGGAAAATACCGATAACCCCGTTATTGGTAAGAATCTGTGCCCTCTCACCCACAATACCCGAACCGTCCCGCAGAAGACTGACACTGATATCTTCATGCTTCTCATCAAACTCCTGCATAAAGGCCGATACACTCCGGGCTATGGTAAACATATCCTCGTCGCTGGTCTTTTCTATATCTATTATAATGGCAGGCTTACCATTATAATAGCTGCGATTCGGATCCTCCGACCATTTGTCCCTGACGCTTGCCACATCCCTGAGCCGGACAACACTCCCATCAGCACCTGTCCTGACAACGAGCTCCTCGAGATCACGAGCATAGTAACCCTTGTTGTCAGAACGAATCAGGAACTCTTCCTGAGGCGTTCTGATCGTTCCGCCGGTTATCTTAAGATTCGCACTACTGACTGCCCGGGCCACCTCTTCGAATGTCATATTGTAGGTACGCAGCACATCTTCACGCAGGCTGACCTCTATCTCTTCTTCAGGAAATCCGCTGAGAGTTATTTTAGACGCCCTTCCCTGGTTGCGCAGGTCGCGCTCGATTCTTCGTGCATAGGTCTTCAGCTGCTCCAGACCAACATCGCCATACAGGGAATACGCGACCACAAAATCGGTCATCTCCATCTTGTAGACCCTTATTCTCTCCAGGCCAACAGGAAAAGAACTGATCTGATCGACCGCATTGGTTACCTCCTGGAGCAGGTCGTTGACATCGTAATCCGGAAGGAGCTCAACGGTAATCGTGGCAGCATTCTCTTTCGATACCGACGTAACGCGATCAATACCGGTCACACCCTTGAGCTTATCCTCAACCTTGAGCGTAATTCCTTCCTCAATCTCTTCCGGAGAAGCGCCTGGATATGTCGCTGCAACAAAAATGGTATCAGACGGCACTTCAGGAAAGAACGTGGTTTTCATCTCCTGAAAAGCCATGAACCCGAAGAGGAAAATCGCAAGAAATATGACATTACCCAGAACCGGGTACTTGATGAAATGCTGTATCAGGCGTTTCACTGGTCTTGCCGCTGTTTAGAAGTTATAAAGTGAAGTTCAGCGGGATCGAGCACCATCCCCTCATACAGCCCCTCACGGGGCTCAGCGAGCATAACCGCGCCCTCGGAAAGACCGCGAACGATCGCATGCTGGCCATATGCCGCAACCACCTCGACATCGGCTAACGTGAGTACGGAATCACGAACCACAAAAAGCCTGGTCTCATCCCGAAGAAGAGAACGGGAGACCTGCACAGCATGTTCTACAGGAACTGCTATCGACGTATACATGAACATACCCTCTCTGACCCTCGGATCAGCGACCTCGATATAGACCCCAACCGTCTGCGTCTGCTGGTCTATTGCCTGATTTATACGCGATATCTGCCCATCGGCAACACCTGGAAAATCATCTGAACGAAGCTCGACCCGATCACCCGGGCGTACATACTCAAGAGCACGTACACTTACTGCCGCCTGCACCTCGAACACAGAGGGATCGGCAAATTCACCAATTTTCTGACCGGTCCTGACAAGCATCCCCGGATTGAGGTTAGAGAGCGTCACCACCCCGTCGAACGGAGCCTGCAGACGGTACTTGCCCAGTGTCTCCTCCATGCTGCGAACAGCAAAAAACTTGCTGTATATCCCCCGTGCCGCGATATAGTTTCGCAGGCGGTTATCCCGGACTTCCGGCAACGGCGCAAGGGGTGCGTCTATACTGTATCCTTCCAGGTACTCCTTCCATACCTCGGCTTCACCCGGAAAATCGATAAGCAGATCCGGCAGAAGCAGGGTCAACTGGTTCAGAAGCTGGCTTTTTTCAGCCAGAACACTGTTACGGTACACATCGTCACGAATACCGAACAACGCCTCTCCTTTCCGGAACACAGCCCCCTCCCTGAACGGCCGCCCGGCATCCGTGAATATCCCACCGACTTCGGCATACAGTTCTATCCTCCTCAGGGCGACAGCCTTGCCGCTCATCCTCACGTCACGCTGCACCGTACCGTTATTGACCTCGGTGACTTCAAGCAAGCGGGTCGACCGGGTTTTAGGGCCGACACTCTCCTCGCCATTGCCACTCCCGAGCATTCTGCCGATACCTATCCCGATCACAATGATGCCAAGCGCTATAATGTAGGGCTGCAGTTTTTTCATGTGTATGATTGCTCCTCTCCTCAGTTTTTTTTCTTACTGCAGAATCCTGCGATAATCTCCCTCAACTCATCATGTTCGACCAGCTTGAGGGCCTCACGTGCCGTTACAATTTTCCGTTTTCGCAGATGCATCTCATCCCACTCCTCGAGCAGACGTTCCACATACAGCGGGAATACCCTGACGGTACACCGGCCATGCCACTTCCTGTACCGGAAACGCCCGATCTCCCGATGGTGAACCCGACCTATCGCCCCTGCCTCCTCCAGGGCCTCCTTGGCTGCGGAGTCATGCGGCGTCATCCCCTTTTCGACGACTCCTTTTGGAATGATCCATCGTTTCGAGCGTGTGGTGGTAATCAGGACGATACCGCCATCATACACAGGTATGACGCCAGACTGGTTATATATCCACTTGGACTTCGATAAACCGGAAGACATAGGGGCAGGTTTCAGAATTACGATAGTTTTAGTTAAAATAAGGTACAACATTAAAGCAAAACAGAATACCCCGAAAAGCCATGAAAGCGATCATTCCTGTTGCCGGTATCGGTACCCGTCTGAGACCCCACACCTTCTCTCAGCCTAAAGTCCTCATGAATGTTGCCGGCAAACCGATCCTCGGCCATATCATGGACAAGCTCATTGCATCAGGCATTGACGAAGCTGTCATAGTTGTAGGCTATCTTGGCGACATGATAGAAGCATATCTCAGGGAAGAGTACAATATCAAGCTGACATTCGTTCCCCAGCAGAAAATGCTCGGGCTTGCCCATGCCATCTGGATCTGTCGTGAAGCGGTAACAGATGACGAACCGCTCTTTATCATCCTGGGAGACACCATTTTCGATGTTGACCTTCAGGGAATCTTCCAAAGCACGACATCAACCATAGGCGTCAGGGAAGTGGAAGATCCGAGAAGGTTCGGTATCGCCATAACTGAAGGCGAGAAAATTGTCCGCCTGATTGAAAAACCCGACAATCCGCAGAGCAACCTTGCCATCGTAGGACTCTACTACCTCCAGAACGCAGGCCGGCTCTTCAGGAGTCTGGATCACCTCATTGAAGGCGACATCAAGACCAAAGGGGAATTCCAGCTGACTGATGCCCTGCAGCACATGATCGAACAGGGCGAAACATTCACCACCTTCCCTGTGAAAAACTGGTATGACTGCGGTAAACCTGAAACACTCCTCAGCACAAACAAAGTGCTGCTCGAAACCATGGAGAATCACTCCACCCATCCGGGCTGCGTCATCAACGAACCCGTCTTCATCGCACCCACTGCACAACTCACGAACGCGGTCATAGGGCCCTATGCGACCATCGGGGAGCATGCCGTCATCCAGGGAGCAATCGTCAGGGACTCCATTATCGGGCGGGGAGCAAAGGTTGACAACATCATGCTCGATAACTCGATTGTCGGCAGCAATGCCGCTGTTTCAGGCAACTACCATGAGATCAACATAGGCGACTCGTCAGAAATCAAACTCCGGTGAACAGCTTGCATGTATAGGTTTGAATGATTACATTTTGAACTTATCAGGCATCCCCATTACCTATGGACACGGTGCCGCAGACCCCCGGGGTTGTTCTGCCCTTGAACGGTCTGTAACGGGTTTTCCGTGTCCAGGCTCCTTCGGTATCCACCATCCTGTTCGGAAAAATCCACTGTTGACAACGACAAGCAGGGAAGCTACCGCTTTTCCTGCCGTTACCTCAAACCAAAAAAAAATCAAAGATGGCAAAGTCTAGGTACTTCTTTACATCAGAGTCGGTATCGGAAGGGCATCCCGATAAAGTGTCGGACCAGATTTCAGATGCGATCCTCGACGAGTTCCTCCGTCAGGACCCCGATTCCCGTGTCGCCTGCGAAACATTCGTGACGACCGGCCAGGTTATCGTGGGCGGCGAGGTGACCACGAAAGGCATTGTCGATGTACAGGATATCGCCAGGAAAGCGATTGAGAAAATCGGTTACAACAAAGGCGAGTACATGTTCGAAGCAAAATCCTGCGGCGTGCTTTCAGCTCTTCACAGCCAGTCTCCAGACATCAATCGTGGTGTCGATCGTAAAGAAGAGATCGCTGACGAGTTCGACAGAGTCGGTGCCGGTGATCAGGGCATGATGTTCGGCTACGCATGCCGTGAAACCCCAGAACTGATGCCTGCTGCCATCCAGTACGCACACGCCCTGGTCAAGAAGCTTGCCGACATCCGCAAAGAAGGCAACATCATGACCTACCTTCGCCCCGACGCCAAAAGCCAGGTAACCCTCGAGTATGTCGACGATGTCGCCCAGAGAGTTGACGCTATCGTCGTCTCCACCCAGCACGATCCTGAACCGGAAGGCATGAGCGAAGCTGAATTCCAGGAAGTGATCAAGAAAGACGTTATCGAAAACGTCATCAAAGAGGTCATTCCTGCAGAAATGATCGACGAGAACACCAAGTTCCATATCAACCCGACCGGCCGTTTTGAAATCGGTGGTCCTCACGGCGATACAGGCCTGACCGGTCGCAAGATCATCGTCGACACCTACGGCGGAGCAGCGCCACATGGCGGTGGTGCATTCAGCGGTAAAGACCCATCCAAGGTTGACCGCAGCGCTGCATATGCGTCACGCCACGTTGCCAAAAACATCGTTGCTGCGGGCCTTGCAGAAAAATGTACCGTACAGGTCTCCTACGCAATCGGCGTCGCCCGCCCTGTATCGATCTACATCAACACCCACGGCACCGCGACCAACGGACTCAGCGATGCTGAAATCCAGGAAAAAGCAGAGAAAATCTTCGATCTCAGGCCAGCAGCACTGATCAGGAACTTCAGCCTTAACAAGCCAGAAGGCTGGTGCTACCAGGATACCGCTGCATACGGTCACTTCGGCCGCGATATCTTCCCATGGGAAAAAACAGACAAGGTTGAAGAACTCAAAAAAGCCTTCAACCTGTAATCAACCAAACGATTTTCGAACGCTATGAGCACTATGACAACAGAAAAGGTACTCGATTATAAAGTGGCAGACATCTCCCTTGCCGACTGGGGACGCAAAGAGATCGAAGTTGCCGAAAAAGAGATGCCTGGCCTGATGGCGACACGCCGCAAATACGAAGGGCAGAAACCTCTCGCAGGCGCACGCATTACAGGCTCGCTTCACATGACCATCCAGACAGCCGTGCTCATCGAGACACTCGTTGAACTTGGCGCAGAAGTCCGCTGGGCAAGCTGCAACATTTTCTCCACACAGGACCATGCCGCAGCTGCCATTGCAGCTGCCGGCACTCCGGTATTCGCATGGAAAGGCGAAACTCTCGATGACTACTGGTGGTGCACCCGCCAGGCCCTGATCTTCGAAGGCGGCAAAGGCCCAAACATCATCGTCGATGACGGCGGCGATGCAACCCTGATGATCCACCTCGGTCACAGGATCGAAGACAATCCGGCACTGCTCGACACCACTCCGGGCAATGCAGAAGAAAAAGCCCTCTACAGCCAGCTCCGTGAGATCTTCGAGATGGATAACCAGCACTGGCACAAAACCGCTGCCGACCTCCGTGGTGTCTCCGAAGAAACCACGACCGGTGTCCACCGCCTCTACCAGATGATGGAAAAAGGAGAGCTTCTCTTCCCTGCCATCAACGTCAACGACTCCGTCACCAAATCGAAGTTCGACAACCTCTACGGTTGCCGTGAATCACTGGCCGACGGTATCAAGCGTGCAACCGATGTCATGATTGCAGGCAAAGTCGTCGTCGTTCTCGGCTATGGCGATGTTGGCAAGGGCTGCGCACACTCGATGCGTACCTATGGCGCAAGGGTCATCGTCACCGAAATCGATCCGATCTGCGCACTGCAGGCATCCATGGAGGGCTTCGAAGTCACCACCATGGAAGAAGCTGTCAAAGAGGGCAACATCTTCGTCACCACTACAGGCAACAAGGATGTCATTACCCTCGAGCACATGCTTGCCATGCGCGACGAAGCGATCGTGTGCAACATCGGCCACTTCGACAACGAAATCCAGGTCGACAAGCTCAACAACCACCCGGGTATCGAAAAAATCAACATCAAGCCCCAGGTCGACAAGTATGTCAAGGAAAACGGCAACTCCATCTACATGCTTGCCGAAGGCCGCCTTGTCAATCTCGGCTGTGCGACAGGTCACCCGTCGTTCGTGATGAGCAACTCGTTCACCAACCAGACGCTTGCCCAGATAGAACTCTGGACAAAAGAGTATGAGATCGGTGTCTACAGGCTGCCTAAACAGCTTGATGAAGAAGTTGCAAGGCTCCACCTCGGCCAGCTTGGCGTCAAGCTCACAACGCTCTCAAAAGAGCAGGCTGACTACATTGGCGTCCCTGTCGAAGGTCCGTTCAAACCTGAACACTACCGCTACTGAGGACAGTGCCAGACCAGAAACAGAAAAAGGCTGTGGAGGGAGTACCTTCCACAGCCTTTTTCATGTTTGAACCGTTACGTTGCTGGGGCGGCAGGATTCGAACCTGCGAATGTCGCCTCCAAAGGGCGATGCCTTACCACTTGGCGACGCCCCAGTCTCAATATGCGTCCCGGATTAGCGGTTCAATTATAAAAAGAATAACTTAAAACTAAAAATCAATCACGAAAATCCCCTCATGACACGAATAAAAATATGCGGCATCACCACACTCCGGGATGCACTCGTATGCATAGAAGCAGGTGTCCATGCACTTGGGTTCAATTTCAGCTCCGAAAGTCCACGCGCGGTTTCACCCGACAAGGCACATGAAATCATAAGGAAACTCCCCCCCTTTGTCACCGCTATCGGAGTATTTGTGGAACAGAGTCCGGATGAAGTCTGTCAGATCAGCCAGCACACCGGGCTTCATGCCGCACAACTGCACAGCGAACGTTACGGTGCCACAGAAACGCTTGCAGTGATCACACAAATCCCCGTCATCAAGGTTTTCAGGACTGGGCCGGACTTCAGTGTTACGGAAGTGCTCGAGTACAAGCGACAAACCGGAGTCCATCATTTTCTCTTCGACGCCTATCGTCCCGGCCAGGCAGGAGGCACCGGCGAACGGATAAAAATCGAAACAGCCAAAGCCATATTCAGTTCTACCTCCGCAACAGGCCCATCCATACTTGCAGGAGGACTGAAACCCGACAACATTGAAGAAGCAATCCGTACACTTCGCCCCTATGCCGTCGACACCGCAAGCGGTGTAGAACTGGCACCTGGCCAAAAAGACCCCGCCAGGATACAAGCATTTACCGCAGCCGTCAGGCGTGCCGACACCATGGCATGATCAGGCCTGTGCCGCAACATGGCTGTAGATGATGTCAGTTGCTGTTTCAGGCAACTCGAGAGTAATGAGGTGTCCGCATTGAGGAACGCAGACATAGCGTCCCCTGGGAGCGAACCGCTCGAGCTTCTCCGCACTCTCGCACGTCATGATAGGATCCCCCTCACCTGCAGCGAACAGAACAGGAATATCTATTTTTCCGACTAACCCAGGCAATCCTTCAGTCACCTCCAGTGAGGTTATCTGACGGGTTGTCTGCTCGATGGCTTCAGAAGCACACTGCCCCAGACTTTCAAAACCGATCAGCACATCGCTTGTCATCACCGTATTACGCGCCAGCACAAGGCGGGCGAACATATAGGCCGGCAACCACGAGGTCACCTTACGCAGCATATTGTTGAACGCGAAATTGATAATAGCAGGCGCCACCTGCTCTATAACCTGGCTGTTGGGCAGGTAACCGAAATTGAAAAAAACCATAGACCGCAGCTTCCCAGGATGCTGCACGGCATAGTTGAGCGTCACCAGCGGACCGAACGAAAATGCTGCGATATGGAATTCCTGCAACCCGAGCGTTTCGACCAGCACGTGCAGATCTTCTGCATAGGATGGAATGGTGTAGTTGTTCCGGACATCATTATCTGACCAGCCATGCCCCTTGAGATCGTAAGCGATGGTCCTGACCCCCTTAGCATTCAGGTTGCGCATGACATGATGCCACCACATCCACCAGCAGTCCCAGCCATGGATAAGCACAATCGTCTCCTCCGCGTCACGCGGACCAGAATCGATATAATGGTGAACCACGCCGTTAATCTCGACAAAGCGGCTCTGCTGCATCCATGATCCTTCGTACTCCGCACGCTTGCGGCCACCATACTCTCCCGTCCGGGCAAAACGATCGAGTTTTTCATGGTAAGCCTTGAACTTCGCTGTTGCTTCAGCTGCTCTTGATTCCATATGACAGGAGGGTTAAATGGTGAAACGGAATCAGACTCCTTAACGTAATAATATACAATTTTTTACGTTACACTCTCCATACCAGCCAGTGCATCCGGTTTGAAGTTTACCATTATTTTTTGTACTCTTAGTCC
>JGI10211J34971_10001496_pt1 | contig 19264 bp, 18 predicted proteins | sample Etolagsediment_FD_34971 | JGI IMG/M metagenome (IMG submission 34971)
GCTCTTCCGATCTGGGCATTTGTGCCCTTGTTTCATCTTCGATCTGGAAACTTGTTGCTAAAAAGCAACGGTAAGACTGCAGGTGAAGTTAAAAGGGAGCGGTCAAGAAATGGTGATTGGATTTTTGGATGCGACGGCCCATATCCATGGATAAGGTGCCCGTTTCCGGTTCAATCCTCCTCCCCCTCACATCACCCCTGGATCGGGGGCGGGCATAAAAACAAAAAACGCCCCCACAGACTGGCATTGTGGGGGCGTTTTTATGCCGTAACTCGATTACGTCAATGCAGCACGCCCCGCGTCGGTCAGCTTGCAGACAATCCAGTCGGGTTTTAAGGGGTTTGAAAACCAAGGTTCCGCCCAGCCTTTTTCGATACAGCTGTGCACGGTGCGTTCACAGACCTGTTGGCCCTGGGAATCGAACAGGGGCAATTTGCCGCCCGCTTGGTTGAGGCCGCGGGTCAGCCAGGCCCGTTGCGCCGTTGAAGGCGCTGACAGGCCTTTCTCTTTCGACTTTGTGGCTTTGCCGGGGGCTTTGCCAAGGGCTTTGTCAGTAACTTTGGCGGTTTCGCTGTGCGCTTGCATGGGCGCAGGCTCCTTAAGATAGGGCTGATTGATCAATCGTTGCCCTATGGTACGTTAAAAGTTGGGTGTTTCACAACTAGGGCAATCTGGGACAAGCTGGGGATAACTTATGAAAACGGAAAATGGCCCTCACGCGGGGCAAGGGATGGCCCTGCAATGGGTTTATGTAACGGTGCCGAATCGTGATGCGGCTCTGGTCCTGGCCAAGACCCTCGTCACAGAACGCCTTGCCGCCTGCGCCAACGTCATGGACGGTGTGCAGTCGGTTTATTGGTGGGAAGGGGCCATTGTCGAAGACGCGGAGGCGGTGGTTGTTCTCAAAACCCAAAAGAGCCTGGTGCCCCACCTCACCTTACGCATTCAAGACTTACACAGTTATGACTGCCCCTGCATCGTTGCTCTGGACATACAAGACGGCAACCCGGACTTTTTAAAGTGGATTGTTGACGAGACTTCGTGAGCAAAAATCTACATCTTGACGGTTTTTGAGATTTCGCGGGCCGTTTCCGTGTCTTTGCTGTTGCGGGTGTCAAAACCACGCTCGATGGCCTGTGCCAGGGGTTTGAGAAGTTCGATGTCTTTGGCCAAAGGGGCGTTACCCGCCTCAAGGATGCGCTGGGTCACGTTGGTCAATGAATTGATCAAATCACCCACATGGGCATAGGGCGTGCCGACCATGCGCCGAGATGCGTCTCCACTGACGTAGTTCAGGCGCTGTAACATTTTGGTGGTGTCTTCTGTCGGTGCGCCACTCTCAAGGGCGGGCAATATGCGCTCAACCAACCACATGAGTTGGGTCGCGTGACGATCGAGTTTTTCCAAATTGACTTGTTTGATGCAGGCGTCAATTTCACGTTGGATTTGCTCCACGCTCATGGATTTGTCGCCAATGGCTTTGGCGCGCAACGTGTTGGGGACTTGAATGGGGGGGATTTTTTCACCGCGATCATGATCCTCGCCGGGTTTGCGGCGATCGGGGCCAATGTAGCGACTGGTGACCACAAACGGCTTGCGGGCAATGATCAGCCCTTTGATGCGTTGCAAAATTTGCCCGGCCGATAGGGGTTTTGTGATGATATCGTCGGCCCCCGCCTGAATGATGGCGCGCACATCTTCGGTGGTGGGCGACCACATGGTGGCGATAATCGGTAAAAACGGATTGCTGCCGACGGCATGGTGGCGCAAGCCATAAACAAAAGCGTTTAAATTGCCGTCTTCAAGTTTGATTTCGGAAATCAGCAGGTCGGGCGTTCCAATGCGCAGCTTGGTTTCAATATCGCCAATGCCGGAGCCGATGGTCACATTCCGAAAACCATTATCCACAAGGATGTTGCGAATAGCCATGCGCACGGTTCGATCCGGTTCGATGAGTAAAATATCGACCTTATCAAAGGAAAATTTTTCCATTATGTATCCAACCCGTTGATTTGTTTTTTGCCTCACGAAAATACAGGCCACTCTGCGATGTTCTTCAGTATTTCCGATGAATTATGGTAATTCAAATCATGAGCTTACGCCAGCAAGACATTTGCGTAATTAAGTTATCGCAGAGTGCGTACGGTGGCCAGAGCTTGCGCGCCGATCCCTTCACGTCGCCCGGTAAACCCAAGGCCTTCGGTGGTGGTGGCTTTCACCGATACACGATCCGGCGCAAGGTTCAAGATGTCCGCAATCCTGGCAACCATTGCGGCGCGATGGGGGCCGATTTTAGGGGCTTCACAAATCAAGGTGATGTCGACATTGATAATCTCCCCCCCGCGTTCGTGAATAAGATCCAAGGCATGGGTGACAAAAAGGTGTGAAGCGGCACCTTTCCATTTTGCCTCCGTCGGTGGAAAATACTGTCCAATATCGCCGGCGCCGATCGCCCCCAACAGGGCATCTGTGAGGGCGTGCAGCGCCACATCGGCATCGGAATGGCCTATAAAGCCCTGGCCGTGGGCCACCTCAACGCCGCACAAGGTCACTGCCGTACCGGGGCCAAAACGATGAACGTCAAAGCCTTGCCCGGTGCGGAATTCATAAGCAGCCATTTGGTTTTGTGCGCGCATCATGTCCTCTTGGGTGGTGATTTTAAAATTGCCTTCATCGCCTGGGGTCAAGATGACGCTGAGCCCGGCCAACTCAAACAACTGGGCGTCATCGGTGATTTCAGGGGCGTTTTGCCCACGGCTGAATTCGCTGTGTGCGGCTAAAATATCTTTAAAGTGAAAGCCTTGTGGGGTTTGGGCGCGATACAGACCGTGTCTGGCCACCGTTTCGACAATTTTGCCGTCTTGGCCGCGTTTTAGCGTGTCGGCGACGGCGACGGCGGGCAGGGCACCTTTATGCGAAGCGAGCGCGTGCATCACGCCATCAATCAACGCATCCCGGACAAAGGGGCGGGCGGCATCGTGGATCAGCACCAGCTCAGGATTGAGTTTCGTCAGACTGTGCAGGCCCAAGCGGACCGAATCTTGGCGGGTTGCGCCGCCGAATACGGGATCCAGCAGTTCCAAGCCCTCTACAGCTTGTCTATAAAGGTCTAAGTCATCTGGATGAATGACGCATCGCACCGCATCAATGGCTGGGTGCGCCAACAGGCGTGAAACCGTGTGATACAGCACCGTGTGTCCGGCCAGGGGCGCATATTGCTTGGGCAAATCTCCGCCAAAGCGCTGTCCGCGTCCCGCTGCAACCACCAGGGCTACCGTTTTGATCATGGTGCTGAAACCCCAAGCTGAGCTCTGTGGCGTTCACCCGAACGCCGATATTGTGCGTAAACTAACACTTAGGTGTTTATTTCCAAACCATTTCGCTTGCATCTGAACGCCATTGAGGCAAACAATGCGACCATGTCCCAAAGCTTGATGTATAACCTGATCGCCATCTTTTCCCTGTTGCCCGCTGCACTGGTGGTGCATCGCAAGGACGCACAGCCCGATTTTGCCCATTGGGCGGCCATCGTTTTGGCTGTTTTGGGCACCGGAACGTGGGCTTTGGCGCTCACCTCCGGTATGTGGCATGAAAGCCTTGGGGTGGCGTTGTGGCTGACCGTTGCCGTGACCATGGCGCTGTTCGCCATGCTGTCTTGGTCGGTCAANGAGGTCTGGCGTCTGACGCCGCTGATCGCGCCTTATATGATGGGGATCGGAATNTCCGGCTTGCACGCGCCCACCCGCATGTTCGACACCGGAGATGCCGATGCTTGGCTGATCTTGCACATCACCGTGTCGGTGGTGACCTATGGGCTGGTGACCATCGCGGCGGTGGCGGCCTTGGCGGCGTTTTTGCAAGAACGGGCGTTGAAATCCAAGCGTCCAACCAAGCTCACCCACAAATTGCCGTCCGTGGCCGATTGCGAATTTCTCACCGTGCGCCTGCTGGGCTGGGGGGAAGGGATTTTGGCCTTGGGCCTCGTCACCGGAATGGCGGCCGAATACCAAGCCGTCGGTCGGTTGTTGACGTTTAACCACAAGACGGTGCTGAGCGTGCTGACGTTTGTCGTCATTGGCGCTCTGTTGTATGCCCATCATAAAACCGGCATGCGCGGGCGGCGTGCGGCGCGCCTGGTGTTGTTGGCTTATCTGTTGCTGACGCTGGGCTATCTGGGCGTCAAGGTCGTCACCGACGTCTTTTTGGCTTAATCGGTTTACCCACCTGACGTGTCCCCCTGTTCTGCCCTTGGTCGCCTGTATTTAGGGCAGGAGGCATTCTATGCCTTGCTATTTTCCCCAATTTGCACAATAAATGGGCAGCTTTCCTATTTCTCGGACTTTTAACCCATGCGCTATTCCATTGGCCTCGTTGAACTGAGCAGCAATGTCATGCTGGCGCCCATGGCGGGTGTCACCGACATGCCCTATCGGCGTTTGGTCAAATCCTTTGGTGTGGGCTTGGTGGTGTCGGAGATGATTGCTTCCAAGGCGATGATTTACGCCAATAAAAAGACCCTCCGTATGTCCACCGGGTGCGCTGACGAGTTCCCCATGTCGGTCCAGTTGGCCGGCACCAATCCTGAAGACGTGGCTGAAGCTGCCAAACTGAATGAAGACCGCGGCGCGGCCATTATCGACCTCAACATGGGGTGTCCGGCGAAAAAGGTGGTGAACCATTACTCCGGTTCGGCCTTGATGAAGGACGAACTGTTGGCGGGACGCATTATGGAAGCCGCCGTGAAAGCGGTCAGTCTGCCGGTCACCTTGAAAATGCGCACAGGCTGGGACGACGCCAACCGCAACGCCCCGAATTTGGCCCGCATCGCCCAAGAATGCGGCATTCAGTCGTTGGTGGTTCATGGTCGCACCCGCTGTCAAATGTATCGCGGGCGCGCCGATTGGGACTTTATCGGCGAAGTCAAAGACAGTGTCTCCATCCCCGTGACGGGCAACGGTGACATCAACACCTTTGACGATGCCGAAGTGATGTTTCAAAGCTCCCATGCCGACGGCGTGATGATTGGGCGCGGCACCTATGGACGGCCGTGGTTCCCGTCGCAAATCGAGCACTTCCTCAAAACCGGCGAGCGGCGACCCGATCCCAGCCTGGAAGAGCAGATGAACATCATTTTGCGCCATTACGACGCGATGCTGTCGCACTACGGAAAAGAGCTGGGAATGCGCAATATGCGCAAACACATTGCATGGTATTCCAAGGGCTTGCCAGGATCTGCTGAATTTCGTTCTGAAGTGTTTACGTGTAACGATCCGTTGGGCGTTCCCGACTTTATTCGCGCCTTTTTCGAACCGTTGATTGAGCAAGGCATTACCCCCGACGCCCAAGCTTCCAACAGCAACAGCAAGGCCGCCTAAATGGGAAAACGCGTTTTTCAGTTTCTGCCGACGCGCTCCACCAACAATGCGTGTTTTGAGCCGGGTGCGATCCTCAACGCCTTGGGTAGCGCCGTGCTGGTGATTGCCGCGGATGACAACTTGCTGTACGCCAACGCCGCCGCCGAGCAATTGTTCGCCCGCAGTCGTTCGAGCCTGTCACACGCCGCCATCACCGATTTGCTGCCCTCAGACAGTCCCGTTTTTGAATTGATCGGGCAGGTGCGCGGCGGCATGAGCGCCATCACCGAACACGGCCTGACCTTGGACACCCCCAAAACCGGTTTGCGTTTGGTCAATGTGCAAGCCGCACCGATGATCGAGGTCACGGGGGCGGTGGTGTTGTCTTTTCAAGAACGCGCCATTGCCGATCAAGATCGGAANCATCGTTTGACCCACCGGGAAGCCACCCGTTCGATTGCGGCGATGTCGGCCATGATGGCTCACGAAGTTAAAAACCCGCTGTCGGGCATTCGCGGTGCCGCGCAGTTGTTGGAAACGAACGCTTCTGAAGCCGATCGGGAACTCACCCAGTTGATCCAAGACGAAGTCGACCGCATCAAGGTTTTGGTTGAGCGCATGGAGGTTTTGTCCGAAAGCGCGCCCATCAAAAGCGGTCCGGTGAACATTCATCAAGTGCTCGACCGGGTGCGCCGCATCGCGGAAAACGGTTTTGGCAAACATGTGCGTTTTATGGCCGAATACGATCCGTCGCTGCCACCGGTCTCGGGCAATCGCGATCAATTGATCCAGGTGTTTTTGAATCTGATCAAAAATGCCTGCGAAGCAGTGCCCGAAGAGGGCGGCGAAGTGCGCATGAAAACGTCCTACCAACACGGTGTGCGGTTTGCCATGCCGGGCTCCATGAGCCGCGTGCATCTGCCCATGTCGGTGACCATCGAAGACAACGGTCCGGGCATTTCACCCGAAATGCACGACCATCTGTTTGACCCGTTTGTCACCACCAAGCCCAAGGGCACCGGGCTGGGTCTGGCTTTGGTGGCCAAAATTGTTGGCGACAACGGTGGCGTTATTGATTTTAAAAGCAGACCCGGGCGCACCGAATTTCGGCTGCTTTTGCCCATGTCCAAAGAACCATTACCATCGGATGAGCAGAGTGAGCCCGTCGGTGCCCCAATAGACCAAGGAAATTTTGACGCATGAGTGCTGGCTCCACCATTTTGATCGCTGACGATGACGCCTCTATCCGCACGGTGCTGGAACAAGCCCTGACCCGGGCAGGTTATCGGGTGCGCACCACGTCCAATGCTTCGACCTTGTGGAACTGGGTGTCGGCTGGCGACGGCGATTTGGTCATCACCGATGTGGTCATGCCCGACGAAAACGGTCTCGATCTGGTGCCGCGTATTTTAAAGCTGCGGCCCAATTTGCGCATCATCGTCATGAGCGCGCAAACCACCATCCTCACAGCCGTCAAGGCTGCCGAACGCGGCGCTTTTGAATACCTTCCAAAACCGTTTGATATCAATGAAGTGGTATCCGTTGTTCGCAGAGGGCTTGAAGCCAGCAAACCCGCCAAGCCGATGACCCAGCATCCCGATGACGAAGAAGGCCTGCCGCTGATCGGGCGATCGGTGGCGATGCAGGCGATCTATCGTTCGATTGCGCGTCTGATGCGCACGGACTTGTCGGTGATCATCAGTGGCGAGTCCGGCACCGGTAAAGAGCTGGTGGCGCGCGCTCTGCATGAATATGGTGCTCGGCGCAACAAACCGTTTGTGGCCGTCAACATGGCGGCAATTCCCCGCGATTTGATCGAATCAGAGCTGTTCGGCCATGAAAAAGGCGCGTTTACCGGGGCCACCAACCGCAGCGTCGGTCGCTTTGAACAGGCCCAAGGCGGGACGTTGTTCTTGGATGAAATCGGCGACATGCCGCTGGAAGCGCAAACCCGGCTGTTGCGGGTGCTGCAAGAAGGCGAATACACGACGGTTGGCGGGCGCACACCGATCAAAACCAACGTGCGCATCATTGCCGCCACCCACCGCGATTTGAAACAGCTTATCCGCCAAGGCATTTTCCGCGAAGATCTGTATTTCCGTTTGAACGTTGCCCCGGTTCGCTTGCCGGCCTTGCGCGAACGCGTTGAGGACGTCCCTGAGCTGATCCGCCATTTTCTCGCCCAAGCGGCCTCGGAAGGTTTGCCGTGGAAAACCATCGCTCCCAAAGCGATGGAGCGCTTAAAGCGTCACACCTGGCCCGGCAACGTGCGTGAGCTGGAAAACATGGTCAAACGCTTGGCCGCGCTGTGTGCGGAAGAAGAGGTGAGCCTAGAGACCATCGACCTGGAATTGGCGGAAGCGCCGCCAACCAGCCCTGAAGCGGACGAAGGTGGTCTGTCGCAATCGGTTGAACGTCACGTGAAAGCCTATTTCGATGCCCACGGCGACAGCTTGCCGTCTCCGGGGCTTTATGATCGCATTCTGCGCGAGATCGAACGTCCGTTGTTGCAGTTGACGTTGGATGCGACACGCGGCAACCAAGTCCGTGCCGCAGATGTTTTGGGCTTAAATCGCAATACGTTGCGCAAAAAAATTCGGGATCTGGATATTCCCGTGGTGCGGGGCGCGACAAAATAATGTTGATGAATTGACGCTCAGGTGTTGAAAGAGCTTTTATGAACAAGCCATCTTCAACTCAATCCCACCTTGCCGACGACAGTTGGCGCGCCAGCCTCTCGCGCGTGTTGGTCAGTCGTCGCTTGGCGTTTGTGCTGGCGAGTTGCGCCATCGGCTTGGGCATTGCGACATTTGGGCTGTTGACGGGCACATCGAGCGGCACCGGAACCCCCGACCCGGTCACCCTACAAATCCTGCTGGCCGCAGATTTGGTTGTTTTTTTGTTGTTGGCGCTGGTGATCGCGCATCGATTGGTGCGGATGTGGGTGCAACGTCGCGAGGGCATGGCGGGCGCGGCGCTGCATGTGCGTTTGGTGGTGATGTTTTCCTTGCTGGCGGTGACGCCGGCCATTTTGGTGACGATCTTCGCCGCGCTGTTTTTGAATTTCGGTTTCAATGCGTGGTTCAGCGAACGGGTGCGCACCGCCGTTGATGCCTCACAAGCCGTGGCCAGTGCGTATTTCGACGAACACATTCAAAACATTCGCGCTGACGTGTTGGCCATGGCCAACGATCTTAACCGCGATCAGGGCGTCCTTTCGGTCAATTCTCGTTTGTTGGAACGGGCGTTATCCAAACATGCAATCGAGCGCAACTTGACCGAAGCCACCGTTTTGGATGGCAGCGGGCAAATCATGGCGCGATCGGAATATTCTATTTTATCGTTGGAAATCGGCCGCATGCCGCCGGGGGCGTTGGAACGTGCGGACCAGGGTGAATTGGTGATCCTCACCGCGCCCAACGCCGACCAAGTCCGCGCCCTGGTGCGGTTGGAACGCTATATCAGCGCCTACTTGCTGGTGGGGCGCTTTGTCGACGCCAAAGTGCTGAGCAACATGGAAAGCGTGCGCACGGCGTCACAGACCTATCTGCGCTTGGAAGAAAGCAGTGGTAAAATCCAGGTGAGTTTTGTCGCCATTTTTGCCTTGGTTTCATTGCTTTTGTTGTTGGCGGCGGTGTGGATTGGCATGACCCTGGCCAACCAAATGGCGAAGCCCATTTCCAATTTGATTGAGGCTGCGGACCGGGTTTCTTCGGGTGATCTGGAACACCGTGTGCCGATTGACGATACCATTGGTGAAATCGGTTCCTTGTCCTTGGCCTTCAACGCCATGACCAGTCAGCTTGAGGCCCAGCAAGAGGGCTTGATGCAGATGAACCGAACCCTGGATGAACGCCGTCGGTTTACCGAAACGGTGCTATCGGGGGTGTCTGCGGGGGTTGTCGGTTTGGATACGGATGGCCGCATCAATCTGCCCAATCGCACAGCCAGTATGTTGCTGGGCACGGATTTGCAGGAGGCCTGTGGCTTGCACTTGGCTCAGGTGGCCCCGGAAATGGCCGAAGTTGTGGCGCTTGCCATGGATCAGCCCGAACGCATTGCCCAATCCGAAGTGACCATCACCCGCGACGGTCATGCCCGCGCCTTGATCGTTTCGGTCGCCGCCGAGCAGCTGGAAGGCGCTGTGTTTGGCTATGTTTTAACCTTTGACGACATTACGGAACTGCAATCCGCGCAACGTAAGGCCGCGTGGTCGGGGGTGGCGCGGCGCATCGCCCATGAAATCAAAAACCCGCTAACCCCCATTCAGTTGGCGGCGGAACGCCTAAAACGCAAATACTTGAAGCAAATCGTCGACGATCCGGAAACGTTTGTGACCTGCACCGACACTATCATTCGCCAAGTTGAAGACTTGGGCCGTATGGTCGATGAGTTTTCGTCTTTTTCGCGCATGCCTCAGGCCGTGCTGAAGCCGGAAAACCTGTCGGAGTTGTGCCGCCAAACGCTGTTTTTGGAACGGAACCGCTCGCAAGATTTACAGCTTGAAGTCGAAATACCTGAACAGGATGTAAATATTGAGTGTGATGCGCAGCAAATATCGAGGGTTTTGACCAATGTCTTGAAAAACGCTTCCGAGTCGGTGAGCGAACGTATGGAAAATGAGGGCGATCAGGCCCAACCCGGTGCCGTAAAGTTTGTGTTGTCGCAACAAAATACCCTGCAAGGGTATCGTACGACCATTGTCGTGGAAGACAACGGAACCGGGCTTCCCGAGACGGATTTGGTGCGTTTGACGGAACCTTACGTGACCACCCGCGCCAAAGGCACGGGTTTGGGGCTCGCGATTGTGAAAAAAATCATGGAAGATCATGGTGGTGATCTGATACTTGAAAACAGACCCGAAGGCGGGGCGCGGGTCATCTTGACGCTGCCGCCACAAGACACTCGAATCACAAACGACCCTCAAAACACACAGGGCGTTGACACCAAACAAGTCGGCGACACCGTCGCTTAAGCTGGTGAGTAGGGGCATCATGGGCCAAGACATTCTCATTGTTGACGACGAAACGGACATCCGCTCTTTGGTCGCCGGAATTTTGGAAGATGAGGGCTTCAAGCCCCGTGAAGCCGGTTCCGATGCGCAAGCGTTTGAGATGATCGAAACGCGCCGCCCCAGTTTGATCTTGCTCGATATTTGGCTCCAAGGCAGTCAGATGGACGGCTTGCAAATCCTGGCGGCTGTGAAAAAACGTCACCCCAATCTGCCGGTGGTGATGATGAGCGGTCACGGCACCATCGAAACCGCCGTGAAAGCGTTGAAAGACGGCGCCTATGACTTCATCGAAAAGCCGTTCAAATCGGATCGCATGATTATGGTGGTGCGCCGCGCCATCGAAGCGGCCCGATTGCGCCGTGAAAACGAAGAATTGCGTCTGCGCACCGATGCCGACGACACCTTGGTGGGCACGTCTTCAGCCATTTCTCATGTCCGTCAAGCCGTCGAACGGGTGGCTCCGGCCAATTCGCGGGTGTTGATTTCAGGACCAAGCGGGTCTGGTAAAGAGGTGGTGGCGCGCATGCTGCACGACCGCTCGGCGCGTGCGGCGGCCCCGTTTGTGGTGGTCAACTGCGCCACCATGGAACCGGGGCGTCTGGAAATTGAACTGTTCGGCACCGAAACGCCGGCGGAAGACAATGAAGGCGGGCGCAAGGTGGGCTATTTTGAGGCCGCACACATGGGCACGCTGTTTCTCGATGAAGTGACCGATATGCCCTTGGAAACCCAGGGGAAAATTGTTCGCGTGCTGCAAGAACAAATTTTTGAACGAGTCGGCGGCACAACCAAAGTTGAGGTCGACGTGCGGGTTGTCGCCAGCGCCACGCGCTCCATTCAAGACGAAATCAGCGCCGGACACTTTCGCGAAGATTTGTATTATCGCCTCTCCGTTGTGCCCATACAGGTGCCGCCCCTGAAGGCGCGTCGAGAAGATATTCCGATGCTGGCCGCGCATTTTATCGGCCAAGCGTCCCGTCGTTCGGGACAGCCTCGGCGGGTTCTGTCCGAGGACGCCATCGCCGCGCTGCAAGCCCATGACTGGCCGGGCAATGTGCGGGAATTGAAAAACATCATCGAACGGTTGCTGATTATGGCGCCGGGCGGCACCAATGATCCGATCCGAGCAGAAAGCTTGCCCAGTGAAGTGGTCTCCGGTTCTTTGGCCGCTGCGGGGATGAATGGTGGGAGCGAAGTGATGGGCTTGGCCCTGAAACAAGCCCGCGAAGCCTTTGAGCGCGATTATTTGCACGCCCAAATCACCCGATTTGACGGTAATATCTCGCGCACGGCCGAATTTGTCGGTATGGAACGATCTGCCTTGCACCGCAAACTGAAGTCCTTGGGGCTTGGCGGTGAGGACGGGGCAAAAAAAGGTGAATAAGCGAACGGCGAGCGTTCACAAGCCCGCTGATCACTGGCTTAAACGAGTCGAAAGGTTTTTGGCATGAAAGTTGTCGTCTGCGGCGCTGGGCAGGTGGGTTTCCACATAGCGCAGCATTTGTCGCGTGAAAACAATGACGTCACCGTGATTGATCAGTCACCGGAACTGGTGCGGCGGATTTCCGACACCTTGGATGTGCAAGGGGTGATCGGTCACGCCTCACGCCCCGACATCTTGGAGCGGGCCGGGACGGCAGACGCCGATATGATCATCGCCGTGACCGCCGCCGACGAAGCCAATATGGTGGCGTGTCAGGTGGCGCATTCGTTGTTTGGCGTACCGACTAAGATCGCGCGCATCCGCGCTCAGGCCTATTTGCAACCCATGTGGGCCAATTTGTTTTCCCGCGAACACATGCCCATCGATGTGATCATTTCTCCGGAAATTGAGGTCGCGCGCGCCATTCAGCGCCGTCTGACGGTCCCCGGCGCCTTTGAAATGATCCCCTTGGTCGATAACAAGGTCAAACTTTTAGGGGTTCGCTGTGGGGCGGCTTGTCCCTTGCTCAACACCCCTTTGCGCCAAATCACCCAGCTGTTTCCAGATCTTTCCATCACCGTCATCGGCCTGGTTCGCGACGGTGAATTTGTCTTGCCCGATGCCGACAGCCAGATGATGCCGGGCGACAGCGTGTATTTTGTCGTCGATGCGGAAAAACAAGACCGCGCCATGGCGGCCTTTGGTCACGATGAGCAAGAAGCCCGCCGTTTGGTCATTTTTGGCGGCGGCAATATCGGTTTGTTTTTGGCCGAAGAGCTGGAAGCCTCCGACAACTATTACAACGTCAGGCTGATTGAATGGAACCCGGAACGCGCCAGCCTGTGCGCCAGTCGTTTGAAAAAAACCATGGTTATTCAGGGCGACGCGCTGGACAAACAAATTATGGAAGAAGCCAATGTGGCGATGACGGAAACCATTATCGCGGTGACCAACGATGACGAGATTAACATTTTGTCGTCGCTGTTGGCCAAGCGCGAAGGGGCCAAGCGCGCCATCACCTTGATCAACAAGGGCGAATATGAAACCTTGATCGGATCGCTGGGCATTGATGTGGTGGTCGATCCGCGCAACATCACCGTTTCGACGATCATCCAGCATGTGCGCCGAGGGCGTATTCATTCTGTCCACACACTGGGCGAAGGCTTTGGCGAATTGATCGAAGCCGAAGCGTTGGAAACGTCGCCGATGGTTGGCAAACCGCTGAAAGAAGCCGACCTGCCGGCAGGCATGGTGATTGGTGCCGTGGTGCGCGACGATGTGCACATCAGTCCGCGCGGCAATACGGTCATTCGCGCCAAGGACCGGGTGGTGGTGTTTGCCGCCAGCGATATCATTTCCCAGGTTGAAAAAATGTTCTCCGTCCAGCTTGAGTATTTCTAAATGGCAACGTCTTACGTCAATGGACGTTATGTTCTGCATGCCAATGCCTCCGTGCACATCGAAGACCGGGGGTTTCAATTTGGCGACGCCATTTACGAAGTGTTTGCCGTTCAAGGCGGCACGCTCATCGACGAAGAGGGCCATTTGGATCGCATGGACCGGTCCTTGACCGAGCTGGCTATTCCTCAACCGATGAGCCGTGCGGCCCTGAAAGTGGTCATGCGTCATCTGTTGCGCCTGAACAAGATCACCTATGGCGGACTTTATCTGCAAATCACCCGGGGGGTTGCCAAACGCGACTTCACTGCACCGGTGGGCATTGAACCGACCGTCGTGATGACCGCAAAGCGTCTCAAACCGTTTAATGTCGAAGCCGCCCTTCAAGGTATCAAAGTGATCACCACGCCGGATCTGCGCTGGAAACGCTGCGACATTAAAACCGTGCAGTTGGCGGCCGGTGTGATGAGCAAAACCGCTGCGCACCTTCAAGGGGCGGGGGAGGCGTGGCTCGTGGACGAAACGGATCATGTCACCGAAGGCTCCGGTTCGAACGCTTGGATCGTCAGCCCTGAGGGTTTGCTGATCACGCGTCATGCCGACACGGCGATTTTGGGCGGCATCACCCGCCAAACGATCTTGAAACTGGCCGCACAAAACGGTTTGAAGGTGGTCGAGCGGGCGTTCAGCGTGGTTGAGGCCAAAGCCGCGCACGAAGCCTTCACCACGTCCTCGACCTTGATGGTGCGCCCGGTGGTGCGGATAGATGAAACGCAAATTGGCGAAGGCCAATGCGGACCGTTTTGTCGGCAACTCATTGAATGGTATGGCGCCTATTTGCAGCAAGGCGCCCGGTCATGAACGCGCCTGCCTTTGCCCATCCCAAAGCCATCATCTTTGATTGGGACAACACCTTGGTCGACAGTTGGGTAGTCATTCAAGATGCCCTGAACGCGACGTTTCGCCAATTTGACGTGCCTGAATGGACCTTTGAGGAAACCAAAACGCGGGTGGCGAAATCCATGCGCGACAGCTTTCCCGAAATTTTTGGCGATCATTGGGAAGCGGCGGGCAAAGCCTTTTACGCGCATTTTGAATCCATCCATCTTGATCGTCTGACGCCCTTGTTCGGGGCCGCGGAAATGCTTGCCCAACTGGACGCTCAGGGCATCTATCTGGGGGTGGTCAGCAACAAAACCGGCAAGCTTTTGCGCGCCGAGGCGCAACAACTGGGCTGGGATCGTCATTTTGGTCAGATCATTGGGGCCACCGATGCGCCCCGCGACAAACCTGCCTCTGATCCGGTTTTCATGGCTTTGGACGGCAGTCAGATAACGCCGGGAGCCGACGTTTGGTTTGTCGGCGATGCCAGGGTTGATCTGGAATGCGCCCTCAATTCGGGGTGTACGCCCGTATTGGTTCGCCCCGAAGCGCCTCGACCGGGGGAGTTTGAAGGGGCCTTGCCCGCATTATATTTCGCTGCACCACAAGGGCTTTCCAATTACGTCAAGAACCTGTAATGTCAGGGTTCCATCTGGGGGGGCCTTCATAGTGGGGCGATAAAAAGGGGAAACAATCCTCTCGCTTCTTCTCCGCATATTTGGCCTACATGGAAAAAAAATAATGGCTCTGATTCCGTTTCCGGCGGGTCTCGGCTGATAATGTTGTAAGTAAGGAAGCAACCATGGCTTCGGAAAAATCACAAAACGTTCAAGACGTGTTTCTCAATCACATCCGCAAACAAAAAACACCCATCACCGTCTTTTTGGTGAACGGCGTTAAGCTTCAGGGCATCGCGACGTGGTTTGATAATTTCTCGGTGCTGTTGCGCCGCGATGGGCACACCCAGCTTGTTTACAAGCACGCGATCTCGACCATTATGCCGTCTCAGCCCATCCAGCTGTTTGAGCCGGAAACGGCAGACGACGTAGAGGAATGACATACTTTGTCATCTGACACGTCTGACGATGGTCCCGTCGATTTAGGTGAAGAGGAAAACTCGGAGCCAAATCGGGACCTCGACAAAGTCGGCGAAGAAGAGCATCCGCAACGCCCTGGAGGGGAGGAGCGTTCTCTGCGCGAAGACTCACGCCCCAGCGACGGCATCTTGCATGACGTCGACGGCTTTGCGCGGGGTGAGCGTTGCTTGGTCATCCATCCCCATCTGAAAAAGGCCTCGCGCAAAGACGGGGCGGCTTCTGTGCGCGGCCCCGAGGCGCGCCTGGACGAAATCGTCGGCTTGTCCGAAGCCATTGAGCTGGACATTGTGGAGACGCAAATCGTCACCATCACCGATTTGAAGCCGGGATCTTATTTCGGCAAGGGCACTGTTGAGCGCTTAGACGCCATCATCAAGGGCCGTGACGTCGGTGTGGTGGTGATCGACGCGCAGCTCAGCCCTGTGCAGCAGCGTAACCTGGAACGCGCCTGGGAAGCCAAAGTGCTGGATCGCACCGGCATCATCTTGGAAATTTTCGGCGAACGCGCGCGCACCAAGGAAGGGCGCTTGCAAGTTGAGTTGGCGCATCAATCCTATCAGCGCTCTCGACTGGTTCGGTCCTGGACCCACTTGGAGCGTCAACGCGGCGGCGCCGGGTTCATGGGGGGGCCGGGTGAAAGCCAGATCGAAGTCGACAGACGCTTGATCGATCAACGCATCACCAAGCTCAAAAAACAGTTGGTGGAAGTCAAACGCACCCGCGAATTGCACCGAGAAGCGCGGCGCAAGGTGCCGTATCCCATTGTCGCGCTGGTGGGCTACACCAACGCGGGTAAATCAACCCTGTTCAATCGCTTGACCCATTCCGACGTGTTCGTCAAAGACCAGTTGTTTGCGACCTTGGACCCGACCATGCGGGGTCTTGAGTTGCCGTCGGGAACCAACATTATCCTTTCCGACACGGTGGGTTTCATTTCCAACTTGCCCCACGAATTGGTCGAAGCGTTTCACGCCACCTTGGAAGAGGTGTTGGAAGCCGAAATCATCGTTCATGTGCGTGACATTTCCCATCCCGACAGTGAGGCGCAAAAAGCCGATGTGGAAAAGGTTCTCAAAGGCCTTGGTGTCGATGATGAACGGTTCGGCAGCGCCATGATCGAAGTGCGCAACAAATGCGACCTGCTCAGTCCAGATGACTACGAGCTGCAATTCAACATCGCCAAACGCGCCGATCCTCCGGTGGTGTTGATGTCGGCGGTGAGCGGGGAGGGGCTTGAGACGTTCTTGGCCCTCATTGAAGAACGGCTTTCAAGCTCTCATGAAACCGTCACCGTGTGCTTATCGCCCACGGAAGGAAAGCTGATGTCTTGGATGTATTCCAACGGTGAAGTCATTGACCGTGTCGACGCCGATGACGGCGTGCATTTAACGGTGCGATTCGAGCCCAGCAATGCGCGACGTTTTGAGCAAATGAAGCGTTAAGGTTTTTCCCGCTTCCAAATTTCTCTCCAAACTAAAATTCCACACGATTGCGCGCCCTGATCTCTGCAACCGGGGCCTTTGCGAGTCGATGTCTGAGAACCATCTGTTTTTGTTTCATTTTGTTGTTGACAAAGCATAGGCTACTAGTAGATAATAGCGGACTGAAGTTGAATGCCGCAGGTGTATCGAGCGGGTCTGGGAGCGTGTTCTGGGCCGTGAAATGCGTCTAGCGGTCCCCAGAATGGGCGGAAGGGAAGATCGATGGCCACCACGGAAGCACAGCGCAAATGGCGCGATAAAAATCGCTTCGTTAAATCACAGTTGAATGTCATGGCGCGTAAAATCACCCATGACGGACTCAAAGAAATTTCAGAAGTCTTTGGTCTGCACGGCAAGGCGGAAGCCGTTGCCTTTTGTGCCTACATCGTGCGCGCGATGCGGCAAAAAGGCGAACGAGACGCGGCGACATTTTTGTATTTAGATGCTTTGAAGGCGGGGTTTAAGCGCGATCGGGATACCTATTCGCCGTAAAAAGCAAACAAGCGTGATTCATGGCTTGTACATCGGCGTGTGATGTCGAAATATGGGGCCTATGAACACTTTGTTGCAAGACGTTGAAAACCTCATGCGGGACGTGGCGGAACAGGAAGTTCTGTCGCGCTTCGGTCGTCTTGAGCGTGCCGAAATTCAGGCCAAACGCGGCCCCGGCGACCTGGTCACCAAAGCCGATTTGGAAGCCGAAAACCGCCTGATCGAAGGCTTAGGCAAACTCTTGCCCGAAAGCACCACGGTCGGAGAAGAAGAATGTTTCCACAACCCTGACCTTCTCCAGCGTCTCAGTTCCGACAAACCCGTGTGGGTCATTGACCCCCTCGATGGGACCGGGAACTTCGCCGCCAATAAGCCCTGTTTTGCGATGATTTGCGCCTTGATCGAAAACGGTCAGACGCAAATGGGCTGGATCCTCGATCCTGTTGCGGGCGTCTGCGCCAAAGTCCAACGGGGCCACGGCGTGTCAATCGGCGCTCAACGCCTGACCATCACGCCACTTGACGAGCTTGAGCAGATGACAGGATCGCTGGGCGACGGGACGCGCACAAGAATCACGGCGCGCAAAGAAGCCGGAGAGCCCCATTTGCCCCGTCATTTGGTGCGCTATCATTGTTGCGGACGGGAATACTTGGATTTGCTGGTGGGCAAGATCCATTTTGCCCACTACGGTGGGGCGTTGATGCCGTGGGATCACGCTGCCGGTACCCTGATGGTCGAGGAAGCTGCGGGCTACGCCCGACTTCGCAAGGACAAAAGCCTTTACACTTCGGGTCGTTACGGCCAAGGGGATCAGTTGTTACTCGCCCCCAATGAACAGACCTTCGATGCGTTGCTGAAGGTTCTATCGAACGTTTAAGAACGGAGCATTTAAAATGAAAACGGCATTTCTCGGCCTTGGCGTTATGGGTTATCACATGGCGGGTTATCTGCAAAAAGCTGGCTATGAAACCACGGTCTATAACCGCACGGCGCAAAAAGCGGCTGCCTGGGTGGGCGAATTTGGCGGTACGAGTGCCGACACCCCTGCGCAAGCCGCGCACGATGCCGACATCGTGTTTGCCTGTGTGGGCAACGACAATGATTTGCGCGCCGTCGTTCTGGGTGAAAATGGTGCATTTTCCGGCATGAAGGCGGGGGCCATTTTTGTCGACAATACCACCGCATCTGCAATCGTTGCTCGCGAATTGTATGCGAAGGGCAACGAACACGGCCTTCATTTTATAGATGCGCCGGTTTCGGGCGGCGAAGCGGGGGCTAAAAATGGCGCGCTCACGGTGATGTGCGGCGGCGATGCAGCGGCCTTTCAAAAGGCTCAGTCCGCCATTGACACGTTTGCCCGCGCCGTCACCTTGATGGGGCCAAGCGGCAGCGGTCAGCTCACCAAAATGGTTAACCAGGTGTGCATTGCGGGGATGTTGCAGGGCTTGTCGGAAGCGCTCAATTTTTCCGAACGTGCCGGGCTGGACAGCAAACGGGTGCTGGACGTGATTTCAAAGGGCGCGGCGCAGTCGTGGCAGATGGAAAACCGCGGCACCACCATGGTCGACGACAAATTCGATTTTGGCTTTGCCGTCGACTGGATGCGCAAAGATTTGGGCATCGTTCTGGCGGAAGCCGAACAAAATGGCGCGCAAATGCCGGTCACAGCCCTGGTTGATCAATTTTACAAAGACGTTCAGAGCATGGACGGTGGGGCCGGCAAACGCTGGGATACCTCGAGCCTCATCAAACGGCTGCGTCGCGACGTCTGACGGGACATGTGACAGGACGTGTGTGAGGCCGTGAGTGACAGGCCGCTATTCGATGATGAACACCGCGCGGGGGCGGGGGCTTTTGATGTCTTTAACGTCCCACACCAGCCACATGAAGCGCGGATCTTTGGGGTCTTTCTTTTTCGACGTGGCGTTGTCGCTTTTGACGGGCAGGTCGGTTTTAACGCGGATTTGGCCTTGCATGTTCAGGCCCATATCCCAAAGCCGCTGGCGGTTGTCTTCGGAAATGGATTTGCCTTCGAGCACGATGTAGCCGGAATTTTCGACGTATTTAAGCTGGAGAATCAATTCATTGCGGCGAATGAAGGTCATGGTTTTGTTTTTGAGGAG
>JGI10211J34971_10001497_pt1 | contig 19259 bp, 18 predicted proteins | sample Etolagsediment_FD_34971 | JGI IMG/M metagenome (IMG submission 34971)
TGCTTTAGCAATGTTCTCAATGCGATTATTGCTGTAGCGTGAATTTATGAGAGGTGTATTAATTTTACCATCAATTTTTTCCCAGTTAAAAAAAACTTGATTTATTCTAATATTATTCACGTAACAATTAACAATGAGTGTTATTATTCCAGAAGAACGGCTTGAATTGGACAGTCCTGTCCACCAATTTCCATACAGATTGGATGACTTCCAATCTAATGGATGTTATGCAACCCAAAATGGAAAAAATGTATTGATTACTGCCCACACTGCAGCAGGAAAAACAACAATTGCTGAGTATGCCATCGCATTATCTCAACATTTAGGGAAAAAAGTTCTGTACACTTCACCAATTAAGACGCTTTCTAACCAGAAGTTTTATGATTTCCAGAGAACATTTGGCAATGTTGGTATTTTAACAGGTGATATTAAGCTAAATCCCGAAGCAGATATTATTGTTCTAACAACAGAGATTTTGCGCAATAAGTTAGACCACGAATTGGAGCAATTGGATGATGTACATTGTGTTATTTTTGATGAAGTCCATTATTTTAATGATCCAGAACGTGGTTTTGTTTGGGAGGAGTGTATTACAAAATTGCCCAAACATATATTGTTGGTTATGTTAAGTGCAACTATTGACAGAGCAGAAGATTTCGCCAAATGGGTTGCTGATTGCAGAGAAAGAGATTGCTATTTAATTGGAACAACATGGCGACCAGTGCCATTGAATCATTATATTTATACGGATAATGAGATAGTGATGATAAACAAACATAAGATGGGAGCGATACAAGTGAACATTGATAAAACTTATGATTTTTACAAAACACAGAAGTTTGGCAAACATCGTTTGTTGACGTTGTCGGAGTATTTGGGTAAAAAGGGATTATTTCCAGCAATTTGCTTTTCGTTTAGCAGAAAGAAATGCGAAGAATACTGCAAAATGTTAAAGAAAGGTTCTGGGCTCTTATCACAAGAAGAATTGAAAAGAACCAAAACAATTATCCAGAAAATTTTTGCAACAAATCTGCATTTTTACAAAGAGATTGGTTCAACTATTCAATTGCTTGAATTTTTGGAATATGGAGTAGCAATTCATCACAGTGGTTTGCTTCCAATTCAGAAGGAGTTGGTGGAGATTCTGTTTAGTCAAGGATTGATTAAGTTTTTGTTTGCTACAGAAACCTTTGCAGTTGGTGTAAATATGCCCACCAAATCCGTTGTTTTTACAGAACTTTCCAAGTTTGATGGGAAATCCGAATATCCAAGAATGCTGCGTTATGATGAATTTATGCAGATGAGTGGCAGAGCAGGAAGACGTGGCAAAGACGACCAAGGATTGGTTATTTATTGTCCACTGCGCAATCTGGAAGATAAACATGATTTGCTTGGATTATTGAGGGGGAAAGCTGCAAAGTTGACTTCTCAATATGATGAAGGTGCGAATACTTATTTGAGGATGTTGAATAATACAGCAGATAATGAGGAAATCCGCAAGTTTTACAATTCAACCTTGTTTGGGATGGAAGCAGTTGCGCACATCAAGTATTTAGAGAAAGAAAAGTTGACAATCCAGCAGAAATTGGATGAAATAAGTTTGGACACTTCTCTTTTAACAACACAAGACAATGAGATTATTGCTGAATATTCTGAACTCCAGAAACAGTGTGAGAAGGCAAAAAACAAGCAAAAGAAAACATTGCAAAGAAAACTCCAACAATTGGAGCAATCATTTACTGTTCCAGTCAAGCGTTACTTTGAGAAAGTGGACGACCATGATAAAATCCAGAGCAACCTAAAGTTGTTGGAGGAATGTATGGAAGTGCAGTCGGGAGTTGTTGATGATAAACTGCATTTTATCACAGAATTCAACAAACAATTGGGATTAATTGTGGAAAATGAGGGCAATATGCAGATAACGAGTTATGGGAAGATTGTGGCGTCATTGTCCAATTGTAGTGAGATAGTATTGGGCAAAGTTATCCAACAGAAAATGTTAGAGTCAGTGGATTGGAAAACTGTTGGTGTTCTTTTGGCATGTTTTGCTCCAGAAAGGAGTTCACGAGACATGTCAGAAGATGATATATGGGCAGTTGTTAGTAAAACCATGGAAACAGACCAGAAAGAGTTATTGGATGATGTTTGGGTTTTATATCAACAGATATTGGAGGTTTATGATAAATATGAGATCCAACATAGATTGAATATGAGTTTTCAGTTTGTCGAGCCATTTATTATGTGGATAGAGAAGAAGCCGCTACCAGAGATAATGGCTAAATACGATGGATTTGATGGTAATTTTGTGAAGAATATTTTTAAGATTCGTGATATTTGCAATGAATTGCTAAAAGTATGTGCTAATTTTAATTTGGAGAATTTGCAGGAGAAGATAAATTTGCTGATGGAGAGTTTGATTTATGGCATTGGAGAATTTAATTCATTGTATATTCATCATTATGATTTGATTAGTTCATTGTAAAAGAAAGTCAGAAAAATTAGGTTGTAAAAGTTCTACACCAATTTTATGGTTCCAATTGTATTTATTTTTTTTCGTAATAATTCTACATTGAATTTTCATAAATTTTTCCAATTTAAACATTAAACCATTATCTTTCTTTCGCCAAATTGTTGAATTTTCATTCTGTTCAACAATTTCCAAAATATTATCCAAATTATCCATACTGACTTGCAATCTCACAATCTTCTGGTTTAATTTTGGCACATAAACATTAACACTATTTCCCTCTAATCCCAATATATATGCTTCATATTGGTCGTCCAATTCTCCATTTAACTTCTGGTGGAATAGTTGCACTGTCGCCAATTGTTCATATGCCTTCTTAATCTGCATCTGTTTCCAATTAATTGTAGAAATGCAACTCCTAATATCTATCCTACTTGTTTCTCTACTACAATGACCCAGCATTTCATACAAACATATCTGGTTCCAAAAATCCACAAAACGTCTGATTGGACTGGTCATATGTGTGTAATATGTTAAACCCAATCCTTCATGTTTTACATCTTCCAACTTACACTGTGATGATACAACATAATAACCCTTGTAGGTTTCCATTCTATCCAAAATTTGTTGTATTTCTTCATTTCCAGATTGCTCAGATTTTCCGGTATTTCCATGGTGAATACGTAAAATGGAATTAGCATTTTTATCAAACAATTTTTTGGCCATAAAAGTGTTGTAAGTGGCCATAAGTTTGGCGACCATGTTTCTGGATATTAATTCATTGGAATCATAATCCATATTTTCAACTTGATGTGGTAGACATGGATTGGCATCAATGATTTGTTGGATAGTGTAAAAATCGCTGCGCAATGGATGTTTTTTCTTGGATGTTAAAACAGTATCCACGAACTTGTATGTTAGTTTATGTTTGTTAACAATCTTACTTAAATGTATCCTCGCACTCTGCAATGTAAATGGCGGTATTACTTCAAATTGCAACAACAAACTAACAACATTGCGTTCTTCTCCTTCAACCAATGAACAAATCTTTTCACCAACATCTTTGTTAATCATATCAACTTTACCTTGAGGATAAATAGAACTACAATTTTGTAAAATATGCTCCAGAAAATTCTTTTTTTCCAATTCACTGATTCCTGTTAAATACATGTTTGCAACATCCGCAATATGAATACCAATTATATGGTGTTGTTCATTAGATTCCAGATGTATTGCATCATCAACGTCAACAGTAGATTCACCATCAATGGAGAAAACGTTTTTATCTGTTAAATCTAATACGTTAGAGGTGACAGAGGCGATTGTTTTTTTCCATTTTTTGGGGAAAACATCGTAAGAATGGAATGGAGCAAAAATATCAAAAATTTGCTGGTTAACATTTCCAAGTGTTTCGGTGCATTGTAGGATATTAAATCCGTTATGTTTTTCATCAGTTAAAGTAGCATAAGCGTAAACATTGTTGCTTAATTTATTTTTGGTGGTGATTAAATAAGATTCAGAGGAGGGAAATGATAAAGGACGGAAGATTGTTAAAAATTTCTGGCCAGACTTTCCATAGACTGTTTTATTGGTGTAATCAATGATACCAAAAAGTTTATTTTTGCAATTGTTTATTTGTACTTTAATATTTCCACCACATGTTAAAAAGTTGTATTTTTTGGCAATAAAATCCAAATCTTTTACAGTATCAATCTGAGAAATTGCAATAATTTCGTCAAATGGTAAAAGTGATGTGTCACATTGAATGTAAAAATATTTGGAAGATGGCAAATCAATGCCAATCCATATAGATTGAATTTTTTGTGCAAACATAGTTATAAAAGGTTAAGATATAATAATATTATTTCATTTTTTTTAATTGTGAATGATATTGTGGAGATTGCATAAAAAGTTTAATAAATGCATTTTACTAAAACTTTGTAATTTTATTTCATATTTCAAAAAATAATTGCTAATCAATCCAATCTTCTCTGTTGGTAATTCTCTCTTTACCAATAAATACAATTCATTAAAATCAACAATGTTGCTGCAATATTGTAAAAGTTCTGTTAATTTACTTTGTTTTTTGTTTAAAAGAATAGCAATTTGTTCAGTGTTATTTTTTTTAGGTTCTTCATATAAATGGTGATTTTCAAGCAAATTTATTTCTATGCCGAAATTATTATTTTCACATATTTTTTCAACATTAGCCTGCGGTATTTCTGGGAATAATTGCATATATTGTTCTATTCTTTCTAACTGACATTCTGAAGATAAATGCAATTTTAAACATCTTGATAAAATCGGGTCAATAATACATCTTGTATTTTTTGTAATAAAAATAAATCTTGTAACATTCCCCGACAATTCAATAATTCTTCTTAAAGCATTCTGGGCATCTGTTGACAAATATTCAGCTTGTTCAAATACAATTACTTTTAAAGATGGTATATCCTTATACTCTTTTACTTGAATATTAGAAAAAGATTTTATTTTATCTCTTATAATAGATATACCTCTTTCATCATTTAAACTTAATGTCAAAACTCTTTCTTTATAATTATTTTTAAAAAGTTTTAATAATAACCAATCAACAATATAAGTTTTACCACTACCACTTTTTCCATAAATTGTTAAATTAGGAATGTTTCCACTTTTTATAATATTAGAAAAAATATCAACAATCTTTCTGTATCCAATTATTCCATATTTATTGATCCGATTGCGGTTTGTTTTACTAACAACTGGTGAATTTATTTCATCGGGTATATCAATGGATTTTTTAACATCTACAACTATTTTCTTTTTACGCCCTTTTCTTTTATTATTATTGTAAACATCAACAATCATTTTTATTAATATTAATAAAAATAATTTTAAATATTTTACGCATATTTTATTGCATCTATAAATGCACTGTAATTTTCTAAGTTAGTAGGTTTCGTATCAATTAATGACAATATATTAACAATTTTCATGAATCTTTCAGTTCCAATTTTTTCAAAGTTTTCTAATAAAATATTGTAAAAAGTTTGTGCAAATAATTCATTATCATAATATCCCATTTTTATACCATCTTTAAAATATTGTTCCAAATCTTTATCCCCATTTAATAATTTCGTACAAAATCCTTGTATATATTTTTTGTTTGGTATGTGCAATATGGAAAAATAACCATCTGGATTTTCCGAACAGTTATGATACTTAAACAATTGCAAATAATTCAAAATTTTCCTCATATCTGAATTGCAATGTTCCATTATTAAATGCAATACTTCATTGGTAATCTTTATTTTTTCATCTTTAATTATACTTTGCAACCTTTTTTCTATCAAACCAAACTCCAAATTGGAAAACTTAAATCTTGAACATCTTGATTGAATTGCAGGAATTATTTTATTTATATAATTGCATATAAAACAAAATCTAACATTTTCACTGTATGTTTCCATTATACGTCTTAAACAAAATTGTGCATCATTTGTCATACTATCTACTTCATCCAATATAATTAATTTATGTCCAGTGTTAAATAATGTTCTACAACTGGCAAATTCTTTAATAATTTTTCTAACAACTTGAATATTCCGATTATCACTTGCATTCAATTCTAACACCATTAAATTGTATTTTTCCTTGTAAATCATCTTAGCCATTGCTACAATTGAAGAAGTTTTGCCGGTTCCAGGGGGTCCATAAAAAAGTAAATTGGGAAAAGTTCCCTTTTCAATAAATGTATGTATACTGTTGTAGTTTTTTTCTTCTAAAAACACATCTTTAATAGTTTCTGGTCTGTATTTTTCAACAAGTGTTTTCATTTAATTTATTTCTAAAAAAATTTTTAAATCATTTTAGAATTTATTTTTTACATAATTATCAAAATCTACCTCAAATTGGTCCCAGCAATCATCGCATTTGTATTCTGCACCTTGAAGAGAAGCAGAAATTGATTTCCAGCGGATACAGTCTTTTTCTGTTTGGCAGTCTTCACAGTAAAATTTTTTATACATNGTATTATNCATATACATTTTTTTTGCATTTTTTACGAAAAGTGTTTTTCAAAGTTGCAAGTAAAACATTTTTTTACTTTTTTGCTATATTGAGTTTGGCAACTTTTACATGCATTGCATTCTAAATATATTGTTTTAAATTTTTTCAAAAAATCTACCAATTGATTGATTGCAACTTTTTTACCAATAACTAAAGAATTATCTAAATATTCTAAATTATTATCAAACACATCTTTTAACAATTTCCCGAATAATTTTTCCATATTTTCTTCTGTATTGTTTGTTTTATTAACAATATGTTTAACAGTTTCTTTGTAATTTGTCCAGAATGTTTTGTTACCATTATGAGCAATTTTTGGGTATATCATTGCCATTTTTTCTTTTTGCATTTCTTCCATTTTTTCATATAATATTCTCAATTGTTTATTGTACAATTTTGCATTAAATTCTAATTGGGAAGATTGTTCTTTATTTGTGGTAATATATTGCAAATTAGGGAATGTAAAATTTTTAATATTGCATTCTATTTTTTCACCATCTACAATCATTGCTTTGTAGCAAAATTTCCATTGTTGTTTAACATTCAAGAAAATTCCTAATATCCAATCTGGCATAATAACAATGGGTTTTTCCAGTTCTACAATAATTTCGTTTTCTATTTTTTCCAATATTTTCGCTTGTACAACATTGTTCATGCAATGTATTTTAATATTTCCTTCTAATTTACCACCATCTCTAAAGGATATTGTTTGTAATCTTATTTTTTTATAAATATTAATATCTTCTTTTTTTCCACAGTAAATTGTTTGTCCAATCAATCCATTATTTTTAGTAAAATAAGGGTCTAAACCTAATTGTAAAGCAATTAAACCACCTTTGTGTGCCTTTTGTAAATGCAATGTTTCGCTGCAAATATCTCTTATATCTGTTACAAATGGGTAGCAAATATTTTCTTTTTCATTGTATTTTCCCGGAATGATTAAAATTTTATCTTGCAATTTAACAATTCCATTTATAATGGAACCGCCAATAACTCCGCCTTTTAGTTCTGTAATATTAGTTCCGGGTTTGTTTATATCAAAGCTGCGAACAATGGGCATAATTAAACATTCTTCATTTGTTGTTTTAGTTTTTGGTTGTAACATTTCATAAATTGGTTCTAAACCAAGAGAGAATTGTGCACTAATTGGGAATATTTGTGTTGTAAAATTGTATTTTTGTAGTTGCAATAATATTTTTTTACGATTTTCTATAACAGCGCTTTTATCCAATAAATCCACTTTATTTTGTAGTACATAAATATTTTTTACACCAAATGCAAGCAGAACACTTAAATGTTCTTCTGCCTGACTTTGTAGCACTTTTTCATCAGTTGCATCCACCAATAAAAAAGCCATATCCATTAAAGGTACAGCGGACAGCATATTAAACATATATGCTTGATGCCCTGGACAGTCAATAAAACTTATTGATTTTTCGCCAATTTGTAGGTTAGCGTATCCAAGGTTAACAGTGGAATTGCGAACTTTTTCCATACTGTGTGTCATTGTTGTCTTTCCACTTAATGCTCTTACTAAAGAACTTTTACCATGTGACACATGGCCAATTAATCCAATATTAATTTCCGGTTGATTCATCATTAATATTATAGATTATTTTTTAATTATAAATCTGTAAAAATCCAGAATCATTTTCCACCAATCCTCAGCGGCCACGCATCTGCATGTTCTTCTCCTTCGCTGCCGTGGTCAGTGCCGCCTTGAATGCTGCAATGTCCTCAGGGCATCCAGTGAGAGAGATTGGTCCATTGCGGTCGACCCAGTAGGTTATACCCCTCACATCCTTCGCAACCTCATCGCACAGGGCAATACGGTTGGCGGAATTGACGGTGCATGTCTGCGTGGTCATCCTCTCCCACAACCCAAGGAATGCAGTGTAGAACTCATCCCTGTGTTTCCCAAAGGGAAGCACAAGGCTGTAGCGGCCACAGCAGCCAATGTACATGTCATCCTTAGACATGGCAATGCCGGTCTTTTGGACAAACTTGTCCACCAGCTGTGCGGGCATCTCGAACACGTGCTTTTCGTGGGCTTCATCCCACTTCTCCTTGAAGGTTGCAACATCTTCGCCCCATGCGGTCAGGGTCATCACCATCTTGCCGTCGATCATCCGAGATGTCTGGACAAAAGAAATGTCCTGCAGCTCGTTGGCAGCAACGATGCAATCACCGAGGAATCTGGCGTGGGCGTTATCCTTCTTGTCAAAGATGCATACAGGCCAGCTCTGCTCAGTGGTGCGCAGTTGCTCGTAGTTTTCTGCGAACTTCTCGGCGTCCGCCCCCCAGATGGTCAGTTGGTTCTGACCGACGGAGAAGGAGACGTCAAGCTCATCGCCCTTGATGGTCTTGCACAGGTAGCGGATGACTTGCGGGTCAATGTCAAAGTCGACAGTGAGCTTGTTTTCGTCCATCTGCTGCATGGCAACGGTGACGTTGTCAAACAGGATGTCGGCGCCGTTGTCGGACTGGCGGGGGTTGTAGAAAATCCCCATTACCTTGTCCGTCTTCCGGTCGGCTTGAATGTCGTAGAACACCTTGAATTCGCACTTGGCCTGCTCAGCCTTGGTTACTTCCCGAGCTTCACGCAGGGACAACTGTCCAAAATCAAAAATCCGGAAATGGTTCTTGTGAGAACGAATCCCTTCTGCAACCTCCTCAGAGACCCAATCAGGGATCGGGGTTCTGGGAGTCTTAGCGATGGGAGTAGTTGTCTTGAAAGGCATTTTTGTTTTGCTCCTTAATTTGCAAATAGTAATGATAAAAATGTTAAGTTAAATTTACAATCAATTTTTTTACGGATGAACATTTTTAATATTTTGTTGGATAAAGCATGAATATAGATCCGATATTACGTCATAAGATAGAACAAGAAAATGAGTTTTATTTAGGGAAGCAAGTTTATTGTGTGAATTCATTGTTAGATTGGTTTATAACAAGAAGGAGTTTTATTGACCCGATGACGAATGAAATGATGAAGCCAGAAGATATTAAATTGTACGTGGATTTATTAAAAAAGAGGGATGCTTATCCAGTGTCATTGAATAGTTTTATGCCTCATTATAGGATAATACATGCGATGGAGAAACATAGGCAATATAATAGTGATAAGAGAAAGTTGGATGATAAGATAGGTAAACAAGAAGAGAAAAAGGTGATTTATGAGCAACAGTTAGATAAGGTGAAGAATCGGAGAAATGGTAATACGGCACGGAAGTTGGAGCAGATAGAGAAGGTTTTGCAGAGATTGAATAAATTGCAAAGTAAGAAAATAATGGTAATTGAGAAATATATGGGATATTTAGAGGAATTTAGCAATTCAAGAAGAATTTAAAAACAAGCGAATAATAAAATATAAAATGGATGAATTACCATTGATAGAGAAATATCGGCCACAAACTTTAGATGATATTATTGGAAATAAAAACCAGTTGCATTTTTTGAGGAAATTTATAGAAACTGGCAATGTTCCAAATTTGTTATTAAATGGGGAGCCGGGTGGTGGGAAAACGTCGGCAGTTTTAGCATTTGCTCGGACATATTTGGGTGATTTGTTTTCAACATATTGTTTAGAATTAAATGCGAGTGATGAGAGGGGAATAGATGTTGTGAGGTCAAAGATTCGTATTTTTTCGCAGAGGATGGCAGTGACGCAGAAATATAAGATTATTATATTGGATGAGAGTGATAATATGACACAAACTGCGCAGTTGGCGTTAAAAAGGATAATGGAACAATATGAAGATTCAACCCGATTTTTTTTTACATGTAATTCAATAGAGTCAATAATACCGGCGATTCAGTCAAAATGCAAGATAATGTTTTTTGGCAAGATAGATAAACAAGATATTGTTGACAGATTAAACTACATATGTAGTAAGGAAAAAATAAAAATAACGGAGGAAGCAGTAGATAGTGTGATAGAATTGGCGAATAATCGTGTGGATATTAGGGAGATGGTAAATAAATTGGAGATGATAAAGGCTAATTTTAGTGAAGATTGCAATATAGACAAGGATAAAATTTATGGTATATGTGATAAGCCGAGTCCTTATGTAGTGAAGGAGTTGTTGGTAAGTTTGCGAAATGGAGAATTAAGAGATGGGATAGAGATGGTGAATAGGTTAAAAGATGATGGTTTTACAAATAATGATGTGAGCTTAACGTTGAGTACAGAGATAATGAAGGGAGATTTAGATGAATTAAAAAAACATAAGTTGATATTTTTAATAAGTCAGCATAATGTTAATTTTTTGGAGGGGAATGATAGTAGGTTGATGATGGGAAATTTGTTGTGTGAGATGTTTAATGTGTTAAAATCGGATTTTTAAAATACAGATTAATGCAATGGAAGATGAGCCTTTCAAAGCGGAAGAAGTAAGATTTTGGAGTTTAAAAACATTTCCAAAATTTTTAATTCGTGGTATACCAAGATTATTGATGATTTTCATTGGTTACATTATTATTTTTATAATATCTTTAACATTTAATTCAAAAAATCAGGGGTTTACGAATATGATGTTAAAATATTCAACGAGATTGAAGATGTATTTTTTTGGATATAAAACGATAGATATAAGTAAGGAAGATTTAAATATAATTCGCAATTCAACAGCCCAAATTATTGTAGCAAATCATACATCATATATGGATATATTGTTGATGAGTTATCTTTTTCCAGATGCGAAATTTATCGCATCAGAATATATTGGTCGCATTCCAATTATAAAAAATTTCGGCAGAACGAAGTGCATTTATTTAACAAATGAGTTTGGTGGCAATTTGACTGAATTAATCCAGAAAGAATTGGATTCAGGGACGAAAATAGTGTTTTACAGTGAAGGTGTCTGCAATCGTGCAGAATTGCTCCTGAAATTAAGAAATGGTGCATTTGTCCCTAAAATGGATATCCTACCCATACATATTGATTATGGAAAAAATTATTGGGTTATGGGTGAACAAGATATGGTGTTACATGCTATGACACAAATATCCAATAAACGCAATAAAGTTACTGTACGTGCCATCCCCGCATACAAACCCTCCACAAATGACAAAAATGATATTGAACAATTTAAAGAAAATTTCCGCAAATATTACAGTGAAGGGTTTGGTATAGGTTTGTCGGGTAAGTCTTATAAGGACCATCCCTATTTTAAGTTAAAATTATAGGGGATTCTGATAAAAACTAATTTTTCTTTAAATAGGGGTAACAAAAAAAAATTGAAAGAAAATGGTTTAAAGCTTTCTTCCAATTATAAAGTATCTGAGATAAAGATGACTACAATTCAAGAGCTTCGCAATCTTGCCTTTGAGGCACGTAAGGAAAATTCGGTTGGACGTTTGGAGCGTTACACACGTGCACGTGATGAGGCGTTTGGGGTAATCACTGATGGTTCCCTTGATGCAATCACCACTGCAGCCAAGGAGGGACGTTTCCGCCATTCTGTTTATTCATGGGTGCAGACCCGTCGCACGGACACTACAACTGAGGAGGATACTTCAGTTCAGCAGGTGTTTGGCAATGATGAGAATGGTGAGGGTGGACTTCCTATTCGTGTGCTGATGGAGCCACGTGGCATTGATTATCAGGAGACTCTGATTGCGAAGCTGCGTGCTTATTTCAATGAGCACATTGGTTCTGGAGAACAGACCGAGGGTCGCCAACAGCAGATTCGTGTGTTCCTTGACAGACGTCCTACCAATCCTCGTCAATTTTCTATTGTTGTGAGTTGGGATTCACGCCCAGTGAACCGTGGTACTCGTTTTGTTGCCCAAGGTCAACAACAGCCCCGTTCATATGGTAACCGTACTACTACTACTACTTATCAGGGTAGGGGTGGTCAGACTCGCACACAGGGACGTGGAGGAGTTTTCCGTCAATGATTAATTTAGGAGAATTAAAGATTTTATAAAAAAAAATAAAAATAAAAAAAAATAAAAAATAATAAATTTCATTAAATTTATTATTGTTATTATTGAATGAAGAATTGGGAGAAAGAATTTTTATTCAATGAAGAAGTGAAGGTAAGATGCATAGCTCCAAGTGAGGTTGTTGGCGGACATACCTTCAAGAGATTGTTGGTAGAAGCTTTCGTGGAACCCGTTATTTTTTTGGTGGATAATATGAAGAAGTTTTTCCATATTTCTGATGTATAGAGTTGTTAAACTGGAGAAGTTATTTTCAATCCAATCGTGAGAGGTGGATTCGTTGAATACGACGTTTTCAATAATTTGTTGGAGATTTTGGAACCAATCTTCTTGTTTTATTGTTGGGTCAGTTTTTATCATTTTGTCTACTCTTTTAAGCCATTGAGCAAATCCGATTGTTAAGAGAATCCAAGGTGGTCCTTGATAGTACATGTCTTCTTTGTACCGACCAAATAATATTATATTGTGTTGTACACCGAATTTTTCAATGTTTTGTTTAGCAATTTCGTTGATGGTGGGTCCAATATGAGAATGAAGAAATGGACTCCAGAAGAGGTTACAGTAGTTGTATGCGAGGATGTTGGCGAAATCAAGCCATTGCCTGCTTTCTGAAGAATGGTTAACGACTTCTACTGAAGAAAGCCAATGGTTCTGGTAGTATTTGTCTAAAAATTTGCGCATATTGACGAGGACTTTGCGACATTTATGTTGAGTATCAATGTCACCGAAAATGGTTGCTAATTGAGAAAATTTCTTTATAAATTGGTATTGGAATTCACTTGTAAAATAGTGGTGACCTTCTACTTCTTCCCATACGTCAAAACCGGTTTTATCGTAATTTTTTGCAACAAATTCAAAATCGCTGTAAAGTATGCCTTTTTTATTGGGGAAATCAACTAAATGTTCTTCAATAAACCGTGTGTTTTCGTTTTTCAGTTGATAAAATGCAAACTCAACTAATGCATAACCACGAATTGCGGGGCCATCATTTTGTGGACGCCCCCAAGGTTCATCGTATCGGTTGCCATCAACGAAATATTTGGGTTCAGCATAATATTCTTTGTTATTTTTTTGGATAGTTGCAATTTCATGGAAAACATAAGAACAGATAACATCATAAATTTGCTTGTAATATTGGGGTAATTTGTTTAATAAGCGAACTAATAATAAGGCGGTTAATGCGCTATCTCTTGTCCAATGGAAGTAGTAGTTAGGGTCGGAAGTGGAAGGGGATGCTAACATAGTGCCAGACAGACAGTTATCTCTTGCAGATTTGCAGTTGTTAAGGATTCCTTCAATGCTGATTTTATAAAGTTTTTCGGATAACATATTTAAATAAAGAAAATTAATTTTCAAAGTAGTGCTGTACTTTAGGATGGACTTTAATTTTGTTTAAATCAAAGTCTTCAATGTACAATCCTTCCAGAGTTCTTGCTCTGGATAATGCAACATATGATTGCCCGAATTCAAAAATACCTTTGCCAATGTTTATTTTCACACTGTCCAAACTTTGTCCCTGTGATTTATGTATTGTTGTGCACCATGCAAGAGCCAATGGGATTTGTTTTGCAACAATTTCTGTAACTGCTGATATTTCATAACTATAATCCTGATATCCAATCACTTCAGTTTCTCCATTTAAAAATCTTACCATTGGTAAATCTTTTTCATCAAAACCAACAATAACACCACGACTGCCGTTAACTAATCCTTTTTCTTGATCAAGATTTTTTAGCAACATTACTTGAGCACCAGCGGCCAATTGTAAAGTTTTTTCGTAATTGAATTCTTTGTCAATAATATCTTCCCAGCGTTGTTGTTCTTCTTGTCGCATTTTGCTTTTTCTTTCTCCAACAATCTCGTAAGTTGCATCATATTCCATAACATCTGGTGTGGGCAATTTATCAAATTCGGTTTTGTTAATTTTTTCAACAGCAACTTTAGTAGAATACAGCATTGTTGGTATAATTCCGGTACTTAAGTCGGGTTCCACACCAATTCTGGAATGTAAAAGCAGGATACTTTCTGGAGATACTTGACCAATGCGGACTTCTCCGAGCAATTTTTGGAATTGTTCATCTTTTTGTCGCATAATTTCGGTTAAAGTAATTTTTTCGTGAATATTTTCTTCCCATCTCTCACTTTCAAAGCAGAATCTGTTGTCTTCGCCAAATTTAGCAACTGGTGGCAATTGGTAGAAATCTCCAAGAAGAATTACTTGAATTCCGCCAAATGGCAAGTCACTTTGTTTAACGATGCGAGCAACTTTTTCAAATAGTTCAAAGAATGATGCATTCATCATACTCACTTCATCAACAATAAGTACTTTAACTTTCCTCCATTTCTGCTTTTTTGGCCAAGCATTCATAATTTTTTCGGCAGTGACCTGTGCACTGCGATTGCCTATTCCTAAACTTCCCCAAGAATGCAATGTTTTACCATTGATTAAACATGCAGCTGCGCCAGTCATTGCTGTAACAGCAACATTACGGCGGTTTCTTTCACAATGCCCAACAATCTTTTTTACTAAATGGGATTTGCCGGTTCCTGCTTGACCGGTTATTAGGATGTTTTTGCCGGCTAAATATGCTTGGAATGCTAAATTTTGGTCATCAGTTAAACCGACAACTTTTCGGTTTCCGAAAAATCCGTCTAAGGTTTGTATACTCATTTTATGACAAATATACAATTCGTAAAAAAATCATTTTTTATTTTGATTTAAAGAAAATGGATTATATATTGAATATAGGATGAAGATTTTTCAGCCCCAAGATGATGATGAAGGATTTGCCACCAGTTTCACGTTTGATGATTCTGATGAGCAGCAAAATTTTGCGGATTTTTTGAACAACATGGATATTGCATTTTTAAAGTCTAAATTTCCGGTGATTGATGAGGGAAAAGTGAGGTATCAGACAGGTTTTGTAGTACCTCGTGCAGAAGAGGAGGATGTAGAGGAGGAGGAAGTAGCAGTTGTAGAGGAGAAGCCGAAGCGCAAGGGAAAGAAGGTGGTTGAGGAGTCAGCCTAATTTTATTTTCTAATTCTTTTTTATATGGTAAAAAAGAATGTTAAGAAACAGAAAGGGGGTATGGAGGATGCAATATCTTATGATGCTGGAGGTCCAGGAGGTAGTTTAGGAACATTGGGAGAAGATATAATTGGAACAATTGTTTATACTATTAATTCTGTTATAAATGCAACAGGAGTTGTTAAAGATTTAATTGAATTACCATCTGATATGGGGACGGCATTTACAGAAACGAATGCACCGAATCCGGATAATGTGCAGATTACTGGTTTCTGAAGTCTTCTTTAAGGATTTTGTTGACACGTTTCTTTTTGGATTCAATTTCTTTTTGGTTTTTTACAAAATTAAAGTCAAGAACAACTAAAACGGCGAGCAAGTAATTGAATTGGGTTTTTATGTAAAGCTCGTCAATAATATGTTTAGCAGCGCTGCTTAGTTCATTTAATGCAGATGTGGAAAGGGAAACATTGTTTTGCAATTGTTCAAGAATATCATATAAATTAATGAGGGATTCTTGGTAGAAAATGTTAATTTTCCGTCCAAAATCAAAGTATTTTCTGCCTAATTTTTCGTCAGTCATTAATTCTTTCATTCTTTCAGGGGATAATTTAAGGAGATAACCGCCTTGACTTTGGCAATCATCTAATATGTTTAAAAATTTAAGGATTTTTTGGACACGAATATTTTCATCATCATCTTGAATATCGGAATAATATGGTGGCAAACAGAATGCACCTTTCTCCAGACTTTTTAAACGATTGTAAACAAAACTTCCTTGCAATTCACCACTTCTGTTTGGAATGGGTACAACGCTGGTTATTGCTGCAATAAGATTGTTACGAACAATGAAGTGGTAGATGATTTTATCGCACATTTCTTTTTTGGATAAACGACAAGGAGTTTTTTCGTCTAAACAATATTTGTCACCACTTGCTTCAATATTTTTGTATTTTCTCATATCAACCGGTTTTTTTGTAAAATTTTGTTCTTTCTTTTCAACCAGTCTGGTAGTGTTTTGTTCTTTCTTTTCTGGCAATCTTGGAGTGTTTTGTTCTTTCTTTTCAACAAATCTTGAAGTGTTTGGTTCTTTTCTTTCTGGCAATCTTGGAGTGTTTGGTTCTGTTCTTTCTGGTAATTTAGGAGTTTCTGGTAATTTAGGGACTTCAGGTATTTTCATTTCTTGTTTTTTGTTGTTTTCTTTATTTTTTACTAAATTTGCAGGTTTTACTTTTTTATTTTCTTTTATTTCTTCTAATTGTTTTTTAATGTTTACAAAAAGTGGTTCTGTATAAGAAACCTGTTCTCTTTCCTCTTCTTTAAAAACACTGTTGTACTCTCTTCTATCATCCCTTCTTTTATCATCCCTTCTTTTATCATTTCCTCTTTTATTATCTCTTCTATTATCTCTTCTATCATCTCTTCTATCATCTTTTTTTCTGTTATCTTTTCTATTATTTCTTCTGTTATTTTCGTTGTTGTTATCTTCATTATTGTTATTTTCATTGTTATTATTGTTATTATTGTTATTGTTATTGTTATTATTATTGTTGTTGTTGTTATTGTTATAATTGTTAAAAGCGCCTCCATCAATAAATAGTGGGTGACCGCCGAATTGTTTTTTAGCTTCTTCTCTTTTTTGCATATTATCGAGTAGGTATAGGGCTTGATTTTGAATGTAAGCGATGTCAGGGAATGTAAGTTTAATTCCTTTGTGTTCAACGGCGCTAATCATTTTTTTGTCTTTGAAGTGGTCAACTATGCGGCCAGAGAGTTCATTAACAAGAAATTTGTCTTCTTTAAGGGGGTCATATGTGATAGTAAGTTCTAAATTGGAGCCGGAGTTTTCTTCAATTTTGTCGTGTATTGTTTTTATTTTTTCAAGGGGTAATTGGTAAAGTTTTTTGCTATAAGTGATAGCAATTCTTTCGCAAAAATTGGGATCTAAAAATTGTTCCTTGTTTTGTTCATAAAGTTCTTTAGATTTGCGCAAAATGCGGTCAATAAGGGCTTTATCTTCAATAGCGGCAGCTTTAATTGTTTGTTGTTGTTCAGAATTAGTTGTTAATATATTTCCCATATTAACAATAAAGGAGATTATTTTTTCAGGTCATATTCCCATTTTTGGAGTGCAATTAGAAAAATATGTTTTTTCATTTTAACCAGATTATATTTTGATTTTAGTAATCCATATATTTCTTCTAAACTCATTTTCATTTTATACATTAGGTAGGCAATTATTAATGCTGTAGACCTATATTTTCCGTGTTTACAATGAACAAGAATATTTATATTTTGCTTTAATTTATTATCAATTAATTTGCATAAATCACCAAATTGGTAGCTATATTCTAAATTGTGTTTGTCTTTATCTGCTTCACCAAATGCATCTGATATAGGAACTCTTATACTTTGTATTCCTATACTTTCGCAATCTTTAAGAAATGGGATTTCATTGGTGACATTGATGATTACTTTAATGTTTCTTGATTGTAAAAATTTTATATTATGCGAGTCTATTTTTGTGCCCAGATATAATCCACTAATAATTTCCATTTTTAATATCCTGCAGATTTATTTATTGCAACAAATCCTACTAATAATGCTAAAACAAACACAACAAATATCAGCGATACTGCAACATAAATCATATTAATATTCTTCTTATTCACTTGTGTTTGATTTTGCACTTGTTGGTCAGCTGTGTCATCATCGCCCAATCCTAAATATGCCTTACACATCCCACGGTTTATTGTTCCTTCATATTCTTTCTTTAATCCTGTGAACCATTCTAAACCGAAAAATCCCCATAAAGCAACAACTGTTGTGAACAAGAACACATAAATGTTGGTTGTTATCCAATATTGGCCAACTCCCCCAGTTAAAAATAAGAATGGATAAATGAATAGACTAAGTGGGAAATTAAGTCGGGTTTGCTCCCTGTTACGGAAGAAATAGAACATAAAATAGAGTGGGGCAATAACTAATAAACCGATAATTAAGAACATCCATCTGCTTTGTTTATCAACAACTGATAGATGGAGGAAACTAAAAATGATTAATGCAAAAGCGTAAACAAAAATAATAAAAATCATTATTCCTTTTTTGCCGTTGTTAGCACCAATTTTCTTTTCTTTTTCTGTTTGCTCATCTAATGATTTCTTTGCGAAAGAGTAGAAAAACATGAGGATAAATGTAGCAAATACGACAATTGCGGTGGATTTTGTTAATGGGATATTGGGATTACTAAAATATAATATAAGGGCAATGAGAACTAAAGCATTTACAAAATTTTGTAAGTAAGAGCGGGAATTGGGTATACCATCAGATAAATATTTGCCATACATTTGTGAGAAAATCTGGAAACCGAAATAAACTACGAAAAATAAATATAAAAATACACTTTTATCAGTTATGAAGTCCATTTACTTTAAATGCAGAAAATTTTTATTAATTGTTCACCAAAAATACTGTTTACCATTAAATACCGGAAATAGTTTAAAAGTATTTTAATATTAAATTAGCATAGTGCGTAAAAATTTGATTTTTATTATGTCTCTTTTATATGAAGATATGTCAAATTATATGTCTGGACTTCCAGTATCACAAAAATGTGGGAATTTGGATAAATTAAAATTCCAACAAATTTTAGATTCATTTTCTGATGAACCAGAAGAACAGTCATCAGTGGATAAAACAAGGAGTGTAGAGCAACAATTGTTAAAATTGACAAATGAGTGTAGATTTTGTGGAAAATTTGAATGTATAGC
>JGI10211J34971_10001498_pt1 | contig 19259 bp, 20 predicted proteins | sample Etolagsediment_FD_34971 | JGI IMG/M metagenome (IMG submission 34971)
GCCTTTGACCATGGCCGCGCTGCGCGAGGCGATTATGGAAGGGGCCGTGCTGCGGGTGCGTCCCAAGGCGATGACGGTGGCCACCATCATGGCCGGTCTTATTCCGATCTTCATCGGCCAGGGCACCGGCTCGGAGGTCATGAGCCGCATCGCCGCGCCGATGATCGGCGGCATGATCACCGCGCCGCTGTTATCGCTGTTTGTGATCCCGGTGATCTATTACATGTGGAAGAAACGATCGGTGGTGGATGAAAACGATATCCGCTTGCAGTAGGGTCAAAGACCCTCCGCAAGGTCATCGAGACGGATGCGGATGGGCGATGGATTCAGCATGATTTGAACGGTAATAACCTGACAGCGACCGTGTGGCTGGGTTGGCAGCCGGTGGCGCGCGTGGAGTTTGATGCGACGGGCAATTCCATACGGCGCATTACCTACCTGACTGGGGATCAGATCGGTGCGCCGAGGCTGGGGACGGATCAGAACCAGGTCGCCATCTGGCGCTGGCATTCGTAATGGAAAGCGGGATCAGATAACAGAATCCACTAATATTAGATGGAACTGTGCTCTGCCCCCGGTTTCTCTGCATTTTTGTTTAAGCAACTATCGCCCTTGCGGCGCGTGTCGCTACGCGCTACAGTTATCACCATGATCAAAGGATTCAAACACAAAGGATTGAAAAAATTCTTCGAGACGGGATCAAAGAGCGGTATTCAGGCGAACCATGCTGACAAACTGAAACTTCAGTTAACCCAGTTACATGAATCTGAAGAAGCGACCGATATGGATGAGCCTGGTTGGAATTTACACGAACCAAAAGGGAATATGGCAGGTCACTGGTCAATAAAAGTTAATGGCAACTGGCGGATGACCTTTGTATTTCAAAACGGCGATGCTGATATCGTCGATTACCAGGATTATCATTAGGAGACAAAAATGGATATGCATAACCCGCCGCATCCTGGCGGCATATTGAAAGATGCGCTGATCGAATTAGGCATTACGGTCACTAATGCGGCCAAGCAGATTGGTGTTGATCGAGGCACTCTGTCACGCGTGATTAATGAACATGCCGCGATCAGTGCGGAGATGGCATTGAAGCTGGAAGACTGGTACGACAGTCTCGGATACCAGGGTGGCAGGGCCAAAGTCTGGATGAAAATGCAGGCTGCTTATGATCTATGGCAAGCGAGGCAAAAGCGGGTTGCGTAAAACCCAGCCGTTCGGCCCATTAGCAACAGCGCTGAAGGCTAAAAGCTATGTATGACTCGCCCCTGCCTGTCGATAACGTAGCTGAGTGATTAGGTTGCTAAAATGTATCCGAGCTATCAATTCGATGGTTTCATCGATGCCCAAAATGAAGATGCGCACACAACTGTTCTCATAAGACCTTCAGATTAATTATCTATAGACTTTGCCAGATTTCAACAGAAAGTGGGGTCACCCATTAGCCTACCCGAGTCAATAGCGCACAGTTTCCTTACGAAGTGCAGTTCGTTATTCAGATGGTTTTATGCGAGTGCAATCCAGTTGCTTCTCATAAAACCTGTATTTCCATGATCGACACGTCGCTCGCGCCCGATTTTGTCTCAAGTCATTGGGCTGGAATGACATTCCGCACCAGTCACCCATCTGGATCAAGATCTGTTGCTTAAAAAAGCATCAAACCCCTGGCGCCTTGGCGCCCCACACAATTCTCGGTTCCAGGCCGTTGCTATAAAGTTCATCACAGAATCCATGGTTCAGTGGCTATACTGTCCAGACCCTTGTTCGCTCACGGCATGGGCGAAACGTATCGATCATGGTAGGCCGAGGTGTCCAATCAGATGAGCTGGTTAAACCACACCCCAATACTGGCTCACCTCGGCCCCCATTTATCCGGGAAACATCAGCTTGGCCTCATAGGGTGTCTGATGTTTGAGCATCATCCAGCTAGCCCGGGCCAGCTTTCGCGCCACCGCGCGGATCGCGATGATGCCATTGGTTTTGGCTTTCTTTCGCTCGAAGAAACGCTTGGCCAGCGGATCGAAGCGAACACAAAAATGCGCCGCTTCCGAAAACGCCCAGGACAGGTATTTATTACCGGCCCTGGCATTACCCTTACCTTTATTCTTGCCGTTGCTGGTACGCAGGCTATCCACGGTGCGGCAGTATGAGGCGTAATGGCTTGCCCGTTTGAACCGGGCAATATCGCCGGTTTCAAGCATGATCGTCAATCCCAGAACTTTACCGATACCGGTGATCGTTTGCAGTATTTGGTAGGGCGCACTGAGCGCTACCTCGGATAATGCGGCCTGTTCCAAACGCTCGATTTGCTGTTGCAAACTGTGTAAAACCGCTAATCCAGCATCGACCGCCAGACGGTTATAGCCATCGACCATGTCCGCCTGGAACTCGGGATGACGGATATGATGGCTGGCCAGACGATGCCCCGTACTCCGCCAGATCTGGCTTTGAATACTGATCTGTTGCTGTGCAGCAGACTGCACCAGCAGTAAACGGCGGCGCAANAGGTCCCGTATTGCGCGTTGTTCCTTGGGATAGATATAACCGGTCGGTAGAATACCCAGCCGCATCAGGTGGGCGAGGTNGAAGGCATCCTGATGGTCTCCACTATATTTCAAGCCATCGTACTGCTTGATGGCNGCCGTATTGACTAGCTGGACATCATAACCCTGCTCCATGAGCCCGTCGACTAGCCAGTACCAGTTAAAGGTGGATTCGACAGCGATACTCTGCAGGCTGTTTTGGTATGGCATTAATAGTGCCAGAGTTGAATTCAGGTCATTGTTCACACGCTTGTCCAACACTCTTTTATCTTCGTCATCGATGACCACGATGACGTGGTTGTTTGAATGTAAATCAATTCCGCAGTAATGTGTCATTGTCAGTCTCCTCTTTTTTTCAGCACCGCCAGTTTACTGGCGGCGAGGGGGCTGGCTAGAGGATTATCAGATGAAAATTAAGCCCGTCCACTGAATTTTTTACTCACAACTTACGAAAAACATAGAGAGTGCATGCAACTCTTAACCAGCGAATTCGAATGGATTGATCAAGTCGATACCGCAGTCTTCGAAATCCTTGATATTTCTCGTAGCGACCGCAAAACCCCTGGAGCGGGCAATGGACGCGATCTGGCCGTCAAAGTCGGATAGCGGGCGGCCGATCTCGCGGCGGTATCCCTTGATTTCGCCATAAAGCCGCGCCGCAGACTCATCGAATGGCAATATCCTGGTCTCGAAAGCGGTGGCTACAAATTGTTCGAATCGTTCTCTCAGTAATCGTTGTCGTTTTCCCCCGGGCATGCAATAGAGGCCGAAGCCGATCTCGGCAATGGAGATCGTTGTGATGTAGAGCGACACGGCATCTTGTGCGTTGAGCCATTCGAGTACCGAGTTCGCGGGTGGTGCGGTCATGAATTCCGAGATGATGTTGGTATCGAGAATGATCACTCGGGAAACTCCAGCGGTTCCGATGTCTGGCGCTCTGGCAGCGTCAGTTCTTTGTCGCCGTAGGCAGGGCTGAACAGGCGTACGGCCAAATCGCCCAGCCGGTCAGGTGTCGCCGCCACGTTTCTCAGTATTTGTCGAACCTCTTCTTCCATGGATATCCCATGACGGGCCGCGCGTACTCGAAGATTGGCGACGGTCTGGTCGTCGATGTTACGAACGCTCAGGTTTGCCATAAACCCTCCAAGGATTAAGAATGACTGGGATCAAATGCTAGCATCCGCTAGCAATGCCATCAACCATTGAGTTGATCGTAGGGATTATAATGAGTGCCCCCTCCTTTGCTTTTTTATTATTAGCAATGGCAGTTCATTGGCACTTCGCTAGCATTCACCAGTGAAGCAATCATCTCATTGGCAACGACCGCTTTCCTGCCGGGAACTGGCATACACCCTGAACTCAATAATATCCATCTGCTAGCACTGCGGAAAAGTTTAGAGCGCTCTGTATGACTGCTTCCGGGCTTGAATGGAATCGGTATAAAGAACTCGTAAAACCACCAAATCCATGCATTACCATAGCGTGGAAAATGTCCATTTTATGGGGAATCTACACCCCGGCCCATGCAGGATGTATTGGTCCGCCCAGGGCGTGTGGCGAACAGCCCCCGCTTTGTTCTCAGGTCTATTGGGCCTACAATAGCGGTCTAAGCATTCCACTTACCTTGCTGCAAATCACCCAACCCTCACAGCCCTGATTTCATGAGCATCGAAGCCTGGTTTACCCTGTTGATCGTTGGCCTGTGTTTCGCGTTGCTGGCCTCCAACCGCTATTCACCCGATCTGGTGCTGATGGGCGGCCTGACCCTGCTGCTGGTCAGCGGCGTGATCACTACCGAGCAAGCCCTGATGGGGCTAGCCAACGAGGGCATGGTCACGGTGGGGGTGTTGTTCATCGTTGTGACCGGTCTGCGCGAGACGGGCGGCATCAACTGGATTGTGGAATCGGTGTTAAGCGTACCGCGTTCGCTGGCCAGCGCCCAGCTGCGCGTCATGGCGCCCGTGGCCATGATCAGCGCCTTTCTCAACAACACCCCGGTGGTGGCTATTTTCATTCCTGCCATCAATGACTGGGCCAAACGTTTTCAATTGCCCGTGTCAAAACTGATGCTGCCGCTGAGTTATGCGTCGATTGCCGGTGGCACCTGCACCCTGATCGGCACCAGCACCAACCTGGTCATCAATGGCATGGTGATCGGCGAAACCGGGCAAACACCGTTTGGCATTCTCGACCTGGCCTGGATCGGCATACCCATTACTATTCTGGTTATCGGCTACGTGCTGTTCGCGCAACGCCTGCTGCCGGAGCGCAAGGCCCCTGCCAGCATCTTTGAAAACGTCAAGGAATACACGGTGGAGATGCTTGTCGAGGCCGGCAGCCCACTCGATGGCAAAACCATCGGCGCGGCCGGGTTACGCCAGTTGCCGGGGCTGTACCTGGTCGAGATTGAACGCGACGGCCGCATACTATCGGCCGTTGCTCCGAGTGAAATCCTCAACGGCAACGACCGCCTGGTATTCGTGGGCATGGTCGATTCCATGGTCGACCTGCAACGCATTCCCGGCCTGAAGCCCGCCACCGACCAGGTGTTCAAACTCAACGCAGACCTTGAGGACCACCTGTTGAGCGAGGCAGTGATCTCCAATACCTCGCCAGTCATCGGCAAAACCATCCGCGAAAGCCGTTTTCGCAGCATCTACAATGCGGCCATCATCGGCGTTGCGCGCGACGGACAACGTATTGACCGCAAGATCGGCGATATTCGCCTGCGCGCGGGCGATACGCTGCTGATGATCTCGCATCCGGGTTTTTTCAATCAGCATCATAATTCGCGCGATTTCTACCTGATCAATGGCATGGGCGATGTGCAGCCGGTGCGCCATCAACGCGCGCCGGTCGCCCTGTCGATTCTGATGCTGATGATGGCGTCAGTACTAACCGGCTGGCTGAGCATGTTGCAGGCCGCGATGCTCGCGGCAGGCCTGATGATTCTAACTCGCTGCACCTCGGGTCGAATCGCACGCCGCGCGGTCGACTGGCAGATTCTGGTCGTGATCGCAGCGTCTTTCGGAATCGCACAGGGCCTGCACAATTCCGGCGCGGCCGCATCCATTGCCGGCAACCTGTTATCCATGGCCGGCGCGCAGCCGCATATTGCCCTGGCACTTATTTTCGGACTGACCGCCTTGTTAAGCGCCATCGCCACCAATAATGCGGCGGCGGTCATCATGTTTCCGATTGCCCTGTCGAGCAGCACTGCGCTCGACGTATCACTGCTGCCGTTTGCCGTGACCATCATGATCGCGGCGTCCGCCAGCTTCGCCACGCCCATTGGCTACCAGACCAACCTGATGGTGTATGCCGCCGGGGGCTATCGTTTCAATGACTATGTGATATTCGGCGGGCCATTGACGCTGCTTGTGGGTATCGCGACCGTCAGCATCGTTCCCTTGGTCTGGCCTTTTTGAGGCTGGCACTGAGAACCCGATCGGCATTTGTTCAGCCTCGCTGCATTTTTTAGCCGCAACCCGCATAATAGCCTCACCGACTGCATTCACCGATTCATGCCGACATGACCACGCCGCCCGATCTGCATCTTAAAATCCGCAACCTCGAACACGCCGATTATCCGCAGGTCGCCCGCCTCATGGAGCGGGTGTATTCGGATATCGGTGGGTCCTGGTCGAAGGATTCCCTGTCCACCCTGATCAATGAATTTCCGGAGGGCCAGATCGCCATCGAGGAGAGTGACAAGGTTGTCGCGGTTGCGCTGACGGTAAAATGCAGCTATGACCGTTTCAGCCGTACCCATACCTACGATGACCTGATCGGCCGACGTGACCGCATTCATAACGACCCAAACGGCGATGCGCTGTACGGTATGGACCTGTTCGTCGACCCCGGGTATCGCGATCTGCGTCTGGGCCGCCGCCTGTACGATGCGCGCAAGGAACTCTGCCGCAACCTGAATCTGCGCGCGATTCTGGCCGGCGGGCGCATCATCCGTTACCACGAGTACCCGGATAAATCGCCCTCGGAGTATCTCGACGCGGTCAAGCGGCGCGAGATTCACGACCCCATCCTGAGTTTTCAGCTGGCCAATGACTTCGAGGTCAAGCGCCTGATGAAAGCCTATATGCCCGAGGATACCAAGTCGATGGGCTATGCCACGTTGCTGGAATGGAGCAATATCCTGTACGAACCGGAGGTGCTGGGGGTCGAAAAGATCCGCAAATACATCGTGCGCATCGGCATCGTGCAATGGCAGATGCGCCTGTGCGACGAGTTCGATACCTGGCTCAAACAGGTCGAATATTTCGTCGATTCGCTATCCGATTACAAGACCGATTTCGTGCTTTTTCCCGAATTCTTCAACGCCCCGCTGATGGGCATCGGCCAGCAGGATACCCAGTACGAGGCGATTCGTTTCCTCGCCACCTATGCCGAGCGCATCGTCGAGTCGGTGTCGCACTTCGCGGTCAGCTATAACGTCAACATCATCGCCGGCAGCATCCCGGAGATGATCGGCGACCGATTGTACAACCGCGCCTATCTGTGCCGACGCGATGGCACGATCGACGTGCAATCGAAGATCCATATCACCCCGCATGAACGCCGCGACTGGGTTATTGAGGGGGGTAGCGAGTTAAAGGTATTCGACACCGATGCCGGGCGCATCGGCATACTGATCTGTTACGACTCGGAGTTTCCCGAGCTGTCGCGCCTGCTGGCGCAACAGGGCATGGAGATACTGTTCATTCCGTTCTGGACCGATACCAAGAACGGCTTTCTGCGCGTGCAGCGCTGTTCCCAGGCGCGCGCCATCGAAAATGAATGTTACGTCGCCATCGGCGGAAGCGTCGGCAACCTGCCGCAGGTGGAAAACGTGGATATCCAGTACGCCCAGTCGGCCGTGTACTCGCCGTCGGATTTCGCCTTTCCACACGATGCCATCATCGCCGAGAGCACGCCCAATACCGAGATGGCGCTCATCGCCGATCTCGACCTCGACAAGCTCGCCCAGTTGCGCCATCAGGGCTCTGTCACCAATTCCAAGGACCAGCGCAAGGACCTGTACGAGATACGCTGGTTAGCGCAACGAAAACAATGATACCCCGGCGTTTGTCGTCGGATTGATCAGTCATCGACGGCAAATTCAATGCGGTCGGCCAGTTTTTCCAGCGCCTGCTGCGCGCAGGCGGCATCCCTGTCGCCACCGGGCGCGCCACTGACGCCGATCGCGCCGATGTTGTAACCCCCGGCGACAATTCGGACACCGCCTTCCATGACGATGATACCGTCGATGTGATTGAGTTCCTGTTGAATATCCGGACGCGCTGCTCGAAAGGTCCCGGTATCGGTCCACGCCATGACCGCAAGATTGGCCTTGCGCTGGGCAATCTCCAGGGTAAAGCGCGAGGCCAGATCGTCACGTAGTGCGGCGCGTTGCAGGCCAAACCGGTCGACCACCACGGCGCCCACGTGATAGCCCTGCTCGCGACAGGCCATGATCGCCTCACTGGCAAGGTCGCGCGACAATTCCATGCCGATACTCTTGTCATTGACGATATCAGCGGCCTGGGCGCTGGTTGCAGCAACCATCAACGAAAACGATAAACAGGAGAAAATTTTTTTCATGTCAGGAAACCTCGACCACCGGATGTTTTGAAATGAGCGCATGAGGCAGATAATAGAGATTATTCCCAGCGGATAGAAATCAAATGACCTCGACCCGGTTCCTGCCGCCCTTTTTGGCCTTGTACAACGCCTTGTCGACACGCCCAAGCAACTGATTATGGCCATCCCCGGCACGATGCTGGGTCACACCAATACTCACCGTAAAGGCCATGTCCAGCCCTGAATCCTTACCAGAGTACGGATTATTCATGACGGCCAGACGTATCTCTTCGGCCATGTTTCGAGCCTTCTCCAGATCACAATGCATGGCCAGCACAATGAACTCTTCGCCACCCCAGCGCGTCACGATATCGCTGGCACGCATCCGGTTGGATAATAACACTGCCAGATGACGCAAAACCTCATCACCCACCAGATGCCCATGCGCATCGTTAATGGTCTTGAAATGATCGATATCGAGCATCAGCACCGCCAGGTCAACCGGATGGCGTTCCTGCTCGGACAGGACATGCCGAAACAGCATGTCAAAGGCCAGACGATTGTTGAGCCCGGTCAACTTGTCAGTGGTCGCCAGCTTTTCCAGCTGGGCCTGGTAGGATTTTATGATTCGCTGCACGATCACCAGCACGATGATCGTGATCAATGCACATACCGCGAGGTTGATGATCAACGTTCTCAGCAATTTGTCGCTGCCTTCCAGCTCGCTCTGCACGACTAACAGGTACCAGCCAAACTCCTCGATATAACGCGTGTTGACAAGCAAGGTCTGACTATGGGCATTGAAGTCAAAAGACTGGGTGTCATCTGATCGAATGAGCTGCATCAAGGCATCGGTCTGCAAGGCCTCGATCAACGGCGCAACGTCATTGCCTGGCTTCTCCTGGCTGGCGCTACTGAATTTCAGAAGGCCGTTGCTATCGACGAACAGGATATCGCGCAGGTAGGTCTGCTTGTAACGATTGATAATGGAAACCACCGATTCCACGCTCAGCCCCACACCGGTTGCGCCGATAAACCGGCCCTCGTAATCAAACACCCGATAGTTTACAAAAACGGTCAGCGCATCATTGTTCGCCATATCGATATCGACATTGATCTCGTAGGGCTCGCTTATCCTTTTGACGCGAAAATACCACTGATCCCGTTGCTGCGCAGCGTCAACCTGTTTGAGTACGCCATCCACATGGTAATAATTGCGTGACTTGTCGGAGACAAAAAAGGCCGTGTAGGCGTTATAACGAGTTTTGATTTCGTTCAGGTAACGGGTAATTTCGTCAACATCCTTCTCGCCTTGCAAAACCCAGTCCCGCAAAAAGGTATCAGAGGCCATCAGCGACGAGATAAATACCGGACGCAATAAATCACGCTGAATTTCCGAGTAGATATTGTCACTGGTCAGCGGCAGTTGATTGTGAACGATCTGATCGCGCAGGGAGTTGATGGAAATGAAATAACTGCTGAGCGTTGCCAACAGGAATCCGACAATCAGCAATACACTGATTACCATGACAAGTTGCTTTTGATGCTTGAACATCCTACTCCTTTGGCGAGGCCCTGGAATTTCATTTGGCCGATTAATCTGTACGCGAGAAGAAACTGCTGTCGGCCCAATCCCGGGTGCATCGGATACCATTAGGGTATATAGACCACGATTACCGCAACCTCAACCCGCGATGCGGGCAATGGCTACAGGGGTAAACGAAACGTCACCATTTTTTTGCCCGCCAAAAACTGTCAAGCGATTTCCTAAGCGCATGCTTTTAGTGGATAATCGCTTCCCCGATTTTCCAAGGTTTTGAAATTTCGACATTGCGCATGAATAGTCCAGCGCCGCACAAGGCCCGCAAGCGCTTCGGCCAGCATTTTCTGAATGATCCACGCATCATCGATGCCATCATTCGCGCGCTGCACCCACGTGCGCAGGATCGCCTGGTGGAGATCGGCCCTGGTGAAGGCGCTCTCACCTATCCGTTGCTAAAAAAACACGGCGAGCTGACCGCAATTGAACTGGACCGCGACCTGATTCCTCGATTGCACAAACATGCCGCCGCCATTGGCCGTTTGCACCTGATCAATCAGGATGTGCTGACCGTCAACCTGCACGAACTTGGGCTGCAGCCACCGTTACGCCTCGTCGGCAACCTCCCGTATAACATTTCGACGCCCTTGATGTTCCACCTGTTGCACCAGGCCGAGCTGATTGCCGACATGCATTTCATGGTGCAAAAAGAGGTCGCCCTGCGCATCATCGCACGCGCCAATGACCCGGCTGGCAACAGCAAACATTACGGCCGCCTGTCCGTCATGATGCAATACTACTGCGACAGTGAATACCTGTTCGATGTGCCGCCCGGCAGCTTTTCACCGCCACCCAAGGTCGATTCGGCCGTGATCCGTCTGCTCCCCCATGCCAGCCCACCCGTGCAGGTCGACGATATCAGCAGGCTGGAGGAAGTGGTGCAAACCGCGTTCAGCCAGCGGCGCAAGACCATTGCCAACTCCTTGAAGAAACTGATCGACAGCTCTGCCCTCAGGCGCCTGGATATCGACCCGTCACAACGCGCCGAAAACCTGTCACTACAGGATTTCGCGCGGATCAGCCAATCTGTAACCCGGATGTAACCCAATGCCCGTCAGCTTATCGATTATCTCCGCGATGGATGAAAATCGCCTAATCGGCAAAGGTAATGCCCTGCCCTGGCACCTGCCTGCCGACCTGGCCTTTTTCAAACGCACCACCCTGAACAAGCCCGTAATCATGGGCCGCAAGACCTATGAGTCGATCGGAAAACCCCTGCCAGGCCGACACAATATCATCATTAGCCGTAACCCCGCCTATCGGATAGACGGTTGCGACACCTGTGCCGATATCGACGCCGCACTCGCTTTGGCGGCCGATCAGGTGGAGGCCATGCTGATTGGCGGCGCGAGCCTGTATGAGCAAACCATCGAACTCGCAGAAACCCTGTATATCACTGAAATACATGCTAAATTTGAAGGCGATGCGTGGTTTCCGGCGATTGACCCATCGCGCTGGGAGGCGGTCTGGCGCGAAGACCATGAGCCCGATGAGCGCAATAAATCGGCCTATTCGTTTATTAAATACCGGCGTCGCTGAACATGAAATTATTCACTGTAACTGGTTGGAGACACGCGCTACAGTTAAGTAGAATTATCATCCGTTTTGAGAGAAAGCAGTATGGAGTCTGAACAAATGGAGAGTCGCACCTACATCATTGGACGGGAAGGTCACATTTTTCTTGATGACAAAACAGTCAGCAAGCAACATGCTGAGATACAGATTTTGAACGGGGAAGTTTACCTGCGTGACCTTGAGTCAACCAACGGTACCTACCTCGTGAAAAATAACCGTCTTCTTGCATTCGCTGAAGGTTACGTGCAAATGAACCAGCCCGTCGTCATCGGCAGCAAGCAATACACCATCCGCAAACTACTGGAAATGGCCGGAGCCATCGCTGCCTGACCGGCGCCATCCAACCTATCGATCAAACCGGGCCTTCACTGCCTGGCATTATCTTCCATTCTTGAACTGATGAACTCGGCTGCAGCGTCCACGGTCTGGCGCACCCTCTTTTCCATTTCCTCGTGCTCACCCGGCGCCAGATAATAGATCATGTCGATCTCGTGGCGAATGTAACGCGAGGGCAGGCGGGTTAGCGAATAACAGGCCACATCAAGAAAGAAATCCTCTTCCTTGTCCGAATACCGCTCAACCAGTTGCTGGCCGATGTAATCGAAGACCAGGTGTTCGTAATAGTTGTACAGACTTGCAAAATTCATGGTCTTTTCCCAGGTTGACAGATTTGTCGATCACAGCCCCAACAGGGCGCCACCCAAAATCCAGGGCCACAGCTCGAAATCCTTTTTCGGTTCGAGTTTGTCGAAATAGGCCTTTTCTTCCTCGTTGAGCAACCCTTTGGCCGGCGGCACATCGTCTTCGACGAGAACGAATTTTTCGCTAGAGGCGACGGCATAGTGGCCCAGCGTCATTTCACCTCGTACGCCTTCCTCGTCTTCGATGGTGATCACACCATCGAGCACGGCGATGTGCAGGCGCGAATCCTTATCGTTGCGGCCCACGGCCTGTTCACAATCGTTATCGCGGCACAGCTTCAATACGTAATCAGTGCCGCGAATACCGATCGTGGCGATCCCCGTTCTCATCCTGTACACGCTCAAAGGATCTGCGCCAATGGCGCCGGTGATCTTGCGCAATCCACCTCGAATCAGATCGAGTATGCTGCGGCTGCCCCTGTCAAACCCGCTTTTGCGGATGTACTCGGAGATGCGTAACGCGCTGTCCGGCTTCAGGTGTATCTCGGCATCATCGATCATCCTGACCGACAACTGCCCCTTCATCGATGTCTCCAGACGATCGCCCTCGTACACCGGTTCGTCTGCCGCCAAGGTCCGAGCCATACCATACTTGTCGGTCGCCAGCACTTTTCCAGTAACCGCTGAGACATTGCCGACCTGCACCAGTTTGCGCGTGACACCCTCGCGAATCTTGCGCACGGTGACCAGCTTGAGCTTTTCACCGACCACCAGGTTTCCCGTGTAACGGTTGAAGGCGTGCGGGTTGCGTTGCTTGATTTCCTGGGTGATACGCGGCCACAGGGCCTCTTGCCCCGGATATAGCTGTTGCACCAACTGGTCAAGACTCTGATTCGGCCCAACCCGCATCACCGAACGGCTGGACTCACCAAATTCGTAACGAATCGTTTCCGCGTAGGTCGTCATCAAAGCACTGAGCAACAACACACAAACAAATCGAAACACAAACCGGCTCATTGAGTTCATGCTCATCATTCGCTCTCCAGGGCCATGGTGATCGCCTCGACCCGTTCAAGGGCCAGGCCAACCATGCGGGTGGACACCATCAGAATATCCAAATCATGTTCATCGAAGGGGACGTCATCGACATGATTGACCACTTCGATGGCGCCGATTATGGCGTCACGATTCTTGAGTGGCACACACATTAACGACTGGGTGCGAAAATTCAGGTTCTCGTCGATCGCCTTGGACCAGACCCGCGATGATCGCACGTCACTGTACAAAACCGGCTGGCCACTGTGTATGGTTTCACCTACCAGACCGGTCTCCATACTGATACGCTGGTTGATCAGATACTCGCGTGACTCTCCGACAACGGCCACGAACTCAAGCTCATTGGCTAACTCATCGATCAGTAATAACGAGCCGTTTTCGATATCGCTTGCATGCAGCACGATTTCAAGCAACTGCCTGAGGACGTTGGAAAGTTCTTCCGCACTCGAATAGGTATCGGAGATGGACTGGGCCTTGTCGCACAACTGGTTTAACACGCGAAAAGCCTGTTGCGAACCTGCAAGTTTTTTACTGATCTGACGATTTCTCGCCTTCAGCAGGTCATTTTCATCGCGCAGTATCTGAATGATGTCTCGTCTATCGATCGCCATTTCATCCGTTTTCTGATTATGAGTGGTGCATGAGTGTTATAGCACATCCGTACAAGCCCTCAAAAGTTATGCGGATTGTTTCCTCAAGCCGTTGCAGCTCGAACAGCCCGGTGCCTCAGGCAAGCACCGACTTATGTTCTTTCTTGGTCGATTTTTCGCAGGAAATGATAAAACGCCGGGGGATTTTTTTATCGATCTGCAAGGCGGTGAGTTCCCCGCCCCACAGGCAACCACTGTCGAGAGCGAAACAGTTGCCGTACCGGCCTGGCGGCAGGGTCGACCAGTGACCGAAGGCAATACGGTTGTGTTTGATGGCGGCCTGGCTGAATTCAAACCAGGGATTGATCGGCGCGCTGTAGTATTTCCCCGGCGCACCCTTGCTGATCAGGTCAAGATCCAGCTCGGGCGTCAGGTAACGCATTCGGGTGAACACATTGGTGATAAAACGCAAACGATCCATGCCTTCGAGATTTTCCGACCAGCGCGTCGGCTGATCGCCATACATGTTTCGCAAATATCCGCTCATTCCCACACCCTGCAGGGTCTGCTCGACCTCGGCGGCGTAGGTGCGCGCCTGCGACAAGGTCCAGCCCGGATAGATACCGGCATGCACCATGGCGAAATTCACATCGGGATCGACATGCATCAACGGGCGGTGACGCAACCACTCCATCAATTGGGCGCAGTCATCAGCTTTGAGTATATCGTTGAGCGTGTCACTGTTGCGCTGCTTGATACCGAGGTGGTAAACCGCCAGCAGGTGCAGATCATGGTTGCCGAGAACGGTCAGCGCATTGTCGCCCAGCGACTGCACGAAACGCAGGGTTTTGAGGGAGTCGGGTCCGCGATTGACCAGATCGCCCACAAACCACAGGATATCCCTGTCGGCACTGAATTTGATCAACTTGAGAAGCTTCTTGAGCTTTTTATAGCAGCCCTGAATATCACCGATAATGTAGACCGCCATCAGTCCAACAACTCCTGCGCCGGTTTATGTAACTCGATATAACGGAACCAGCCGCCAGCCAGTGCCGGCTCGTCGCTAATTACCGCCAGTTGCGGGCACTCCAGCAACAGTTTTTCGAATACGACATTGGTTTTGGTGGCGATATGGCGTAACACCAGATTCAGTGCACGCCGACCAATAGCGAGCTGGCCCGGACGCAGAAATTTATCCACTATCAGCAACTGCCCACCCGGCTTCAATACCCGGCAGGCTTCACGCAACGCCGCCGCCGAATCGGGTACTATGGCCAAAATCAGATGCATGACGACCACATCGAAGCGGTCACTGGCAAACGGCAGGGCCATGGCGTCAGCCTGCTGCAACTCGATATCCAGCTCAGGGCGGTCAGCGGCGCGGCGGCGCGCTCTGCTCAACATGGCCTCGGTCAGGTCAATACCGGTATAACTGGCCCTGGCATCCAGAAACGGGATATCCAGACCGGTACCCACACCGGTGATCAATACGCTGGGCGAATTGGCATGATCGATGCGCCCCAGACTGTTGCGGCGCAGTGGCCGGGTTGCCTGATCGACAATCGAATCGTAGATTGGCGCAATCACGGTATAGCTGTGTTTCAGGCCCAAGCCGAGGCCTCCATGTGCAGGTTCACAAGCCACGCAGCGGCTTCCGACAACGGCCGGGCCGGTGCTTTGAACACCTTTAAATGTCTTAACATGCTGAAATCTTGCGCCAGATCTAGTGCAATACCCGCGGCGTGGACAACACGAACTCGTCGATTGGCGCCTCAAAGATCGAGCCATCATCGGCCTGCATCTCGTAACTGCCACGCATGGTGCCGACCGAGGTCTCGAGCATGGTGCCCGAGGTATACACGAATTGCTCACCCGGCTTCANATGCGGCTGTTCACCGACCACGCCCTCGCCACGCACCTCCTGCACGCGATGATTGGAATCGGTAATGATCCAGTGGCGGTTGAGCANCCGTGCGGGTTGATCGCCCTGATTGCTGATCGTAATGGTATAGGCGAAAACGAAATATCCGTCATCGGGACGCGACTGCTCCTCGATATAACGGGTTTCCACATCGACCTGTATATGGTTCATAACATCCCCTGATTGAAATGCCCGAAGGCTGAAAACCGATGTAGATTGATTAAACGGCTACCGGCGCCTTGATGTGATCGTGAGCCTGGTAATCGACGAGTTCGAAATCCTCGAATCGAAACTGGAACAGGTCCGACACATCCGGGTTGATACGCATGGATGGTAAGGAAAAAGGCGTGCGTTGCAACTGTAAATCGGCCTGTTCGAGATGATTGGCGTACAGATGCGCATCACCCAGTGTGTGCACGAACTCACCCGGTTTCAGGCCACTCACCTGGGCCACCATCATCAGCAGCAAGGCATACGACGCGATATTGAAAGGCACACCCAGAAAGATGTCCGCGCTGCGCTGATACAGCTGGCATGACAGGCGACCCTCGGCGACATAAAACTGGAAGAATGCATGACAAGGCGGCAACGCCATGCGGTCGAGTTCGCCCACATTCCAGGCGCTGACGATCAGCCGGCGCGAATCGGGATTGGCTTTAATCTGCGCCAATACCTGTGTAATCTGATCGATATGACGACCATCGGCCGCCGGCCAACTGCGCCACTGCGAGCCATAAACCGGCCCCAGGTCGCCCTTGTCATCAGCCCATTCGTCCCAGATGCTGACACCGTTTTCCTTCAGGTAACGAATATTGGTATCCCCCTGCAGGAACCACAGCAGCTCATGAATGATGGAGCGCAAATGCAGCTTCTTGGTCGTCACCAGAGGAAACCCCTGGGCCAGGTCAAAGCGCATCTGGTAACCGAAAACCGATCGCGTGCCGGTGCCCGTGCGGTCATCCTTGATGACGCCGTTATCGCGCACATGGCGCATCAGATCGAGATATTGTTTCATGCTCAAGCCTTTCTGTAAGCAAGGACCATCAAAATTCCACCCAGCACGATCATCGGCATCGACAACACCATGCCCATGGTCAGCCAGTCTGTGCCCAGCAGGTAACCGATATGCGCGTCGGGCAGGCGCACGGTTTCGACCAGGGTACGGAAAATGCCGTAACCGAGCAAAAACAGCGCGGATAACGCCATCGTCGGGCGCGGCCTGGCCGCAAACAACCAGATAATTGCGAACAGCACCAAACCCTCCAGCAGCATCTCGTACAGCATCGACGGATGCCGGGGTTCGGCGCATAGTGGCCCGCCAAAATCAGTGAAGCGCTGCGGCGGGAAAGCCTCGCAGGACAGTTTCATGGCCCATGGCAGGCTCGATGGTCCGCCCCATAGCTCGCCATTGATAAAGTTACCCAGACGCCCTGCGGCCAGCCCCAGCGGCGATATCGGCGCGATAAAGTCGGTCAGCTGGAAAAACCCGCAGCCGACCTTGCGACTGTACAACGCCATCGCCGCCACCACACCGGCAAAACCGCCATGGAAAGACATACCGCCCTGCCAGATCTTGAACAGGTACAGCGGATTATCGACGAAGGTATCGAAATTGTAGAAAAACACCGAACCCAGGCGCCCGCCAACGACCGCGCCCACCGCGCCATAAAAGATCAGGTCATCGACCTGTTGCGGCGATATCGGGCTGTCCTGGCGCGCCGCGCGCAGCCGCCCAAGCCACCACGCGCTGCCAAAGGCGACAAGGTACATCAATCCATACCAGTGCACCTTCAGAGGCCCCAGTTCCAGGGCGACCGGATCAATCGAGGGATAGGCTATCATTGGGTATCATCACAACCACGGCAGTTTCAGGCGCAGGCATTATGCCCGATTCGGCGGCGGGACTCATCCCGCTTGTGCTCACCCGAACAGAACCAGCGCCCAGGTAATAAAGAGGATCGCCACGGCAAACGACACAGCCGCCGACGCCATATCCTTGGCCCGCCCGGACAGTTCGTGCTGCTCTGCACCGAAACGGTCGACCACCGCCTCGATGGCCGAGTTCAGTATCTCGACCAGCATCAGCAGCAGCATGCTACCCACCAGCAAAACCTTTTCAACACCGCCATCCCCCAGATAAAGCCCCAGCGGTATCAACACCAGCGCCAGCCAGGTCTCCTGGCGAAACGCCTCCTCGTTGCGGTAGGCCGCGACAAGGCCCTGCCACGAATAGCGGGTGGCCAGTATCAGTCGTTTAATGCCCCGGTTGCCTTGATCGGCCATAAATCACCCGTGTTCAGTTTGCTGCGGTTCTTTTATCACTCGCGAGTCGCGTATAGATAGCCTCCAACTCACGGGTCCTCGCCCGTGTATCGAACAATGGCGAGGTCTCACGATTCCTTGCAAGTTGCGACCGGATCTTATCGTAGAAGACGACGTCCGTGGCCATTCGAACCACAAGATCTTCATATTCGCGGTCATTGTCGACAACCAACTCGGCCAATCCAATGGTTTGTAGCTGAGCGGCACTAACCCTGGATGGCAAATATCCGCCAATCCGCGAAATGACCGGTAAACCTGCCCACAGGGCGTCCATGGTCGTGGTGTGGCCGTTATACAGGTCTGTGTCCAGCATTAGATCGGCGAGTTGCAGCCGCTGCAGGTGCTCTTCCTTGGGTAAAGCATCTGTAAAAACGAGACGCGATGCATCAACCCCGGCGTTTTGCGCCTCGCTTAGCAGATTGCGCCGCACCTCATCATGGGATGCGTAGATCCACAACACGCAGCCAGGGCAACGCTGCAGGACCCGCATCCATAACAAAAATCTAGCCCTGTCGAGCTTGTAGGCCTGATTGAAGCTGCACAACACAAAGGCATTTTCAGGCAACCCGAAATCACTGCGACTGAGACCCGACGAGCCAATGGGCTGCCTATCATCATAACTATGATACGCAGTAGAAAGATAAACCACCAGTTCACTGAAATACTGCGCCTGCGCAGGTGGCAGCGAAATACGATCAGATAAAACAGCGTCGAAAAAACGGGCGCCCGTGGTCGCGGGATAGGCAAGATAGGTCAATTGCACGGGGGCCGGACGGCGTGCACAGATGCCCAACCTGGCATTGCGGCTATGCCCGCTCAAATCGACCAGCACATCCAGATGCATATCGCGTATGAGGCGCGCTGCCTGTGCATCGTCCATACTATTTAGATCAACGAAATGCTGGGTGTCAGACAATAACCGGGCCTGCAATTCACTGTGATCTAAAGGACTGCATGATAGATAATAGATTTCGAAGCGCGACCGATCATGCTCGCGAAAAACTCCCGACATCAACTGCAAGGTTGGGTGCTGATAAAAATTGCCTGAAAGATAACCAACCCGCAACCATTCCGGTGGTTCACGCACAACCGGCGTATCGCAGACCTCGAACAATGGGGGATCAAACCTGAGCGCGTGACAAAACGACCTGGCGACGCGCAGGTTCAGCGCTGGATCGTCACTTATCGTCAGATACTTGAATGGCGCACCGAGTCGTTCATCATTTGATTCGGCATCTCCCTGCTGTAAACGAGCCAACAAACCTTGCCTGAGGCTGTCGAGATCATGCCAGTCACACAACTGTTGCCTGGCATTGATCACGGACACCAAAAATTCGATATTGTCTGGCTCGATCTCCAGCGCCGCGAGGAACTTCGCCAGCGCCGAAACCGGGTCTGATTGATGCTCATAGACAAGCCCCTGATTGT
>JGI10211J34971_10001499_pt1 | contig 19259 bp, 10 predicted proteins | sample Etolagsediment_FD_34971 | JGI IMG/M metagenome (IMG submission 34971)
CTGGATTCTGGATACTCGATTCGTGGATCGTGGTTCATTGTTCTCCTGCTCCACTTTTCCCTGTTCTACTTACTCGCGGCTGGGCCGTCCTGTCTGGGGGCATATTATACCCGATTTTTTTCAAAATACAAGCAGTTTTTTAATTTTATATTTTATATTTTCTATTGACTATTGTAGTTGAAGAAGACTGTTTTGACCACGGGCCATGACAATGGCCCATTGTTAATAAGCCGGCTGAGGGAGTGGCATGACCCCCAAAAACTGAGCCATTGCGGATTAGAGAGTATCCGATAAAATGAGTCGGTTTTTTATGAAAGGATACTCTTATGAAAAGGAAATATCGCAGGCCGGAACAAATAGTCAAATTACTTCGCCAGGCTGAAGCTAAGTTAGCAGATGGCCAGACCGTTGATGAAATGTGCAGGCAGTTGGGAATAAGTGACGGCACTTACTATTACTGGCGTAAGCAATATGGGAAAATGGAACTGAACCAGGTCAAACGGTTCAAGGAACTTCAAAAAGAAAACGGCAGACTAAAAAAGCTGGTGGCTGACCAGGCATTGAATATTGATATACTCAAAGAAGCTTTATCGGGAAATTACTGAGCCCGGCCAGGAAACGCAAGGCGGTAAAGCATGTTCAATCCGCCCTTGATGAAGAGATTTCCGAGCGTCGGGCATGTAAGGTGTTGGAGCAGCCCAGAAGTAGCCAGCATTATACGGCTAAACAGCCGGACAAGGACAAAGCTTTGATACAAGAAATAAAGCAATTAGCGAAACGGCATAAACGTTACGGCTATCGTTTCATCACGGCCAAATTACGGCAATCAGGTTGGCATGTGAATCACAAACGGGTACAGCGGATATGGCGTCAGGAGGGCTTACAGGTGCCTTACAGACGGAAATTCAAAAAAGCCAAAGGCTGTTCACGGAACAGTTGTACGGCCAAAAAAGCTGAGTACATAAATCATGTCTGGACGTATGATTTTATCAGCGATCAAACAGCAGATGGCAGAAAGTTAAAGCTTCTAACGATCCTTGATGAGCATACACGTGAGAATCTTGGAATTGAAGTCGAGCGGAGTATTAAAGCCAAAGATGTGATCAGGGTACTGGAATATCTTTTCACTGTTCGAGGTATACCTGAATATATTCGCAGCGATAATGGCTCAGAGTTTATAGCAGAGAAGATAAAGGATTGGCTGTGCGAAAGTGATGTTGAGACGTTGTATATAGCTCCGGGCAGTCCGTGGGAAAATGGTTTTATAGAATCATTTCATGGCAGGCTTCGTGATGAATTGCTTAATCGTGAGGTTTTCTATAGCTTGCGAGAAGCTAAAGTGTTTGTTGAGTGGTGGCGATTAGAGTATAATCACCATCGGCCGCACAGTAGCTTGGGTTATATGACGCCAGCTGAGTTTGCGAGCCGATGTATTGCTTCGGCTTCGGCTACGCCTCAGCCTCAGCAATACATCAATGAAAACATGGATAACTCTCTAATCAAGGTTGGTACATAAATCGGGGTCACATCATCGAAGGGATTGAATTATGTTTTGTAAACGTTTAAATGGGAAATATTGGTTCCTTATCGTGCTGGTGACTTTAACTGCGGCTTTAGCTGTTAACGCGGCGGGAGCTGAATATTTTGTCTCATCAATACGTGGCGATGCCGCTGGAACCGGCAGCCAGGACAAGCCATGGCATTCGCTTGCTTCCGTAGACAATCATGCTTTCAAACCAGGCGATAAAATAAACTTTGAACGCGGCTCGACATTCACAGGCGGGTTCACGATTTCCAGTTCTGGCAGCGAGGGTAAGCCCATCACCTATACCGCATACGGGACCGGATCCGCTCCAAAGTTTAGCAATCCGGGCTATGCCGTGCTCAACGGAAATGCTATTCGAGTAGACGGCAGCTACATCGTCATTGACGGCCTGTACTTCTACGATTGCGCCACGGCTCCCCCCCGTACCCGAGGGGCATCACATAAGGTGGGCGCTATTTTTATCTCCACGACCGGCGAGCACAATATCATCCAGAACTGCGAAGTCACGAACTCGCCCATGTGCATCCACGTCTATGGACAGCACAACCTGGTCACCCGCAACTATATTCATGATCTCAACAACTTGCCGTCGCGCGGCTGGTGGGGGGTCGGCATCATGATCTGCAACTCCAACAATGAGGTATCCTATAACGAAATCGTCAATTGCCGACAGAAGCATGACTCCTTCGGCTGGGACGGGGGCGCCATAGAACTCGATGATCGCGATTACCCCAAGGACAATATCTCGGTCCATCATAATCGCACCCGCGACAATCAAGGTTTTCTCGAAATAGTGGAAGGATCCGAGTCGGTTAAGAACCTGCTCGTAGCGTACAATGTTGTGAATGACTATCAGCAGTTCCTTCGCCTTTCCTCTACCGAAATCGAGAATTGTCGGGTGGAGAACAACACCGTTATGATCAGGGAGAGCTTCCTTATTCCCTCCATGTTCGACTTTAGCTGGTTTGGCACCACAGGTATCGGTAAGTCTTATGGCACAAGGGACCCGTCTTCAATATTGACGTACAGCAACAATATTTTTTACCTTCGAGGTAATGACAGAGTCTCGCCCTACGGCGACTTTCCGCACGATCACAACATTTACTGGCGACCCCGTGATCGGGCCATGCGCGGCTGGGCCCTTCTGGGAGCGGATGCCGAACTAGGTGTGGAAGATAAGATCGCGGATCCGAAGTTTGTGAACGTGGCCGAGGGAGACTTCCACTTGCAGCCGGATAGCCCAGCCATCGGTGCAGGCGTCGCTCTCGGTTATAAGACGGATGTAGAGGGCAAACCAGTACCAGCTACTTCACCAGACATCGGGGCCTATCAGCATCAATAGGAATAAATTTTCTTGACCGTTTACCCCCGAACAGTCCGAACGTTCGCGACTCTTTATGAATAGGTTGAACCGCCATAATGTTACGCTTATAAGGTACAAATAGATGGCTTAGGCTATTTAATTAAGGAAAAACCCATGAAATATCGGCGATTTGGTAGAATCGGTTGGCAAGTGAGTGAAATAGGATACGGCATGTGGGGAATGGGGGGATGGAAAAATTCAGATGATGAAGAATCATTGAGTTCTTTACAGCGTGCACTGAATCTGGGCTGTAATTTTTTTGACACCGCCTGGGTATACGGAAATGGCAAAAGTGAGAAGTTATTACGGGCATTAATTAAGGCAAATCCGGATGCGGAGTTATTTACGGCAACTAAAATTCCTCCCAAAAATTTTAGTTGGCCGAGTAAAAGAGAATATTCATTGGAGGTTTGCTTTCCGCCTGATCATATTCAAAGTTATGTAGAAAAAAGTCTGGAAAATATTGGAGTGAACTCAATAGACCTCATTCAATTACATACCTGGGAAGACCTTTGGTTAAAGGATGACCGTTGGATAAAAAAGTTGACAGAGCTGAAAGATCATGGTGTTGTTAAAGCGATTGGGATCAGTTTAAATCGATGGGAACCCTGGAATGGCGTTAAGGCAGTGGAAAGTGGGCTGATTGACTCTGTTCAGGTTATTTACAATATCTTTGATCAAAACCCGGAGGATGAATTATTCCCAGCTTGCAAAGAGAATGATGTAGCGGTGATAGCAAGGGTACCTTTTGACGAAGGAACTTTAACAGGCACACTGACAAAAGACAGTACTTGGCCGGAAGGTGATTGGCGTAATACCTACTTCGTTCCAGAAAATCTCGAATCCAGTGTGGATCACGCTGAGGCATTAAGACCATTAGTTCCTGATGGTATGACAATGGCTGAAATGGCTCTAAGATTTATATACAAGGAGCCGGTAGTAAGTACGATCATCCCCGGGATGCGTAAATTAAAGCATGTGGAGGCAAATATCGCTACTAGTGATGTCGGTCAATTAGATAAACCAATAACGGACGAACTAAAAAAGCACCGCTGGGACCGTGAGCCTACAGAATGGTCACAATAAACATTAACCGCTTTAAATTCGCATAGAGAGTGGACCAACAATTGGGTGCAGGTCAGTACTTTGAAAAATACTTGGGACTTCCACTTAAAAGTGTATATTCAGAGCCTGTAAAAACACTTGACGAAACCCAACACTGGGGATGAAACGTTGCATACTCTAACTAAAAGCTCTAACCTGTACCACTCCTGCTGACGGGATACAATCAAGCGCTAATATCCTGGCCGGCAAATAACCGTATTCTTCGATAAATCCATGTCACCATTTTGACACTACTTATGTTATTTTTTCCAAAATCGGCTAAAATAAACATCAGTTTTTAGCTGAAAAACCCATTTTTAAGAAAAATTTTTAGCGAAAATAGTATTGAACATACGTTGGCGGATTTTAAGCTAACAAACAACAAGTGTTCCACAATACATAAAGAGCGGTTATGAAAGAGAAATCTTGAAAGTTTAGGATGGATTTGGCAAAATTATTAGCATCGAAAGGATTGAATTATGTTCTGTACCTTTTTATATGGGAAATCCCGAATAAAGGAAAAATTTGTAGAAGAAGTATTTATCAAAGGAGCGATAGCGTGAAGAGATCGATCAGCTTATTACAAAAGTCAAAAAAAACTATTGTATTTTTCCTGGCTCTATTTATTGCTTCAGTATCGCAGTTGTCTTTCGGACAAACAATTGTATATCCATCAGACAGTTCCCTTCAGGAATTAATAGCGGCCAAAGAAGTGCGGCGTTATATATACCTGAGGACCGGCCAAAAGCTTCCGCTGGAAAAGAAAAACTCTATACCCGAAAAAGAGGACATCATACTTGTCGCCAATGATGACAATAAGATGGTGGAAAGTTTAAGAGGTCTTCTTGGCCAGAAAACAAATCCTGGCGGATTTATTATTAAAACCGTCAAACAGAATTCAAGATGTATCTTAATTATTACTGGTCATGATTCGATATCTACTCTTTACGGTGCCTATCGTTTTGCTGAACATCTCGGAGTAGGATTTAATTTAACTCGTGATGTCATACCCGATAAAAAGATCACACTTGATATTTCCAGTTTCGATGAAGTAGGCCAGGCTTTATTAAAAACACGAGGGATCTTGCCGTTTCATGATTTTTTCGAAGGACCTGACATCTGGAATACCGATGATTATATGACTGTAATATCTCAACTCCCGAAACTAGGTATGAATTTCATAGGCCTGCATACATACCCACGATGGTCCACAACAGGAGATAAAGATAAGAATATCCCACAGGGACCCGAACCAACAGTTTGGATTGGTTTAGAGCAGGATGTCAACTCAGACGGAACAGTCAAATGGTCTTATCCGGCTTACTATGCACATACCCATCGACCGGACAGAATATGGGGATATGCCGAATATGATACTGTGAATTTTTACGCCGGGGCAAGTCAGCTATTCGAAACCGACAGTTTCGGGACTGAGGTTATCGGTGAAGTCATATCTTCGGATACCAAAAGTAGTAACCAGATATTCAATCGTACTGGAAAAATGTTTAATAAAGCTTTTCAACATGCAAAAGTTCTTGGTGTAAAAACCGCAGTGGGAACCGAATTGCCCATTGGACTTGAACCCAAGGGACCGGGAGTTGACTATGATTGGATAAGAGTGATTCCTCCGCAACTTCAAAAACGCTTAACTTCAATGGGAAAAGACCCAAAGGAAGCACCCACGGTCAAGCAGGTGTACAAAGGTATATTCGAACGCATAAAAAAAACACATCCTCTGGACTATTACTGGCTGTGGTCATGGGAAGTCTGGTCACTGCATAGTGATGTAAGTAACAAGCAGATAGATACCTTCAAAAATGAAATGAAGATAGCATATGAGGCCCTTCAGGAAGTAGGCGCTCCGTTCCAGCTTGGCCTGGCAGGCTGGATAATCGGTACGGCGGATAATCCGGCTGAATTTGATAGCACACTTGAACCTCAAGTACCTATTTACGGTCTTTGGGACAGGGCCCAGGGATTTGAGGATTTAAGTGCCGAGCGTGTTAAATGGGCGGCGACCTGGCTCGAAGAAGACTGGGGACTCGTACAGCCTCAACTGGAAGCAAACCGGGTTTATGAAGATACCAAGGCGGCGTTAAGGAAAAAATGTGATGGTTTGATTGCAAAACATTGGCGTACCCGGGTATTGAGTTCTAACATCGGTTCAATGAAAGACCTGCTTTGGATTTACGGAAGAACTGGCAAACCTCTCGAAAAGAAGATCCCTGGAAATAAAAATGATTGGATCGATGAATTTTATCTTAATTGGGCTACCCGGCAATTCGGATCAGAAGCGGCTGAACAAATTGCGGAAATTTTTACGGCCTTTGAGAAAAAATCAAGGGGTGGTTCAAACTCTTTACGTCAGGTATCGGGCTGGGATTCTGATAAGGAAGACAGAGGCAACGATGCACCGGGAGCAATCATGCCAAGTCAAAGATCGTGGGAAACTGAAAAGTCCAGGTATGAGTTTGTAGCAAAGTTTGAAAAACTGCGGAATAAAATTTCAGGTGCAGGAAACCTGGAACGTTTTGATTACTGGCTTACTGTTTTCAAGTGTTACAGAATAATGGCTGAGTACGCAGCCCAACGTTATAAATTTGAAGATGCTGCGAAAGAAGAAAAATGGTCAGAAGCTTTAACTATTCGCAAAAATATGGCAAGGTTGTTCGAGGAAATCATCACACATGAAATTAAAAAGGTTTCTAACGCCAGTGACCTTGGCGAGATCATAAATCTTGAAATACTCAACTGGTATCAGTTGATGATGCTCAAGTGGGATGAGAAACTGAAAAAGGGTCTGGGTAGAGAGATCCCGGACGATGCAAATCCTTCAATGAAATATGATGGACCTCCGTTGATAATGGTTGATGCATTGCAGACAAACATATATGGAAATGAACCACTCAATTTAAAAGTGCGCGTTATGGGCAAACCAAAGTCCGTATTTTTATTCTATCGTCCTTTAGGTATAGGCAGGTATAAATCGAAAAAATTGACTCATATTAACCGTGGAGTCTTTTTCATAAAAGTTCCTCCTCAGCAAGATGATTTTGAGTACTATCTTGAAGCACAGACAACAACAAGCAATATTTTATATCCCGTCACCGCTCCGGATCTAAATCAAACGGTTATTGTTATAAAATAAAAAGTTGACATTATGGGAAATTCGAATATAAAAAGACACCCAGAATTTGAAAGATAATAAACATATAAACAGCGAGTGAAGGGGCAATTCATTTTAAGGAGATAAAAATGAAGAAAAATATATCCGCTTGGTTTTTGATCATTTTGCTTTTTGGGATGTTGGTCAGCAGTTGTGCTGTGGAGGATTTAACCTCTGGTAATCAAGACAAATCAGCCGGTAAATCGGGCATACAGAAAGACGCTGATGGCAAGGTTCATTACGAGCCGACATGGGAATCCTTGTCAAAGAAAGATGCTGCGCCGCAATGGTTCGAGGACGCGGTGCTGGGGATTTACTTCCACTGGGGGATTTATTCAGTGCCCGGGAACGGATGCTGGACGGGGATGAACATGTATAAGAAGAGCGGGGTGGAGTGGCAGCACCTGCCAGAGGGGTATGAGAGTACCTATGAATATATCAAGGAAACTTATGGCGAGCCGGGTACGGAGTGGGGGTACAAGGATTTTGTGCCGATGTTCACGGCCGAAAAGTGGGATCCGAAGCGTTGGGCTGCCTTGTTCAAGCATGCGGGTGCGGATTACGCTGGGCCGGTTGCGGTTCACCATGACGGATTCGAGTTGTGGGACGCGGAGGACGACGAGTGGGATGCCGCAGGCAAAGGTCCAAAGCGCGATATTGTCGGTGAGATGGCTGAGGCGGTGCGGGCGTATGACATGAAATTTTTCACCTCGATTCACCAGTTCCCGATCTGGTGGTACTTCGACGAGGGGCGGAAGCTGTGCCCGGAGGGTGTCGATGTCAGAGATCCGAAGTATGTCGGACTGTACGGCGACCATGAACCCGGAGAACCGATGCCGGAAGGATTCCAGGAAAAATGGTATCACAAAATACTGGAGTTGGTGGACAAGTACCAGCCGGACCAGATGTGGTTCGACGGGTCACCGCCTTCGGATTATCAGAAGGATTTTCTCGCTTATTATTTCAATGCGGCCCAGAAGTGGGGCAGGGACGTGATGGTCAGTCACAAGAATACACAGCTACCGCTGTCCTGCTCGGTACTGGATATCGAGGTGGGGAGGAAGGAAGAGCCGGTAAGGCAAAAATGGCAGACCGATATTACGTTGGGCGGCTTCAGCGAGATAGATGAGTTTCCTTCGTGGGGGTACTCGCCGGATGCAGAATGCCGACCTATCAATACGATTGTGGATGGAATCGTGGACAGGATGAGCAAGAACGGGGCGACGCTTCTGGATGTCGCGCCCAAAGCGGACGGGACTTTGCCGGAATCGCAGGTTGAGGGATTAAGGGAACTGGGTAAGTGGATGGCCGTAAACAAACCCGCTCTCTATGCTACGGTGCCTGCCTCTTTTGCCACTGAAGGAAGCCATGACTGGAAGTCGGGATCGATTAGGTTTCTTAGAAAAAATGATTATCTATATGCCGTTGATCTTGAAGAGCCGCAAGTACCATATGAGATTCATGATGTAAGACCTGTACCGGCTTCAAAGATAAAGATGCTCGGCAGTGATATGAGTTTGCCCTGGCATATGGATGGTGATGATCTTGTGATTGAAGAGCTTCCTGATCCGCTGCCGTGTGATTATGCCTGGAGCTTTGAGATTCAAGTTGTTGGTAAACCAGAGAGTAAGAACACAAGTAAATACGAACCGACCTGGGAGTCGCTTTCGCAGTGGGAGGTGCCGCAGTGGTTCGAGGATGCGGTGCTGGGTTTTTATTGCCACTGGGGGGTTTATTCGGTGCCCGGCTACCGCTTTAACGATGGTTCCGAGCAGGTGGACAGCGGCTTATGGTATGGGTGGTTCATGTATCTGCCGAATGACGCCGAGCAAAACAACTTCGGGGTTTATGACTTTCACCGGAAAACATACGGGAATCCCTGCGAATTTGGGTACCACGATTTAGTACCGTTGTTCAAGGCCCAAAAGTGGGATCCGGACCGGTGGGCAAAATTATACAAACATGCCGGTGCTGACTTTGCAGGTGTATGCGGTCAATTTTCTGACGGTTTTCCGATGTGGGATAGCAAATACGATACTTATAATTCTATGACGAAAGGCCCCCGGAGAGATGTAGTAGGTGAAATGTTTCAGGCTGCAAGAAAGCAGGGGATGAAAACAGTTGCCACTTTTCATGAAATGCCCGGAGAGATATTTGATGCAGGCAGAAAACTTTGTCCTGAGGGTGTGAATGTTAATAATCCAGAATACACAGATCTGTATGAAGAAGAGTATCCCGAAGAACTTTATAATAAATTGTATGAAGTCGTTGATAATTATCGACCGGATCAAATGTGGTTCCAGTATGCCTATGGTGATGAAGATCAGTGGAAAGCCTTTATTGCACATTATTTTAATTCGGCCGAGGATTGGGATAAGGAGGTTTTAATTTCTCATAAAGGCGGGAGTGCTCCCCTGTCCTGTTCAATCCTGGATCTCGAAGGCGGGATTTTTCCCGACGGTATCTGGGAATGGGAGGGCATGGAAGAACCGCAGGAGCAGCGCTGGCAGAAGGACGTACCTATTGGAAACTATTGGGCTTACGCGGAGGGCGTGGGTTGTAGACCGGTGAATATGCTGGTGGACGGAATTGTCGACCGGGCCAGCAAGAACGGAGTGACGCTCCTGGACGTTGCCCCCAAAGCCGACGGCACGCTGCCCCAGGAACAAATCGATGGAATAAAACAATTAGGCGATTGGATGAAGCACAACAAGGAGGCCCTTTACGCAGCCAGGCCTGCACCTTTCAAAGAGGGCGGAGTGGATGAGTGGCAGGCAAAGGGCGGCACTGTAAGGTTCACTGAGAAAGGCAATTACCTGTATGCGATCGACCTTGGTAATGTCTGGCCCTCAAAATTTGGTTTTGCTGATTATCCAGACAGCAAGAAACCGACTGCCCCTTATACTCTTGCCGGTGTGAAACCTGTGAAGGGCTCAGAGATTGTAATGCTCGGCAGTAAAAAGAAACTGCCCTGGAAGATAGAAGACAATAATCTCGTGATTATGGAATTACCTGATCCTCTGCCATGTGATCATGCTTGGAGCTTTAAGATTCAAGTTGCTGGTAAACCAGAGAGTAAAAAAAAAGTTAAGTATGAGCCGACCCAGGAATCTCTTTCTAAGTGGGAGTGCCCACAGTGGTTTCAAGACGCTGTGCTGGGAGTCTATGTTCACTGGAGCCCCGGCTCGGTACCGGGTTTCGCCTTTAAATTACCCAGTGAGAGAGTGGACAGCGGCATATGGTACGGGAGTGGGATATACAAATGTTACACCGAACAAGGCTATAACTCGAACCCGAAAGACCCACTGGGCGTGTATGAGTTCCATGTCAAAACCTACGGTGATTCGGAAAAGTTCGGCTATCCCTACCTTATTGAGCTGTTCAAGGCGGAAAAATGGGACCCGGATGAATGGGCGGAGCTGTTCAAGTACGCCGGCTGTGACTATGCGGGATTAGCCGCGGAACATGGTGACGGGTACCCCATGTATAATAGCACGTATGATTCGATCAATTCCTTCACCACTGGGCCAAAACGTGATTTTACGAAAGAGCTGTTTGCGGCTGTCAGGAAGCGGGGCATGATGACCGTCGCAACAGTCCATGAACACCCCGGTTCGTTATTCGGACATGCGTGGGAATTCGCCCCCGCGGACTCTCATGTTAGGGATCCGAAGTATAGAGAACTCTTCGAAGCGGACTCTCCGCAAAAATATACCAAAAAAATGTATGAACTTATGGAAAAATATCGGCCGGATCAGTTGTGGATTGATAATCCGATTCTTAGCAGCAACAAGAAAAGATGGCTGAAATATGTGTCAGACTATTACAACAAGGGCGAACAATGGGGTAGAGGTGGTGTATTTATATCCCAGAAAGGCACATCAAAGACTATGCTTCAACACACAGTTCTCGATATTGAGGGTGGGGAATTCCCCGGTGGCAAATGGGCATGGCGCGGCATGAAAGAGCCGTACCCAAAGCGATGGCAAAAGGATGTGCCGATCGGCAACTACTGGGCTTATGCCGAAGGTGTGGGCTGCAGGCCGGTTAACATGCTGGTGGACGGGATAGTTGACAGGGTTGCCAAGAACGGGGTGACGTTTCTGGATCTCGCCCCGAAGGGGGACGGGACACTTCCGGAAGCCCAAATTAAGGGAATGCGGGAGTTGGGCGATTGGATGAAGCACAACAAGGAGGCCCTTTACGCAGCCAGGCCTGCACCTTTCAAAGAGGGTGGAGTAGATGTCTGGCAGGCAAAGGGCGGTACTGTAAGGTTCACTGAGAAAGGCAATTACCTCTACGCGATTGACCTGGGCAACAAATGGCCTACTACACGCGGTTTTGCTGATTACGAAGAAAGCAAGAAGCCAACTGCCCCTTATACTCTTCCTGACGTGAAGCCTGTGAAGGGCTCAGAGATAATAATGCTTGGCAGTGACAAGAAACTGCCCTGGAAGATAGAAGGCGATAATCTCGTGATTATGGAGTTGCCGGATCCGCTGCCCTGCGACCACGCCTGGAGCTTTAAGATACAAATTCAGGAGTAAATACGTTTTCTAATTAAAATAAAAGGGTGTTGCAAATGTATACAAGGTGTGGATTTATAAAAGCAGCTGGAATTAGAGTTGCAAGTTTAACTTTGGCCGGTTGCATTGATGAATTAGGTAAAAGCGGTGCAGCATACCAAAACAGACCTAATATTCTTTTCATTATGAGTGACAAGAAAAATTAAAAAGAAGAGCAAAAGGCACAACTATAATCCTGTTAGTAGGACAAGGAGAAATCCTGATGACTATTGATAAGTTTTATAAATAATGGAGATATTTAATGGAAAAGCTAAAAAGAATTGTATTTGTAATAACATTGATACTTACCGTAAACAGTGCCTATGCCCTCGATGCATACTACACGAAGATTACTAAGAACGAGCCCTGGGAAAAACTTTCACGCACAACCGAGCACCCTGATATAGTTGTAAGGCTATCGACCGGCCGGTTCGTTTTCTGGCGCGGTTCGAGCTATCTTCCTTATTGGGAAACTAAACAGGGAACATGGCATGTAAGTGAAGTGATTAAGCGAAGCGGTGACGGCCCGAAAGAACGCCCCGATAATACCAACACATTTTCCCATGTCCGAATCATTTCATCAGACTCCAACAAGGTGGTGGTCCATTGGCGTTACCTGCCGACCTTTAAAAAAGGTAATCCAAAGGGAAATGTTGACCACCTCAAGTTCGTTGATGAGTATTTCACGATTCGACCTGACGGCAGAGTACTTCGTACTATCAAGCGGGGCACGGATAAAATTGACGATTGGAAATCTAATCTGCATCTTATCACGCATACCTTCAGACTGACACCTGACGGCATTAAAGATTTAAAGACGGGTTCTGCCAGGTCTTATCCTGCGCTGAATCCTGTTAAACCGAATCCGGCAAAAGGACCTGCCGTCGCATCGCCGGTTTTGCATTTTAAGTTTGATGATGCAGAAGGTGATCTTGCAACCCAGAGCGTAAGCGGTAAAAAATATACCATTGATGGCCATAAAAGTTACTGGAGGGCGGGTGTTTCGGGAACCGCACTTGCGTTTGACAGTTACAGCTCGAAGATTTCCATTCCCGCCAACGATGTCGGCAAGCTTGAAAAGTTCACGATTGATACCTGGGTAGCTGTTGGTGCATATCCGTTCAACTGGGCGCCGATCATTCATCAATCAAACTGGGAAAAACAAGGCTGGTACCTCGGCATGGATACATACGGAAGGATTGGCTTAAAGCTAAAGTCGGGCAAGTGGCGGCAGCTTACCACAAAGTATGAACTGCCATTGAGGCAATGGACCCACATCGCGGCAAGTTACGACGGCTCGGAAATGAAGGTATATGTCAACGGCAAAGAGATCAGCTCTGTTAATGTATCCGGCAAGCTTTCACTTGCAGACACTGACCTTTTAATCGGAATGAACAATCATTCACAGAATCCGCATGATCCTGTCAGGCCGGATTGCGATGAGTGCCACACCCCGACAAGGTTCGGAATTGATGCACTTGTTGATGAAATAAAGCTGTACGACACAGCCCTATCGGAGTCGCAGATAGCACAGTCATATAAAAATTATTATCCCGGCTCGGCCATCGCCGAAAATCCCGATCTGGACGAAAGAGTTTTACCCATCGGCCCAAAGACCGGAAAGTTCGCCGCACATTATACGAAGCTCAAATATTACGACACATGGGACAACCTTACAAGGTTCGGCGACCATGCCGATGTCGTCGTAGAGTTTGACCAGCTGCCGACCAAATTCATCTTCTGGCGCGGAACCTGTTACGTGCCGCAGATAGTCAATGCCGAGAATCAATGGTACAATAACCAGTTCAACGAATCCTGGGATGCGGGTGGCTCGTGGGGCGAACCAATGAGCGACAAGCAGTCGAAGATTACTCACGTCAGGATCATCGAAGATACGCCCGCACGCAAAGTGATTCACTGGCGGTACGCACAGGTCCAGATCAACGGCACGCAGCAAAACTACAATAACCGCACCGGCTGGGGCGACTGGAGCGACTGGTATTATTATATCTATCCCGACGGTGTCACCTGCAAAAGGATGGTGCACTGGTCCGGCGACAATCCCCTTAAACATGAATGGCAGGAGTCTATCGGCGTGATGGGCCCCGGCCAGACACCCGAAAGCATTTCTTATGTTTACGATAAGACCGTTACGTTCGATGATTTCAAAATCACCAAGTCATATAACTGGGGCGAGCTGGATGAAGAAGCCAACGTTCCATTGGTACTTGAAGAAGACTGGGAAAGACGGCCATTAAACATACAGTTGATAAACTACAAGTCCAAGTTCAAGCCGTTTACGATCGGCAACTTCCGCGGCGGCGAATGTTACGGAGATTTCGACGGCAGGATCGCGCCTTATTCTCAGATGGTTGTGTATGTTCATTGGCCCCTGGGCCAGCTGCCTACCGATGGAACGCGTGCCGTCAAGCCCGACCGAGGATCGAGTAACGGATATACGCATTTGATGTTTAAGGGAAGTCATAAGCTCGGCAAGAACTGGGCACAGCGCGTCATGCTCGAAGGAATGACGGACAAATCAGTAAAACAGCTCCGCACATTAGCTGCATCATGGCTAGAGCCTGCGACCGTTAAAAAAGTAAAAGGTGCTGACTCTGCAGGCTATGACCAGGCACAAAGGGCGTATGTATTTACTTTGGATGAATCCGTGATATCGTTTACCTTAACCGGCTCGGAAAAAAGTCCAATTGAAAATCCGTGCTTCGTTATTAAGAACTGGGGCTCCGGCCAAGAAGCAAAGCTGAAAGTAAATGGCGACTCTCAATCTATCGGCATCAGTTTCAGGCAGGGTGTTATCACTGATACAGATGGAACCCAGACTATGGTGGTTTATGTAAAATACTCGGCAGACTCGCCAACCAGCTTCGAAATCACTCCGTAAGGTGCAAATATTATTTTTACGCTTAATATTTCAATTTGCGAGTTTGGTATGTAATCTCATTATGGATTTAATCTGATACCCCTTTCTTTCGATTGAGGAGTGTCACAATATTCTGTCATGTAAGAGCGGCAAAATGTCAATATTTTCTATAAATCTTTGACACCAAAATGTCTCCACAGGGATCATTTTTCCTAAAATCGGACAAAATAAACATCAGTTTCTGGCTTAAAAAGCCATATTTTATAAAAATTTTTTAGGGAAATAGTATTGAACATACGTTCGTATAAGAAATGGTATAATTAATGTAAGATATTGTGTATCTTGCCTTTACGTTAAGTCAAGAATTAAGTGGGTTGAAAAAAGACAACCCAAACTACAACCATTTTACATTTAACTGTTTCTATTACGGAGGTGTGTTATGAATAAGTCTAAAACAAAAAGAAAAACTCGGTCAGACAAATTTCCACTTACGCTTCATTCAACCGGACAATACTGCAAAAAGATCAAAGGAAAAATGCATTACTTTGGAAAAAATAAAAAACAAGCACTGGAACGGTATCTTGAACAAGCAGCATTTCTACATAATGGCAAGTCCAAAATGTTTAAAACCACTAATGGCAATATGACCTTGAAGAGCCTGTGTAATATTTATTTACAGCATCAGCAAGTCAAAGCTGCATCTGCTGAAATTACTATCCGCCACCATGCTGATCAGACCAGCTGTTTAAAGAAATTCATGAGTTTCATTGGCCAACATCAAAAGATAAATGAAATATCTACCCTGGATTTACAGAACTATAAAAGAAAACTCAAACGTGCTTATAATTCAGCACATCGAATAAATTTGAACATAAGTATCATGAAGACAATGTTTCACTGGGCTAGGAAAAATGATATATTGGATTATATCCCCAATATTGACACGGTAAGCAGTGTTAAAATCATGCACAAGCATCGCCATGTTTTCACATCTGAAGAGATACATCGATTATTTGCCTTTGCTGATGTTCAGATGAAAGCAATGATATGGCTGGGATTGAATTGTGGCTTTGGGTGCACTGATTGTGCTCAGCTTAAATGGAGCGACTTGGACCTTGTAAGTGGCAGGGTAAAGCTTTCGAGGAAAAAGACCGGGATTCCAAGAGATCTTCTGTTATGGCCAGAAGCAATACAGTCTCTTGAGAACATTCGTAAGTTTGGCAAGTTGGTATTCTCTACATCAGAAAACAAACCTTTGGTTCGAATGACATATCAAATCAACAAAGATGGCTCAAGCAAATATTCCAATATTAATCTGGTAACTTCAAGATTTTGCAAGCTTATGAAAAAAGCAGGTATCCAAGCTCCCAAAGGGACAGGTTTCTATACGCTTCGGAGAACTGCAGCCACTTTGGCAGCCAGATCAGGCGATCCATTTGCAGTCCAAAGGCTTCTCGGCCATGCTGATTTAAAAATGGCTACGAGATATGTACAGGATGTTTCTAAACAAACGGATAGAGTAATTGAAAACAGCAGGAAGCATGTAATTAGGGCGGTGCAGATTGTGACCCGGCAGCCAAATCAAGGAAAATTGACTGGGTGAAGCTGTATCACACTTTCTATTTGTTAATAGGTCGCCCGTTCTATTCAGGTACGGGTGAGCAGATCTCGCTTTATGTGAAAAAGCAGACGACTCTTTGAGATACTACGTCACACACAATTTGCAGATGGGCAGAGTCGGTCTCATATACCTTAACAATATTCTCATATTTTTGCTCTTCGGGTAGAAAGTCTGCCAACAAGTTAGGCATTTCCAGTAACAGGTCTTTGTTAAATACTACACTTTCCTTCTGTGGGAAAAGAGCTACGTAAAAGATATCACTTTCAACCAAATCCTGAAAGAAATGAGTACCAAAAGAAAGTTCCGGCATTAGATTTCCCCCTTCACAGGCTATTTCTGCAAGCACTGTTATCTTATTGATTTCAGCAAAATTAACTGGAACACCTAAGCTTGGGGTGGTTGTGCCCCATCTGCCGGGACCAAACAGGATTGTTGGAGTGATTTCTCTATTAGCTATATGCCTATTGAGTTTTCCGATCAACCTTGCAATGCTATATTTCTGTGAAATAGGAGTTTCTACATATTTTACAGGGTCGACATAAATAATCCTTTTTATTGGCTGGGAGATACTGCCTCCCATAGTGTAACCCTGCGAAGCAAAAAGAATTTTTTCAGATTTGATGTTTTCTGGAAATTGGACGTTTGCTTTTATTCCTTTTGTCTGCAGAGGCCTGCATTGAACTAAATTGATTTTGAACGAATCGTCATTGGTGAAATTTACCGTAAATTCTATGTCCACTGGGTATTGGTAATAATTTTCCAGAGTCTTTAGCATTTTCTGCATTATTTCTGTGAAATTGGTTTTTGATAAAAGCTTCTTAAATGTCAGCAGCCAAGACCTTTGACCTTTAATACCAAGCTCTTTCATTCTTCGTTCGGTATGCGAGTCTGGCTCTGCTATCAAGTCCAATTTTATGTTGAGCTCATCATTCAATAAATCAGTCACACTAACGGTTCTTAAGCAATTCTGGCCGGTATCAAGAAGGTCGGCATTGTGCTGTGAGAATCTACTTTGGCCTTCTCTGTCAACATACGGCCGTAACAGCGGTTGGTCCAAAGATATTGTTTGTGGGTAATCATCCTCAACACGCTCTACGGCCCTTGTACCAAGGCCGAAAACCAGTCTCAGCATACCAGCTTTTGGGTCAAGTTCCGGCTTCCATACGAAGGTATTGTAAGAAACTCCCACGCCAGCAAGGTCCGGGAAGAAGTAGCGCCTTTTATAAGAACCGGATACGCGTTGTATGAGCAATGCCATTTGCTCGTCTTGCTGATCAAGTTCTCTCTGCAGACGATAAGCAAGAGCATTTTCATCCATAGTGCTTGCATAGATTCTGCGCACTGCTTCTTCGAATTCAGAGTAACGTTTTACCGGATCGCCTTGATTTACCAGAAATATACTTTCGTACTTGCCAGCAAAAGCGTTACCGAAAGAATCTTCCAGAAGACTGCTTGAACGTAGGATAATCGGTGATTGGCCGAAATATTCGATTATTTCCTGAAAACGTTCGCGAACTTGGATAGGGAAGTTGCCTTGCAGCAGATTTTCCTTCAATTCAGGAGCAACTTTGAAGTAACCTTCTTTTGTCTTTTGCTCCATGAGAAGCTTCCACCAGCCGTTCTCGACTATGTAGCTATAGAAAACATCTGAGCCAATATAGAACGAATCATGAAGCTCCAGATACCGATCCCAATTGAAAGATTCGTCCTGTGATAAAATCTTTTGAGCAAGCAGCATCCCGGCAGCTTTCCCGCCAATGAATCCGCTGCCTATCAATCTGCTTTTTATGTTCACCAAATCCTCAAGAGAGAAACTGTCCCGTGCAAGCTTAGAAATCCTCTTCTCTCGCCCAACCATTATCCTACAAAGTTCGGCCACCAGTTCCTTGACTTCTTCTGAGTCAGAAGGAACCCGCATTAGACTATCAGCTTTCATGAAAAGACGATCCCAGTAATCTAAAGCTCTTACTGAACCATCCCATCCTTTTCTGGAAATGTGAGAAAGTACTCTGCCGGCGTCTAGGCTGCTTGTTATAGGCAAGAAGCTTTTCCCCTGTTGAAGGTGGGGAAGAAACATAGTGGGTGAGTATCGGTTCCATACTTTCAATGGGTGGACGTAAAAGCTTCCATCAAAGTTGTACACATCCAGTAATAGTTGTGTTGTTTCACGAATACGAGCAACTGTTTGAAATGAGTGATTATTCCTCAATATGGCAAAGTATGCAATGGTATCCAACTCGAAAAGATAAGGGCACGTAACCATAAAGAAATTACCAATCATCAAATCGGTCGCCCATGCACTTAGCAAATCCGAAAGACAGTCAAATATGTAATGAGTCTCCTTACCTTCTTCGGAAATTATGGTGTGGATTTGTTTAGAAAAACTCTCGAATCCACTGCCGGCATCAAGCCGATAAACAGTAATATTTGGCTGATTTTCTATAAGCGGGGGGTGTTGAGCAAATCTCATATAGACGACATTGCGTTTGTCCTGCAGAGCCGTTGTAATATAAGGGATTACAAAGTGCTGATAATCTTCAACGCTGTCTGCTTGCCATACGACGTTGTCGCCTTTTTTAAGATCGCATAGAATTTCATCCAAACCTTCAATGCCGGTACTTGCCCATGCGGTCATAAATCAACCTCTCTTCCTATAGTATCGTTTGTAATCAATTTCTAACTCCTTTACTTTGTACCGTATGATCCGAGCTGTGGTTTTCAGATCGCGGGCTGTTGCAGCAAGATTGCCATCGCAGCGTTTTAGTGCATCGACAATTATATCCCGTTCGAACAAATCGATCCTCCCTTTCAGTGAACCAGTGCCAATGGTATCAGATGCGTCGGAGGTCTGCAGTGTCGGGGGAAGGTGATGGCCGTGTATAACATGGTCAGTACTCAGCAGGACCGCTCTTTCGATGCAGTTCTCTAATTCGCGTACGTTACCAGGCCAATGATATGAAACCATCATATTTATGGCAGGTGTACTAATCCTGCGGATGTCTTTATTCGTTTT
>JGI10211J34971_10001500_pt1 | contig 19245 bp, 45 predicted proteins | sample Etolagsediment_FD_34971 | JGI IMG/M metagenome (IMG submission 34971)
ATATTTTTTTTTCAGCTCTACATGTTTTTTATAAAGTTCTTTCATTGTTGTATATTGGTTTTGATGATGTTCTACAAGTAATGTATTATAAAAAAAATTTTTTAATTCTTTATAAGGAGTTAGTAAATATATATCATTAGTAAACACCGAATTATCAAATTGTTTTAAACCTTGAACAACTGAAGTATGATGTCTGTCAATTTCTATTCCTATTTCAGATAAAGTACAAAAAGTGAAATCTTTACATAATTTATAATAAACATATCTAGCGCCCACATTTTTTGTTACTCTACATTTTTTAGAAAGATTAAGTTTAAAATGTTCTTCAACTTTTTCTCTAATTACTTTTACTGGATTGTTTATTTGTGTCAGTTCCATAATTTATTACCTGTTTTAAGTTGATATAATCTAAATAATCATCACTATTTATAAAGTTTAGTTTATAAAATAGCGGGTGATTGTTTTTTTTAATGTATTGTACACTATAAAATAATGGGTTTGATAATGGCACAACACCACCCAGAGTTCCATAATGTTTTATTTTTACCTCGCTAGACCCTTCCATATATATATCATAAGCTAAATTATCAAGCTGCATTAAAATTGCAGCGCTATATAAAGGAGGAAGTTTTTCGAGATCCTCGAGGAAATCATCTTCCATTTCATAATAATATTCATCCTCTGTATACTTCGGCTTTAAATCCATACTCTTTAAGTTCTTTAAGTCTGTACTCCTGAAGTTTTGATGTTTTGCCATTTTTATTTTTAACTTCATAAAATTCTATTCCATAAGTAGGATGTAGGGCTAAGATGTCAGGGATACCGTTCTTGTTAGTTTTAATTAATTTGATAACGTAATAACCGAAGTCTTCAAGTTCTTTAATTTTTTTCTTTTGAATCTGCTGCTCAGTCATTATACAAATTTAAAAAACTATTCTTTCTCTTTTTCAGCTTCTTGTTTTTGTTTCTCTGATTCTTCCTTTAACTTCTCCAGAGCCTGATCATAATCTGGCATACGCTTTATAGTTTCCAGCGTACCTACTGATAAGTTTTTTAAATTATACATCTCTTGTATAACCTGTTGCATAGTTATCTCTAACTGCTCTACTTTATTTTTTATTTGAATTAATGTTTGTTCTTTCATATCTATAAACTTAATAAATCTTTTTTAAAATGTGACAATGTATAGTCTTTTTTCTTTGTAACGGCTTTATAAATTTGATCTTCTATACCACCCTCGGAGAAAATCCAATACACATCATTCTCTAATCTATCTTTAGTTGTCATACGATCTCTTGATTGCCAGTAGCTTGTCGCACTAAAATCTATGTTGTAATAAACCAAACATTTAGCCTGTTTTAAACTGATTCCTTCTCTTCCAGATACGATCTGAAGAGCAATAGATTTGTCGGTATCATTAAACTCTTCTAAAGTAGTGCACAAATCATCCCCGTAGACTTGTTTTAAGGCATCTAATTCGGCTTTAAATTTATAAAATATTCCAATCTTCATCTGAGAAAATTTCTCTCGTATAAACAAAGCTTTTGAAGTGTCTATAACCTGTGCATTTCCACTCTCAAATTTAACTGTGCCTGAGTACATTTGATGAAGTTTCATCATAAGCTTAACAGCAGTATCAGCAAGTAGGACTTCATCCTTTCCCTCAATCACTAAATCAGTTTTAAGTTTCTTTGTTAGCTTGTATGTTAGATCACTCATTTTCACATAAAGTACATTCTCTGTGGTTTTTACTTTGAACCCTGCTTCTTTCTGAGAATAACTTATCATGAATGGTTTCATCTCATCCATAATAAACTGCTTGCCTCTGGAGTAATCTCTAATTGTTAGTGCATTTATTTTTTTCTCGAATACATCTACATATACTTTAGAAAACTTATAAAAGCTAATGTAGTTTCTAAATGGATTCATTGGACAGAAATAAACCTGATGGTATATCTGGCTATATGATTCTGGAGTTGGAGTTCCAGACATCTGAATCACATAAGGGTTTTGTTTTCTAACTATTTGTTTTACTTGCTTAGCTCTCTTGCTTGGCTTTGGATATGCCCCCATACTATGAGCTTCATCCAGAACTATTGATTCATAAAAACCTGTTACCTTATGTAGACTCTCGTAGTTTACTACATTGATATGAAACTTTGGCTTTAGTTTATTGTAGTCATCTTGTATAGAGCTTATGGCTTTTTTCTTAGTAACAAATAACATATTAGATACACCTAGTTTTTCAGCTATCCCTAATGATGTTAAAGTTTTACCTGTTCTAACTTCCATAGCTAGATACACAAACCTATGCTCCTGGAGGACATCAACAGCTTTATCTATAATCTCTTCTTGGTAATCTCTAAATTTCATATAAAAAAACCCCACCCAGTTTCCTGAGTGAGGTGTATTTAATTAAACTGTCACTGTTTTGCCCCAAAAATCTTCATAGTCTGAAAACTCCAGAACACATTTTGTTTGATCAAAATCATTTTTTAATTTATTAATATACCACTCTATATCGTGATGATGAATTATTGAATGAATTGATAAATCCCAACAAGTAACAAAGTAACTTGTGCCATTTTTATTTTTTCTTATTTTTATTTTAAATGTTTCTTTCATATTATTTAGTTTAAGTGTTGTTATAAATAATTTGAGAAAACTTTTCAGTAATTATGTTTTCTAAAATTTGATCCAGTATGTCAAAGAACGATATACAAAGATACGAAATATATTTCTTTTCTCCAAACACACTGATTATCAAATAGTTACAAGGGTCAAATTTCATCAAAATGGTATATCTTCTTGGTCAGTTGTCTCATCTATTACTTTCATCTCTATCCATTTACTCGTATTATCTCTTCCTTCTATTGGTTGAGAGCCTGTTTTAAAAACACAATACGAATGCACCCATTTATAAAATCTTTGTCTACTTATAGTTAGCTTTGATTTAGGCCCATAGTCAGGGTACTCGTTAATGAAATCAAAATACAAATCGTTTAAATGATTTCTAATTCCAGGGACTAACTTGTCATTATTATTTGCGCTATCAAGCAAACCACACCACTCAATAAAGTCGTGAGATGTTTCTGCTGATAGCTGTCTAATCTTAAGGTTTACAAATTTACTTCTAATTAATCCTTTTCTTAGATATAATTGAAGACAACCAATCATATAATTATCAAAGTTACACCACTCATCATCATCCCAATCTCCAAAGAATAATCTACCAAACTCATCCTGAGGTGTGTATTCTTTGCTATAATGTTGATGAAGCTCTAACTCCCACTTCCTTCTAGCAAAACTATTTCCAGCCCCTTTAATTGCATAATTTGTCGTGATCGCAATTTTTGGGCTTTTGCTAAATGGTATCTTAATTGCATCCTTGTTTTTCTTTTCAAGTGTTAACCCTTCTGTTACTACACTAAACAATCTTTCAAAGTCAAAGTATTTTTTTACATCATCAAAGCATAGTATCTGAGTGTCTGCTGATACTAACTGATATGCAAATGATCTCTCAAACGTAAAAGCCTTTCCATCTATTGTCACTAGCTTTTTCATGTGGCTAAGTGCATTCATAAATATACCTTTACCTGTTCCTCCTTCAGGGTTATCTGATATCACCTCATCATTTAATATAACTGCTGGACAATACGATAAGTTCTTGTGGCCATGCATTAAAAATCCAATCGTTGACTCCATAGAGGTTATTCTTGTGCCATCATTTGCACAGATATTTTCAATGAATGTTTTATAATCACACTGCATTGGCTCGCAATCCTTAAACATTCTGTCAATCACATGGTCTTTCCATACATACCCACCAAGGTCAACATAATCAATCGAAACTACCTCATCTTTAGTGATTTGAACAGCACAGTTTCTAAAGTATAAATAAGAAGTGTTTTTTGTATCGTTGATAAAGTATATATCAATCGTAGATAATAGGGTGAGAAACTCTTCTCTAAAAAATCTTGTTTGGTCTGCAAAGTAATTATATATAGACATATCATCTAAGCCTATTAGATAATCAAGAATAAAATCTTTTATTTCTTTCTCGCTTGTATGGTCTATAAGGTTATTGGTAACCTTTACAAATACATAATTCTTTCCACCCTCTGGACAATACTTATAAAACCCATTGTCTTCCAAAAACTTTTTAAATAGTATAGGTATAATTTTTATTGTACCCTTTTCATTCTTGCTCCAGAATCTATCTGTTGTATCCTCCTCAGCTTTTTCAATGACACTTTCAATCACATCAAGCTCTATGTTAGTATCCTGAAGATCTCTTCTGATATCTAACTTTGAATCTCCTCTTTTTAATCTTAGTCTAACATCATTTATGGTCTCTGTATCTTCATAGAATTTAGTAGCAAAGTTCTGAGTATTAGAATATGCTGAATTAATTGTGGTTTCTATCTCTTTTTGACTAAAATCTGATGAGGAGTATTGGTTGCAAACAAATGAAGCAAGTGTCTTGCTAATCCCAAAGTCATTGAAAGCCATAGCTAGTATATATACATTATGGTTTCTTTGCCCTTCGACCATAGGATATTTTAATTGCCACCACTTAATTAATATATCTACTATTTTATTCTCATCTGTTATTTTAAGAACAGGCACATCTTTAAATGTACTCTTCTCTTCATAGGTTTCCTCCTCTATTGTCTCCCAAACAGATGATGTTTCATTTAAATAAAGCAAAGGGTCATACGATTCGTAGCATACTCTGCTTATATTTTTGGAAGTGCTATCAAAGTATTGTGAATCAAACTCTTTCTTTAGTGCATTAAAATATTTAGTGTGGTTCTCAGGCTCTGATGGTATCTTAACTAATACTTTGAGTCCATTTCCTGATGGAGAAACAAACACAGAGAATACAAACTTATTCTTTTGAAAGTTCTCTTTGTCCTCAAGTAAATCTTTTTGTTTGTCGTAGCCATCAAAGTCTAAACATATAAGACCACTGTGTTCTACCACTGAGGTGTCAGCTCTTTTATTAAATTGTCCTGAGAAACAAACTGCTGGTAGTTCTTTCTTTAGTTCGTTACGAATGTTTTTATTTTTCTCGCCTCTGATATTCTTAACAAGTTCTTTAGATTTACCCTCTTTAATTCTATTTAAAATGTATGTTACATCTTTAAAGAATGGGGTTTCTGTTTCTCGTATGTTCTTAAATATCGTTACTACCTGAGGCATTATTACATTAAATTAAAAAAGGGGGAGTCAAACCAATTAATATGAAAAAGAAAAACTATCTCCCCCTTAAAACAAAAAATTAACTAATATGAATTCTACTAGAAAGGAAGTCCATCGGACTCCTCTTTCTTGTCAGTAGCTTCATCTTTTACATAAGGTTTACTAACCTGAATAGAAATTTTGTCTTCGCCATTTTGGGTTTTACCTTTCCAGCCGGCTATCTCAAATTCATTTCCATCAAGATCTGTCATTGTACCTTTCATATCAGGTTGAGTTTCTTTTTCTTTGTATTTGTTTACAAATAAAGTTGCTCTTCCTTCAGGGTGTTTGTATTTATTATCATTCATAATGTTGCTTTTAAAACTATTTCATCTATACTTTTCTTAGCATTCTTGCTAAAGTACTCTTGATAGTGGACAAGTGCATGTTCCACTGCTTCCCTTCCTCTATCTATAAATTCAGGGCTGACATTGAAGATTCCTACATCATAGTAATCTCCACTTATCGTACCATATTGTTTTCTTTCTTTTCCAATAACAAAGAAAACCATTGGCATTTCAAATAGTGCATTATATATATACGCTTGAGTATGGTATCCAAAATATGGAGCATTCTTAGCAAACTTATATACATCACTACTTGTTTTTAAATCTATTATCATGCCTCGACTGATAACATCTGCTTTACCTTTGAAAGGAGTTACACCCTCGTATAATTCCTTGACCATTGGCTCTTCATACTTAGCCCCTAAGTCAAAAAGGTATTCTTTAATTCCTATTGTCTTTTTATTATCCTTCTCCATAAACCACTCAACCATTAACTCTACATCTTTGGCCTCTGATTTCTTTAGAGCAAAATCTAAATTGTTTTCTTTAAGAAACTCTTTATACTCCTTGCCCCTAACATTTACATCACAAATAGGAAAGCTCTTAGCTTTGTCTGGTTCAAGTAATAGCTGATGAAAATATCTACCCTTAGCTAGATTCTCATTCTCTACCACTTTCTGACCATACTGCTCAATATTGCTTAGCAATATTTTTATATCTGAATTAGATAAATATTGTCTTCCAAAATCTCCGTAATACTGCTCATCATCACGAAGCTTATCTATAATCTTCTCGTGTGTTAACTCCTTAGGCATTTGCTTGTGATTTAAGTTTGTCTATTTGCTCCTCTGTTACCTTGTACTGAAGTTTTAATTCGTTGACAATATCCTCCCATGACTCGCCGTTATCTAGCTTTCTTTTGATATTTAAAATGACTGTGGGAGCATCTTTTACTCCAAGTACTTTTAATGATCTAGGTTTTGTTGGTTTGTCCTGATTAAGTATTGCATTTGCAACCTCTTCATAAGAGGCAACCTGAGAATCAATACCGATTCCAAAGTTACCTAAGGCTCTACCCCATGCAGAAGTTTCGCAGTTCTCTACATAGCTTGTCTTATTAATATAAGTCGAGCCTTCTTTTTCTTCAGCTAATCCGGTAGCAACCGGTCTATCTTCTTCGTTGAAGATAGTAGCCTTGATAAGAATTGATGATGGAGTTTTCTCCACCACTTCTGATATCAAACTATAATTTGGATAGTTCGACCTGAAATACTTGAGTCTTTCGTTGACCTCAACATATTCCTTTCCTTTAATGTTAGTTGTTTTAAGTGTCATAATTTAATTTTTGAGTTGTGGTATAGTATTTATTAAGTATCTGTTCTCTAGATTCCTTAAAATAGTTTAATCTTTTTTTGCTTTTACCTCCATTTAATTCATTCTTTATGCTTTCTTTTATTCTTTCTAACTTGTCTTTGTACTTGTCAAGTGTTAATGTTAATACTCCTTTGTACCAACCTAGTTTATCAATCACTTTTTTACTATTGTCGTTCATCTCCACATAATAGTCTGCTCTTGAGTGGTCGTATATTATTACCTCATCTGTTTCTAAATCTCTTATTATCTTTATCCCTAACCTCATTCTTGCCTGATATCCTTTGTCTGATAAATCTGCCGAGCCATAATCATTTACAGCCTCTTGAAATATCTCGTGCAATCTTTTAGAGTTCAATGTTTTCTAGTTTACCAACAATATACTTATAATCCGAATCATTATCAATAATTTCTTTTGCTTTTTCTACTCCTCTTTGCATTGTAGATAAAGCAACATCAAAACCTTGTGCTTTCATATAAGATTGTACCTCAGCATTTTGCATTCCTCTTTTCTGACACATATAATACAACATGTATCGTGCCTCTGTAATTCTTCTCTCTTTTGTTTCATCAAGCAGTTCATCTAAAGTTATGCCTAAATGATTCAAAATGTTATCTAGATATTGTTTAAAAATATATTCTTTCATTGTATGTTTTTAATTGAATTAATAATATTATTAATAAAGATAAACTGCTCTGACTCTGACATTCCAGACCTCATTGATTGGTAGGTGTCAAGTGCATTTTTTATCTCTACTACCTTTCCCCTCAAAGCATCATTGCTTTGTATTAAAAATTGGTGTTGATCTTCCATATTAAAAATTTAATAGTTGTAATCTTTTGCTATACTTCTTTTGTAGTTTGGTCTTGAAGATAATCTTTCTGATAATTGTTTTATCGTTTACAGAATTTAATTTTCTTCTCAGCTTATCACACTCGAAGTCAAGTGCTAATATATATTCAGATATAAACTTTCTATGTTTGTTTTTCCTTATTATCTTTTTTAGTTTCATTTTTGGTAAAGTTGTTGTTAAAAATTGTATAAGTTATATCGTAGTAAATAAGCCCCTCATGAAAACAATCTGAACATTGATATCCAAGTGAAGCATACTCTCCGGCATACTCGAAGTTGCCGAAGATTAAGTTACTGCTTTCACATTTCTTGCAAGATTGTTCCATAATTAGTGCAAATTTATTTTAATTTTATTTAATATCCAAACTTTTTTTAGCTTCATCTAAATTTTTTCCTAAATATTCTTCTAAACTCCAATGATGATAATACCCTTGTTTGTATTCGCCATAAGGAGATTCATAATCTTCGGCTAGAAATTGAATATCTTCGCAGTCTGTTTCTTCCCAATTTGGTATATCATATTCTTTATAATATACCCTCTCTCCATTTTCATATTCACATTCAGCACCATACCCTTGTTCCTCTTCCCAATTATAAGTAAATGTTGGTATGTACTTTGCTAACATTTCAATTATCTCATCATTGAGAGGATTCCAAGCAGTTTTATAAAAATAATTGCAATCTTTATATTCATCTTCATAAGTACCCCATTTAGTACCCCAATTTGCCCATGACCATTCGTACCAATTATTAAACCCGTGATATTTTTCAAGGATTTTTCCAAGCTCGTACAAGTATGGATCATCTTTTTTCTCTGGCATAGGTGACTGAGTGTCATCATAAGCTTTTGGTTTTGGTTTAAAAAATTCTGCTAATCCTACTTTAGATATAGCTTCTAGTTTATCTGCATACTCTTTTTCAACAGATATGTTATTGTATACATGATTTGGCATTATATTATAGATTTTATAAACATATATAACTGCATTTTAGAATACTTTCTTAAGTATTTTTTTACTGCTAATTCAGTATTAAAAGCATAGTTTTTTAATCCTTCTTTTTCTTCAGTTAAAAAAGCAAGTTGATTTTTAATTCTCATTTGTAGAGAATTTTCATGCACTCCTATTTCTTGTGCAACTCTAGTGATAAATTCAGATTTACTTTCCATAAAGTCTAAATTATTACTTCTTTCTATATCTTTTACATATCGACAACGATATACAATTTCGTGCAGAACATACATATCATCTGCTATTGTCCAGTGTTTTAAATTTTTTTCATCAATTTTATTTTCCATTTTATTTAGTTTTTAGTTATTAATTTTAAGTGTTACCATTGTACTTTGGATTCATCAATATGAAATTCCTCTCTAAAGTATTGTCTTACTATTTCGTATAGTGTGTCAAATAAAGGTGGGTGTATATCGTTTCTACTATTTAATTCATAGATACCAATATCACAAATACCCCTACCCTCTATTTCATAGGTGCAGTATGCACCATAGTTTTTACCTCTGTAATCAAAGTGCATTTCAAGTTCAAATGATTTTACCAAAGCTAATTCGCTATTTACATTTATCATTTGATCTTCTCTTTGTTTTAGTTCGTAGTCGTGTCGTTCCATAGTTTTAGTTATTTATTGGTGTTGTTTTCTTTGTTACAATTTTATTTAAAGATTCTCCAATTCTTTTTAGAGTTTTATTATCAAACCAATTTATCCAATCATAAGCTGATAGCTGAATAATAATTTCTTTATTATCCCAATCCAACATTTGAATAGTTAAATAATCTGATTCTTTAGTTGGGTATGATAACCCAATTATTTCTTTGATTTCACTTTGAATTACCTTAGCTTTTCTAAGGCACTTCGTTGTTTGTTCGTTGTCAGTTAGTGTCATAGTTTTAGTTGTTTAAATTTCTTTTCTCATTTTTACATCATCATAACCCAAATGTTTATAATGATTTACAATAGAATTAGCGAATTCTTTGGTCCAATAGTAGTTGTTTACTTCCGAACCACCTACCCATACTGAATAACATTTTTTAGTTTCCATAGTTGTTTTTAAATTGTTGGTTTAGTTTTAAATATTCTTTCCAGACTTCTTGAAAAGTTCCTTTGAAGTGATATACTTTTTCTCCTTTGTCTGTTCTGTCTCTATTTTGTTTCTTGTTTTTCATTATCTGTATATTTTACCATTAATTGTAAAGTCATAGTCATTAGCTTCAATAGTATCTATTACTGCTTCATCTGAAATGTAATATTCCCATTCGCAATTTAAAGATTTCAATATAGAGTTTTCTATATGCTTTTCTATATTGCTTTCGTAATCTAATTGTTCCACCAATTGTTCAATTACTTCATCTTCTTTGTTGTTGCTTTGTATTTCATTGTATTTTTCTACATAACTTTTAGCTTCACTTAAGATGAAATGAAAATAGGTTTTCTCTCTTATTATGTTTTCACACACCTCAAATAATTCACTTTTGATATTTATGTTTACACTATATCCTCTATCAAGATTAAATTCAAGTAGCTCTATGTTGTAAAAATCTTTTAGATTATACTGAACAAATTCCCACCAATTCATATCTTCTACATTTATGTACCTGTAATTCTCAATTACTTTTTCCTTTGTTTGTTCATCAAGTTCCTCGAACTTATAAACATTTGTTTCTATTGTTTTCATATTAGTTGTTTGTTTACTTGTTTAGCTAGATTAGATATTAATCTATCTTTCTTTATTATGTCTTTATTTTGCTCGTTGATAGTTCTTCTTAAAGTATAAATTTCGTGTCTTAAAGCAATACAAAGTTCGTTTAGTTCGTGTTGTTTCATAGTGTTTCGTTTATAATGTTTCCCATTCTTCATCTGAATACCCCCAAAAATCTGTTATTGTTACAGAGTCATTATCTGAATACTGAACACAAAAAGTTTCTTCATCTATAAATAAATCTATAAGCACAAAATAAGTTTCTTCATCATCATATTTATATAAATGAAATCTTTTGTTTAGTTTTATCGTTTCCCCATAATCCATATTGTCTAGCATATTATGGTTTATCTTATTTATTGCGTTTTCTAGTTTTTCGTTTGTTTTCATATTAATAAGTGTTTAAAATAAATTCAGTTAGTTTATCTTCTGTTAAAGTGTTTAAATCAATGTTATTAGCTTGTAAATCTTCCCTAACTAAATAAGGGTTTATTTCATATTCTTGACAAATCCAATTAAAGTTTAAGTTTTTTTTCATAGTTGATATATTAAAGTTTCATATTTTTTTGGTAGCTTATTGTACATTCTTATTTTATGGGTAGATGTCCAATGGGTTTCAAATACTTCAGTAATGATAATTGATTTTTTACCCTTAGCATTATATAATATAAGTTTCCCTAATCCTAAAGTCCCCTCATGTATTTGGTGTAATTCTCCTTTATATTTATTTATATAAGTGTCAATAACTTCTTCACAAGTTTTTAATGTGTAAGTTTTTGGTCTGTAACTGAATATTCTTTTCATAGTGTTGTTTTTAAGTTGGTTAAAAAGGGGGTTAGTTCTTTTCCATTCTAACCCCCATAACATAAACTAAATTAATTAAGATTTGATAATTTATATATTCCTTTTTTAATATCTTCCTTTAGTTCTTTTTTACTTTTATTAGTTCCTAAAAATACCTTAAGGTAGCGAAGTGTTGTTGCTGAATAATCCCACGAATTTTTGTCAAGGGTTATTTTATTTGTGCTTCTGTTTTGCTTTGCTATAATCGTTCTATAAGATTTGAAAATATTATATTTATCGGTGCTTATCATAAATTGATTTGCAACAGGATTTCCACTTCGTGGACTTTGTAAATTTGTGATTTGTGTTGTCATATTGTTTTTATTTGGTTATTATAAAGTGTTTCAATTTCTTTTAATTCTCTTTTTTTACAATTCTCAATAATCGAGGATCTATAAATTATATTATTTTCCCTGCAATACATTGATAAAGGTTGCGACCATGTGCCACTAATTTTGTTAAATTGGGTTAATATAGCTTTTGCTTCTTGCTCGTAGCTAGAGCCATAACCATATTGAAAAGGCATTAAAAAAGTTTCTTCATCTTCCATGCCATAATTTAAGGTAATAGTTCCAGCAAAATAGGAGTTCCCATTTACTTTACTAAACCATTCCTTTGCGTTTATATCTATTGTTTTTATTTTCATATTAATTTAGTTTAATGTTAAGTTTTTTGAGTTCTGGAGTGTTCTCCAATTGGTTCAAAGAGTGTGCAACTACCTTAACCAATAATTTAAGAGTTTGAGGTTCTAAACCTTTAAATTCTTTTAAATCTTCTAAAGCATTTAATGTTAAAGCTTCAGCATTGTTAAATAGTTTTACTTTCATATTATATTAATTTAGTTTGTATTTACTTGCAATTTAATCATTTTAAATCAAATAATATCATTTTTTTAGTATTATTTTGCTAAGTATCTGAAATTTAGAATCATTCTAAATAATTTTAGTTATTTATGTTACTTTTGTTTTGGGTTCGGGGTGTGGTAAATGGGGGTCCCTTCCCCCGTTATCCTCAAAAAAATTTGGAGGAACAAAGAACCGAGGGGCGAACCGGTCGAGGGGGTTAGGGGTCGAGGGTCTGGAAAAAACGGCAAAAAATCGGGCCAATGGGTTGAGGTTTGCACCCCCACGCGACAAAAAAAATCGGTTTCTGTTTGGCAGGGTGCGGGGCAAAATGTATATATTATATAAACACTCTAAACATCTCGTAAAAATTATTACCTTTGTATATGGATTGGGAACTAGAGATTCACAATAGAATCAACTTAGGATTTGCTCTAGGTTGGTCTTACTACGGTAAAGACGAGGAGCATGATTGGGTTGAGCTAAATGTTTATCTAGGACTAATCGGAATAACTTTAAAATATTAGTCATGAAAAATTTTGTAGATGGGCTATATGTAAAAGACGGAAGGTTGATCAATGATCGACCTGATGGTATGACAGGAATTGCTAAAGCAGCAATGATGAAGAAAGCTCTTAAAAGGCAAGAAAAAGCACAGATGATCGAAGATGGTATCATGCGTGCTAAGATGATGGAAAAGTATATGGATTAGGTTTCATATTTAAGTTGGTAAGTGTTGGAAAAGCTACTCTTATGGGGGTAGCTTTTTTTTTATATAAAATGGTGTTGAAAATATAGGTTAGTGTTGAAATGGTGTTGAAAATAAAAATTTTTAACACTACTCTAACTTACTGATTACTATATATTTATATTACTATTTTCTTTATTTGTGTTAAAGTGTTAAAAATAAAAGAGAAATAGTGTAGAAAAAAAAGAAAAAAAATATTTTTTCTTTATTGGAGTGTAAAAATCAAAAAATTTCAACACTTCAACACGATTTTAATTAAGTTATTTTATATTAAATATTGATTATCAGTGGTTTACATAAAATGGGACATTTTTGTCCCCTAATGGGACGTTTTTATTTTGTATGAAAATACATTGGAATTATTGGAACACATTGGAAAATTCCAATCTTTTTTTTTGTTAGATTAAAAATTAATTATATTTTTACATCTGTTTCCATAATACACTAGCTAGCAGACAAGAAGCTTCAAAGCCTTTTCTGTTGGAAAAAGAACCAGCCTTAACAGGTTGGTTTTTTTGTTTTATATAAAATAATATTATATTAGCATTATGAAATTAAAAGACAGACCTAAATGCGGTTGTGGTAACACACAAAATCCTGAGGGGTACTGCGATGGGTCTCATAATAAAATTTAATTAAATGGAAACATCAGGGGGGTACTCACCAAAAGACTTGCACTTTGCCGATGAGGCACGATCAAAATTAATTAGCGGTATATCTAAAATGGCTAAGGCTGTTAAGTCAACACTTGGCCCTATGGGGAATACTGTGCTAATAGAATCGAATCAACACACACACGGAATCACCGTGACAAAAGATGGAGTGACAGTAGCTAAGTCTATTCAGCTCCTAGACCCTGTGGAAAATTTAGCCGTACAGATGATGAGAGAGGCGGCCTCTCGAACAGCCGCCAACGCAGGGGACGGTACGACAACTGCTATAGTTCTAACAGAAGCTTTGGTTGAGAAAGGCAGTGAGCTATTACAGAGTGCAGATAATAAGCCACAGGTTCTTCGTGATATGGTCAGCGTGACTAATGAGATCGTGGCTAATCTTAAAAAAAGAAGCAAGGCAGTTTCCAAAAATAAATTACTAGATGTAGCTACTATATCAGCTAATAATGATGCAGAGGTTGGTAAAGTGATTGCAGATACCTACAATGCGGTTGGCAAGAATGGGATAGTAACCGTTGAGAAATCACAGGGGAGTGAAACGAACTTTGAGACCACTAATGGTTTAAAAATAGATAGAGGGTACTCATCACCTCTATTTATAAACAATCAAAAGAAAGATGAGTGTATACTAGAGGATGTGTATGTGCTAGTGTCCGATGCAGAGATAAATAATATACTTACAATTGAGAATGTACTAAAGCCAATTATCTCTGACAATAAAAAATTACTTATAGTAGCTCCTTGTTCGCAAAATGTCATAAACACCTTAGCGGCGAATGTGATGAAGAACAACTTGAAGCTTTGTGCCATAATACCACCCTCCTTTGGCTATAAGCAACATGAACTGATGCAAGATATAGCTCTGTCGGTTGGTGCTACTTATTTTTCAGAAAAGACAGGAGACGATCTAAGTCTTATAAATTTTAAAGACCTAGGCCGTGCACAGAAAATTATTGTTGGCAAGGATAGTTCTATTATTCTTAAATACGATACTCATGTGAACAAAGAAGCTATTGATGATAGAGTTAAGCAGCTCAAAGACGCTCACTCTATTGCAACTAGCAAAGCGGATAAAGATTTTATCATGTCAAGAATCGCATCATTAACGGGAGGAGTTGGTGTTATCTATGTAGGAGGAAATACTGACCTAGAACAAAAGGAGTTGTTTGATAGAGTTGATGACGCGGTATGTGCAGTCCGTAGTGCCCTCGAGGAAGGCATACTCCCCGGGGGAGGGCTGGCACTATATCAAGAGGGAGTTAAATTATTAAACTCTAAAAATTCTAAAAAAATCGCCAAGGCGATTTTAGGGGGTGCGCTTAAAGAACCGCTTCTTCAGATACAATACAACGCAGGAATTGAGTTTGTAAAAAAATATGAAAAAGACAATATAGGTCTTGATGTAAAAAACAACAAAGAGGGTGATCTAATAAATATGGGGATTATAGACCCTATGAAAGTAACAAAGCAAGCACTGCAGAATGCGGTGAGTGTAGCAGTAACAATATTATCAACTAACGCTATAGTAACTATGGCAAGAACATACGAGACAAAATGAAACCAATAGGAAAAAATATTGTTCTAAAAATAATCGAAGAAGAGATTAAAACTTCTTCAGGACTTCTTCTTAGTTCAGAAGATGCAAACCAACTAAGATACAAAAAAGGAGTGATAATTAAATCAGGGACTGATGTTAGTGTTATTGATGAGGGGGATATAGTATATTTTGACAAAAGAGCTGGATATTCTATGATAATAAACGACGAGCCTTATACTATTATTCAGGAGAAAGACGTCGTTGTTGTCTTATAGATTTATTCATTTCTTTTATCATATTTTTATATATCTCATCACTAAAGCTAACATTTTTTGCAAACAAAGGGTTTGATGTTTGTGAAGTAGGAATCTCTTCACCTGATAGTTTTTTGTAAAGCGAGTCTATCATCCTTTGTGTTTTATAAGTAACACTATACATTGTGTTTAGTCTTTTTGTTTTCGGTCTAAATATTTCTATCCAACCATTATCAAGCAATCTTTTAAATCTATGCCTATCCCATGAGAGTAAATCTTCATAGTCTAAAAATTGTTGTTTAGAAAAAATATCTTCGCTATACAAAAATAAAAGCATATCTAGATCTGCAGTAGAGAGATTATACTTGCGTTTTACAAAGTATCTTATAACACGCCAGTACTTTAAACAGTCGTGAACTCCTTGGGATTTCATTATATTAGATTTATTATCTTTGTACAAATATAAATTATTATGCCAAAACATAACCCATTACAGAAATTAAAAGATTCAATGAACATTAAGAACAATGCTATTGAAAGATTTATGAAAAGAAAAAAAGTTCAAGAAGTAAAAGATGTTGAGGTTTATAATCCTAAGACTGGCAAATCAAAAATGATTAGTTTACCAGGGGATTCTATTCCAAAAAAATCTAAAAGAAAATTTGGAGTATGATGTATAAGAGTTCTTTAGATAAAAACAAATATAATTATACGTGTCCAAAGGGTAACACGAAAGACTACCCTAATATGTTAATTTATAAAAAACAAGGTTATGCCAACAGTAAAGTATAAAGGCGGAGAAAAAACATTTCCATATAACGCCTGTGGGAAAGCACAAGCAGCATCGTTTGCTGCAATGATGAACGGTACAATGAAGAATAATCCGAATTACAAGATGGAGAAGAAGACTAAATCTGGTTATTCATAATGGAGAAACCGACGTCGTTATCTGAATCAACAAAATTTAACATCGACGTCAAAACAATAGTAGCCATCTGTTTTGGTTTACTATCATTGGCGGGGGTGTATTTTACATTAATAGGTCAGATTCAGCAGATGGAGGTAAATTTAATGAGGATGGATTCTGAGCTTGAAATGAACAGCGAGTTTAGGATTAAGTGGCCGAGAGGAGAATTAGGAGCTTTGCCTGATGATGCTGAGCAGAATTTGAGATTGATGTACTTGGAGAAATACCAAGAGAAAGCAATAGAAGATTTAGATATTCTCAAATTAAAAGTAAAAGAATTAGAAATGAATAACTAATGGCAAAATTAAAAACAAACAGAAAAAAATCTCCATGCTGGTCAGGATATGAAATGGTAGGTATGAAGAAAAAAAATGGCAAGAAAGTGCCAAATTGTGTACCTAAAAAATAATTAAACAATGCCGAGCAAATACATATTTTGGATAGGTATACCGCTTTGGCTAATTGTAATTATGTTAGTTGTACTAACTTTAACAATAAAAAATATATTTTAAAATGCCAATACCACCAGGAACTAAATTTCACGGAGTAGCACCAGGAGTTGATACTTTAAACAAAGGGTCAGCTACAGCTAATGCAAACAGAGACGCATATACTTTAGAGCAGTTACAATCAGTTCTATCTCCAGGATGGGCTAGATATATTGATACTCAATATACAGCTGCTGCTCCCTTTGCTTTAAGCGACGGAGTGCAAGTAACCCTACCTAATAATGCAGGAACAACAACTAAAAGCAGGTTGTCTTCAGATTTTTATGACAGCGCAACTAGCAAGCTTGTTGGATTACAAATTAATGAAGTGTGTATTATAAGTATAGAATTCAAAGCACAGACTCCAAATGCAAATCAAACTCACTTAGATTTATATATTACAAATGGAGGTGGTAATATTCAAAATTTAGAAGTTGCTATAGGTTTTATAAAAGGAAATGCAACTCCAGAAGTTTTTCACAATATGTTTCAATATTACATTGACCAGAACTTTATTGATAATGGAGCTACTATTCAAATTCAGTCACATGGAGGTACAGCCACCGTTTGGGATGTAGAATATTTTATACAAAGAACTCAGTATGGCGAATAAAAGTAAAATGGCTTGTAATAAGCCAATGAAATCAGATAGAGCAGGAAAAAAGAAAATGGTTAAGGCGTGCGCTAATGGCCAGGAAAAACTTATACATTTTGGAGCTACTGGTTATGGCCATAATTATTCTGCTGCAGCAAGAAAAAGTTTTAAAGCTAGACACAAATGTAGCACTGCTACATCTAAGTTGACTGCTAGATATTGGGCGTGTAAAAATTTATGGGCAGGAAAAGGAGGTTCAACTAAGTCTTCTCCAAAAAATAGACAAGGAAAATATTAGTATCTTTGTACCAATTAAAATTATTAAAATGAAAAAACAAGGATATAACGATAGATTAGACGAATCTTTAGGGATGCGTAATGGAAAGAAAATGCAGTCTTTCAAAGACAGGAGAAATGAATCTAAAGGAGTGTTAAAAGCAAAAGGAAAGCATCCATATTCGGGTGATTCTAAAATGAATTAATATGAAAAAGTTAGGAGCATGGCTTATTGAAACTTCTCACAATATCGCAAGATGGTGGGGAAAACTAACAAAAAATATAAAGTGTGCGTGGAATAAAATGTTATACAAAATGACATTTAACATTAAAGAGTGCGCACACACCGAGTCTATATGTATTTGTAAAAAATGAAATCAAGAGGACTCGGAGATGAAATAGAAAAGTTTACTAAGTTCACCGGAATAAAAAAAGCGGTGGACGTAGTAGCAAAAAAATTTAATAAAGACTGTGGATGCGACGGTAGAAGAGATTCATTAAACCGTATGTTTCCATTTAATAGAGATAATTAATTATGGCATATCAAAAATTACAAGCAGGAAGAGCGTGGAAAGTTTATCCAAGCGATAACACGGATATTCCTGATATAGGAACAGGTGGCCCAACAGGCACAACTACGTCTGGTGGAACAAGTCAATTAATCGACAATACAAAAGATTTTGTAACCGCTGGTGTTAAAAAAGGTATGATTGTAGTAAACACGACTGATGGAACTCAGACAACTGTTACTAGCATTGAGAATGCCACAACACTAAACGTAAAAGATAATATATTTTCAGTAACATCGAAAGCATATCAAATATATGGAGGACACCAAGAAGGTTGTGTTTTATATATTGGAACTGCTGGTGATTTAAAAGTAGAGACTGTTGCTGGAGATGAGGTAACATTTATAGGAATTAACACAGGAGCTTTTTTCCCGGTGCATGTTAAAAAGGTGTTTGCAACAGGAACAAGTGCTTCTAACATTATAGCTCTTTGGTAATATGTCTTTAATCATTGCTATAGGGAATTTTATTGGAACTAATCAAGGTTCGGTAAACCCACCTTATGGAGGAGAAGACATAGTAACAGAGCTTGGAATACAAATGGTATCAGAATTAACAAGTCAAGATATTATAACAGAACAAGCACCTTAATAGAAAAAAAATGGCAGTAAAATTTTCACAATTTACAACAGGAGCGACACTAGCGGACATAGATTATTTCGTTGGTTATCAGGGTACGGACAACGTACAGATACCTAAAGCTCTTCTGACTGGAACAACATATACGGTAGATGTTCCAGCAGCAACAACAAATATAAACCTAGCAGGTAGTGATGGTAGTAATGATGCTATTACCCTAACAGCTGGAAATGATATCGCTCTTACAAGAGTAAGTGATAGCGAAATATCTATAGCCTCTACTTCTACTAGCGTAACTTATACAGTAGATGTTCCTGCTGCTACTACTAACATAAATTTAGCGGGTAGTGATGGAAGCAATGATGCTATTACATTAACAGCTGGAACTGATATATCAATAACAAGAGT
>JGI10211J34971_10001501_pt1 | contig 19238 bp, 14 predicted proteins | sample Etolagsediment_FD_34971 | JGI IMG/M metagenome (IMG submission 34971)
TGGATAGATGAAATATTGGATGAACAATAATTCATTACCCGCCGCTTTCATCCGGCTGACTCTCCCACAGCAGCGCAACTCTGTCGTGGGAGATTCAGCCCCCTGACCACTCTGTATACGAATACGGCAGAGCCTGTATATGTTCTTGTTGTAAAGACCAGGTGCTACTTTGAGGCTACAAAGTCTTTTTCTTTCTCCCCTTACCGGCGTACGAGAGCGCATTGCAGTCCGATTCTATCTTCAACTTCAAATAGTTCTGAAAGTGCTCCTGCTGTAGCTCCCCCTCTGCTATTGCCTTCACAACGGCACATCCCGGTTCACTTGTGTGGCTGCAATTGGAGAAACGACAACTCAGTGACAACTCCTGAATATCCTCAAAGTTATCATCCATTCCTTCGCTGACCCCGAGAAGTCCGACTTCCCGCATTCCGGGTGTATCAATCAACATTGCACCCTGCTCAAGAACAATAAGCTGGCGACGTACGGTTGTATGTCGCCCTTCACCCGAATCACCAACTGCTCCTGTCTTCAAGCTGTCGTCCCCGGTGATCCGGTTGATCAGGGTGGATTTCCCGACTCCTGAGGACCCCACGATACAGTACGTCCTGCCATAATCCATAACATCCCTGATCTCCTCTAGACCTGATCCGGTCACATTACTTATAGCAATAATTCTGGTGCTGATCCCCGCCCGACGAATTTCAGCTATTAATTCTTCAAGTTCATCTGCACTGACCAGATCTGTTTTACTCAGAATGAGCAGTGGCTCGACACGACCTTCATTCACCATAACCAGATAGCGTTCCAGTCTGCTCACATTAAAATCATAATTGCAGGATTGAACAATAAAGGCTGCATCAACATTGGCTGCAATCATCTGCAACTCAACTCTTTTTCCAGCAAATTTCCGCTGCAGAAAGGATTTTCTCGGTAACATCGCATGAATGGTCGCAGCACTCCCATCATCCTGATAACAGAGACAAACCCAATCACCGACGCATGGCATATCACAGGTCGATTCGGTGGAGTGCAGGAAACGACCCGTTGTCCTGGCAAGCACTTCACCATCTTCGTTTCTCACAGTATACCAGCCACGATCAACCACCGTTACCCGAGCAATTTGCTGTCCGGATCCACAAAATTCCCCCACCTTGTCTATGAACCAGCTATCCAATCCCAGTTTTCTTAATTGCATAAAAGTATTTTCAATTTTTCCCGCCATCCGGCCCGACTCTCCTTTAATAAAACTCTCTCTACGGCAGCAACAAACCATCAAGTGATTGGGTTGTATATAAAAAAAGAAGATCTGACACAAAAGCATACTTCTGTCAAACTAAAGGTATCTTTTTAACAGAGGCATCTTACCCTGTTCACCTCAGTATAATTCTCTGGATTTCCTGTGAGAGAAACGATATCCTTAACCAGTGGAGTTATACGTACTGAGCCCCTACACCCCAGAGACAATGAGTACTTCACACGTCAAACAATACATGCTGACAATAGTGTTCATTCTCCAAACCTGATTTAACGGCGCATCGATGAAAAAAAATCTCCACCTTGGTTTTATTGTCATTTGCGGACTAATCATCATAAGTAATATTTTCCTTTTTTTACATTCTCGGAAAGGGGAAGGGGTTCTCCGTGAAATCATCTCAGATATCACCCCCGGAGCCATTGCCATGGTGGAGATGGCCAACCACGCCTCCGATATAGGCCATTATTCCCTCCATTGTGCCATCGCAAAATGTAAGGACCCCGAAGCCCTCAAACGCCTGCAGACGGCAACTCACCTGCTACGGGAACAGGGAGAAATTCATCTTCTCCANGAAAAACATATCGGCTTAAAACAGCAAAAAGCGGCTGANGAATTACTGAAAAAAATTACTGTGCTNAGTAAAGCCGTTGAATTCTTTTCTCAACCCGGCCCAGAGATGGACATGAAAAGATTACAAAAATACGAATNGAACGTGGTCCATCCCGCCATTGAGGATCTTAATACCCTTCTCCTCGCACATAAAAACGTCCATTTGCGCGAATTAAGTGCCGCCCATGCCTCAATTTTGTCAAAAAAGAATACCCTGAACATGGTTATTCTAAACTCAAGCATTATTCTGCTGTCCATTATCATCCTTATCTGGTGGATGACCATCGGGATTCACAACCGGTTTAGCAAAAAACAAAAAATCCAACAAAAACAGATCGAGCTGGACTTCCTGGAAAAAAAACACATTGCAGAAAAACTTCACCAGGCCAGGAAAATGGAATCCATAGGCCTGATGGCAGGAGGAGTGGCCCACGACCTCAACAATATTCTTTCAGGGGTTACCGGGTATTCGGAGTTGATACTCTACGACTTGCCCAAAGGCAGCAAGCTGAAAAAACCACTTGAGGCCATTCAAGACTCTGGTTCAAGGGCTGCAGCTGTAGTCGCTGACTTGCTCACCGTTGCCCGGGGCGTAGCCACCAGTAGAACAGTTCACAATCTGAACACATTGACCCAGGAGTATCTCGGCTCTCCCGAGTTTGACACGCTTCAATCATTGCACCAGCAAATCACCTATCAGCAAAAACTCGCAGCCATTCATTCTCCCATTCTCTGCTCTTCTGTACATGTTAAGAAATGTCTCATGAACCTGGTAACCAATGCAAGCGAAGCGGTTGATGCGACTGGTACGGTCAGTATCATTACGGAAAACAAAACCATCGATAACGAGACTGCAACCAGATACCATATTCACCCCGGTGAATATGGGGTGTTAAGCGTACAAGATAACGGACCCGGCATTGATGACAAAGACCTGGAACGCATCTTTGAACCATTTTACACCAGGAAAGTCATGGGAAGAAGTGGCACCGGGCTTGGCCTGACAGTAGTCTGGAATACCATGAAAGAGCATGATGGTGGAGTATCAGTGGAAAGCACTAACGAGGGAACCTGCTTTCAGCTGTTCTTTCCTCTAACCACAGAGAAGGAACATGCCAAAATCGACGATGAAACCCTGCAAGATATCAAAGGGAATGGAAGTTCTATTCTGCTCGTTGATGACGAACCACAGTTACGGGAGATTGGAACTCAGATGCTGGAAACCCTTGGTTATGAGGTTATTTCCGTCGCCTCAGGAGAGTTGGCCCTTTCTTTTTGTGAGAAGAACAAAATTGATCTTGTAGTTCTCGATATGCTCATGGAACCTGGCATGAATGGCCGACAAACATTTGAAAAAATCAGGCAGAGATACCCTGAGCAGAAGGCCATCATAACCAGTGGCTTCTCGGAAAATGAGGATGTAAAAGAAGCCTTCAGGCATGGCGTTAGTGGATTTATCAAAAAACCCTATTCAATGACGCAACTTGGACGAGCCGTCAAAGACGCACTGACAGATTGATTTTAATGAATACTATCCCTACCTCCCAAATTTCCTGTAAGCGCTTGTCACGACCACAATTCCAGCGATACACCTTATACCGAACCGGGTTATTTTTGTAGTAATCCTGGTGATTACTTTCGTTCCCCCGCACAGGATAAAAGGTTGATTGCGCTAAAATTGGAGTGACGACTTTCTGGTTGGGAAATTGGCGTGCGACCCTGTTCTTTGACTGCTCAGCAAGCTCTCTTTCTTTATCATTAGCCACAAAAATAGCCGTCACATAACTTGCCCCCTTATCACAAAACTGTCCCTCTGCATCGAAGGGGTCGATATGGTGCCAGTAATATTCCAGTAACTCTTCATAGCTTATTTTTTCAGAATCATACAAAATTTCAACGGCTTCAACGTGACCAGCGTGGTTCCCATTATAGGTGGGATTTTTCAAAACACCTCCGGTAAACCCGGAAATCACCTCTCTTACTCCCTCCAGCTTTTCAAAATCCGCCTCCATACACCAAAAGCAACCACCAGCAAAAACTGCCTTATCAGCGGCAACAGCAGGAGCACAAAGTAGCACGCTGACAAACACGCAAAGAATGATTTTATTTTTTATCATAGTATTCTCACTTTTAAGCGGTAGTAAATATTCTTGACGTAAAGCACAAGAGTTCGTACGTTGCCGGACTTCAAGAACTTTACGTATGGGAGACACTGTAAGCCTGATTCTTGCAATAGTAAACAGTACAGAATTCCTGCACCCAGCTTACATCTTTTTACTCTCTAAATGCCATGTCACGCTTCCAAGCCATATCTCTAATGATTGTAGTTACCCTGCTCTGGAGCATGGCCGGTGTGGTGACACGACATCTTGACACAGCCAGGAGCTTCGAGGTGACATTCTGGCGTAGTGGTTTTGGCGTCATCGCTCTCGCATTTGCCCTCACCTTGACACGCGGTCCCGGCCTCTGGCGTAAACTCCTGCTCTCTTCAAAGGTTATCTGGATTTCAGGAATATGCTGGTCCATCATGTTTACCGCCTTTATGGTGGCAATCACTCTCACCACGGTGGCTAATGTTCTTATTGTCATGGCGCTTGGCCCGTTGATCACTGCACTTTTCACCCACTTCTTCCTTCATCACCGACTGGCGACAACAACCTGGTTGGCAATTGCAGTTGCAGCCCTGGGAATTGTCTGGATGTTTTTATATGACGAGGATGCAACATTCTCCATGATCGGCTCCCTGGTTTCCCTTGGAGTTCCTGTCGCAGCAGCCATCAACTTTACACTCCTCCAGCATATTGGCCTGAAGAAGAAAATAACTCTCGATAACAAACCCGTCCAGGATATGCTGCAGGCTGTATTAATCGGTGCAATGCTTTCAACTCTGGCTATGCTCCCCCTGGCCTGGCCATTCCAGGCATCTCCCCACGACCTTGGCCTCCTCTCACTGCTGGGGATCTTCCAGCTTGCCACCCCCTGTCTTCTCATTGTTCGTCTGACCAGAGAACTCTCGGCACCCGAACTCTCGCTGCTTGGACAACTCGAGGTTATTTTCGGAGTGACATGGGCGTGGTTATGGGCAGGTGAGCAACTCTCGGCACACACCTTGAGCGGTGGCCTGCTGGTACTGGGGGCACTTGTCGCCAATGAGTTGTTTCGGATTTTTCGCAGGAACAGGGCTGAAAGACTGTTACGCTGAATATTTCAAACCACTTGTGCACTAATGCCTGGAAGCTTTCACCATTATTTTTCCTGATTACCATCCAAACTCAGCTTTGCAACCCGAAGTTGTTCCGTGTCGATTATATGGGACGCCATAAACCCATCCCTGGGGGCTCTGCTGCGCCGTCCAGGCCGCAGATGCCCATATAATCAACACGAAAAAACTCCTCCTCGGGCAGGTAGACTGAGGATTGGTGGTAATCATGTTATTTTTTATGCAGAAGCTTGTCCCAGTCCAGTTGTTCAAAGCTGTTATGAAGCATATGATCATCGTCATAGCTGAAAATCTGCAACTGTGAAAAACTCTGTTTAGCAAGCGGAAGTACTTTATCCGGAGGGGTTACTGTGTCCTGACGCCCTATAAAAAGACTTGTGGGAACCGCAATCTTCTCCTCCGGGGGAGAGAATTCCGGAAAATTCAGAGCTGGAGCCAGCAGAACAAGTGATTGACATCTATTCGGATAGCGCATGGCAAAACAGGTGGCCATAAGACCACCGAAGCTTGAGCCCACCAAAACGAGCTTATCGCATCCACGACACAGGGCCTCCAGGGCACTGATCCGTTTCGTCAGGTCACCCTGAAAATCCGGGATGCACATTTCTGGGAAATGTCTCGCAAACCACCTTCCTTTTGTCCCGTTGCTGGAAGAATCCAGACCGTGAAGAAAAAATATTTTCAAAACATGTTCCTTTGCTGTGGAATAGGTCTCCATTCCTGTTGTTGGCTTTAAAACTGCTGTTATCTTCTAAAATCAGCTCTATTTGTCACAAAACTTTCGTGCATAAAAAAAACTGATGGTACTCACTAACCCCCTAAGACATCCACGACCTCCTGATTCCTCTTCCCAGTCTGACTCCGGGCAGCCACTTCGACCTCATGAGAAGCCAGGAGGAGATTGAGAGAGGAAAGCTGGCCAAGAAAAGGAAAGTACCCGAAGATTAAACCACTGGCGCCGGCTTGGTGAATGGCAGAGATATTAGATAACAAACTCCAGAATCTTACCCGACAGCACTTTTTGAATGCCATCGGCAACAGGCTCTCCACAGTCAATGGCTGCCTCACAAATGCCCAGCTAGTCGATTCAAAGAAAATCAGTATAGCTTTCCATGCCATTTTTTTCTTCATACTCATGCCAGGCCCGGCCAGGGTGGTCTTGACAATCACGCCTTTGTCGTCAAGCACTGCAACATATGCTGATAGTGAACCAACAATAATCTAATACATGTAGTCGTCCACCATCCCCCTCACGCTAAGACTTTTACGCTTTAATACCAGCTTTTTAACCAACCTCACCATCCAAGATATCACATCTTAAAATAAAGAAAAAGATACATAGAATATGATCCATAGGAGAGAAAACAAAGAGTGAATGCAGTTTTAATCACTTTACCGAAAGCCTGAAACCCTGGTTGAACACAAAGTGCATCCGCTCCATCTTGCGAAATAACGACAGGGGGTTCTTTTTTCCCTATCTATGGAATAAGCAATGTCTACAGGATACACAGATTACAGATTGTAAGCTCTCTGCAGAAACCTTCAGGAAAAAATATATTAGTTATAGGACTGGAGTAAGCAGATCTCGTTGATTGTCAGGAAATATGATGAGACCCTTTCCAATATTGTAGGCTACTACGAGGACAAAATAGCAACTCCCCCCGCATGAATGCTGATAAGGAGAACGGGTAAAATGAATATGGAAAGCTATTTTTCAGAAATGATGGAATTGGAATTATGGTCACCAGTAATAAAAACGGAGCCGGTCAATTCCGCATTCTTTTCAAGGCCGCGTATACGGGGCAAAGACGAGGTGGCATTTATTAAGGGTGGTCGCCTTACTCACAAGAATTTGTCAGTAATGTCCGGTTAGAAATTTGCATGTGAACGTTTTCGGCATTTGGGGCGTTTGGGCCTTGGCTTTCTTTTTTCCTTTTGCGCAGCCACTTGTTCCGTAGCCTGCTGCAAAGCTTCATTTCGGATCTGGTTGCGAAGTTGCCGTACACGTCGTATTGAAACAGTTTCACTATGTTGCTCATGACAATAAATAACCAACAACAGATAGATAATCAACCCGGAAAGGATTTGAACCATCAGACCATTCTCGGATCTGGCAAAAAGGTGATATACATTAAGGTGTCGCTTCCACCATGCGAAAAAGCTTTCTACATCCCAGCGGAGCTTGTACGCCAGTGCAACTTGCTCAGCAGATAAATCGAAGCGATCCGTGGCAACCCAGTATTTTTTGTCTTCAATTATATAGCCAATGAGTCGGACAGGCTCTTTGGTCTGATTAACATTCGGAGCACCCAGCAGAACCTTGGCATCAAAAAAAATATGGGAATCTTCTTGTACGGGAAATTCCTCAAGGATATCTTTATGAGTAGACTCTTTTATACGGCAAACAAAATGACAATCATCTAACTGCCATTGGTCAAACAAGTGATGTGCCTGGTACCCACGATCTAGTACACCCGTTTGGCCTGGTTCGATAATTTTGCTAACAAAGGGTCTTTCAGCTCCATTACCCTCAGTTAAAAACAGTTTGCGTGGGATGCCATGGTTCAGATCAAGGCCAAAATGGAGCTTTGCTTTTTTCGATTTTGTTCGATAATCAGCCCAGTGCATGGAAAGGACGCCGTCGATGAGGGATCCATCGATGGCAACAAGGTCGCCTAGCTCTGAATATTGAGATCGCAGTACTCCTGCTGCCTGTTTTTATAGTTCGGTAAATACAAAAAGAAGCTGCTCTACACCGCGGTCATTAACAGTATCAAAAAAGGTAGAGCGTTTAATGCCGTCAGCAGGAGCAACAAATTGTCTGGCGTAATCATCTTCTTCCAGAGCTTGAAGCAATTCTCTGCCGGATGAAAAATCTTGTAGATGATAGTACGTTAAAATGTTGAGTAGTTCTTCAGTGTTCATGGCTAATGGTTTGTTGGATCCTGACTTGAGCGGCGGTGCTTTAATCAAGATCTGCTGTAACGGCTTGAGTAGTAATTGTTGCGATAGTGCTATATGCCACCACGAATAATATTTTACGGGCATCGGTGTAACCTCCTTAAAAGATTGTTCTTTTAAGGTGTGCGACCGCGAAAAATTATTTGTTTGTCAAGAAAAAAATGCCTTTGTTTTTAGAAAAATATTTTATTTTTAACCATGCAAAATCCTAACCGGACACGACTGAGAATTTGTAGGAAAACAACCATGCATTCTCCCGATGGGCGTGATCCCAAGATTATGCAGCAATCACCTGAAGCATCGGTGGTGTTGATGCCAGGCCCTCAAGCGGGCTACGTACTTTTTTGCATCTTCATTGATGTCGGCTGTTGTTTTCTACACCAACCGCCTCATCTTCCTGGATAGCGCCAGGATGTTTTAGTCGTTGACAGTACTGCTGAACAACTCATCAGAACAACTGGTAACAGGGTGACCGTCCGGGCAGAGTCGCAGACCAAGGGTGGTCATTTCTTCATCAGTGCGAACGCCCTGCCCACCCAAAATGACTAATCCATTATGAGCCAGTCTTCTGGTTAAATCGATGAGTGCTGTCTTATTATGGTTCAGTAACTCATTTGATGTTACAGACAGGCACAGCAACCGGGGATGAATGAACTGAACAGCTGTTTCGAGACTGGATAAGGGCAGGCCGGCATGGATAGTAATAGGGTTAAAGCCCATATTGGACAGATGGCAGGCTACAAGCTGACTTCCCAGAACATGTTGCTCATCAGGCAGGCAAGTACAGATGACCTTGGGACGGGATTTGACCAAAGGATCCCTCCTGTTCGCCAGATACGACTCGATATGTCGGGAGAAGAGAGCAGAGCATAAATGCTCACCAGCCACACTGCATTCGCCTCTTTGCCAGAGAACACCGATCTGGATGGCACTTCTGCGGATGATATCATGGATAACAATCTGTTGGGAAAAGACTGAAGCTGCCTGGTGCAAACTGTCCTGAATCTGTTCCTGGTCGCAGGTCATCGCGCCATGAATAATTTTATCTACAAGCTGGTAAAGCAGATCAGCAACCGGTTTTTCCACAGTCCGGTTGGAGACGGCATGGAAAAGTCTGGTCGCCGGAGAGGATACAGGTTCTCTGCTGACCAGGCGATGCTTTCCCCAACAGCTTAATTCACTGATAGAGTGGCCACGGGTCAGAAGCTCTTTGATATGAAAAAGCAGCTCCAGATCCTGCCGACTGTAAAGCCGTTGCCCCCCCGGTCCCCGCTCCGGTTTGAGAAAATCATAACGGAGTTCCCAGGCACGAAGAAGTTCAGGTTTAAAACCTGTCAACTTGGCCACCATACTGATTTTATAGCTGATCTCGTTATCGTTCATTCAATCTTCATGCTTTTTTTTACTTTGTCTGGAAGCAGACGATAACATACTTTGGACAGCTGTGGAAAGTTTATCCATGCTGAAGGGTTTGTTAAGAAAACCGACACCACCCTCTTTAAAATTCGGATAACGGGAAAGGACTGTTTCCATATAGCCACTCATGATAATTACCTGAATATGCGGATAGCGTTCACTGAGAATATCATAAAGTGCGGCCCCATTCATTTCAGGCATATCAAGATCACTGATCACAAGGTCAACCGAACCAGTAGCATGTTCCAGGAAAGTGAGGGCGGCAATGCCGTTTTTTTCGGTAAAAACAGTATACCCCAGTTCCGTTAACATCGTCTCTGCCATTTCCGAAATCATTTCGTTGTCATCAACAACCATAATGCGACCCTGCTGTAATGAAATTGCCGGAGGATCATACACTGTGCCCATGTCACCTCCCGTTGGAAGTTCTTCGTGGACAGGCAGATAAATGGAGAACCTGGTTCCCTTCCCAGGAATGCTGTCTACAGTTATGCACCCCTTGTGTTGATCGACTATCCCATAAACACCAGCCAATCCCAGGCCGGTCCCCCTTTCTTTTTTGGTAGAAAAATACGGCTCGAAAATATACTGAACAGTCCCCTGCTCCATACCGCAACCAGTGTCGGACACTCTGATAACACAGTACCTGCCAGGTGTTACGTCGGGATTGGCCAGACAGAATTGCCTGTCAAGTTCTCTAACTCCGGTGGAGATAACAATGGTTCCTCCACCAACGCCTATGGCGTCCCTCGCATTCATAACCAGGTTCATAAGGACCTGTTCTACCCTTCCCTTGTCTATGAGAATGATGGTTGCATCTTCCGGTGCATCAATGTGAAGGGTGACTTCATCGGGTAAAGCAGCTCCCAGTAACTTTTCCATATTTCGGATGACTTTGCCTGGGTTCATTCGAGTGGTCGGAATGTGCTGATTCTTGCCAAATGCCAGAAGTTGTTTGATCAGATCACGGGCATGACCGGAGGCTTTACGAATTTCTTCAAGGAATTGCTGCTCAGACTCTTTATACTTATCCTCCCGACGTAACAGGATGTCAGTATAACCCATTATCGGTGTCAATATATTGTTGAAATCATGCGAAATACTACCAACAAGGAGCCCAAGCGATTCCATTTTCTGCGCCTTATATAAATGCTGTTCCAACTCTTTTTTTTCGGTAATATCAACGCAAATACCAGCCGCACGAAGGGCATCACCACCTGCTGAACGTTCAATAACCTTGCCCTGGGTCATGAACCAGCGCCATCCTTCTGACTTGTGGAGCATTCGACAAACGGCACTGAACATAGTGATCTGGCCACTTAGATGTTGCTGCATTCCGTCCTGAAATTCCGGCAGGTCCTCAGGGTGAAGGATGCTCAGCCAGAAAGAAAAACTGGGTTCGATTTCGTTCTCGTCATAGCCCAGCATCTTCATCAATTGCCTGTTATATCGAACGAAACCGCTCTTGACAAGGAAATCCCAAGTGCCAATATGTGCGGCTTCCATGACAAATTCCAGCTGATTCCGGCTTTCAGCCGCCGCCAATTGTGCGCATTTCAGCCTGCTGATATCCGTATGGCCTACCACGGCACAACCTTGCTTATTCTTAAGGGGAAAAGCCCACTGCAAAAACCACCGTCTCTCACTCGATGAGTGGCAGGGATACTCCATCTCATAAAGAGGAGAGCCACCAGTCGCAACGGCTCGTATCCCGGCAACAACAGACTCGTTATTGGCAGCGATTCCTGTCTCAAAATAGTTAGAACCGGCCACCCGGCAGCACTCCGGGCTGCCGCCACTGGCTAAATCAAAATTTTTCCAGGACTGATTTACGGCTAAAACTTTTCCGCTTTCGGCAATAACGGCAAGTTGTGAGCCCACCGAATTAAAAATATCCTCAGCGTATTGCTCTGCATTTATCTGCTGCGTAACATCAAGAAAAGTCTCAAGAATGTATACATGCTCATCCAGACAGACCCTTGCAGTACTTTTTTGGACATGAAGAAGGGCACCGTCGCTTCGAAGCACAATACACCGCGCATTATACCCACTCTCTTCTGCCGTCATACAAGAACTGTTTCCTACGGTATCTGGAAAAATCTCAAAACATTTTTTCTTTAAAAATTCCGGCAGTGAATAACCGAGCATCTCACAGGCCCTGCAACTGACCATCTTAATTTCTTTACTTTGTGGGTCAATGAGCATGACCCCCGCCATCATGTTGTCCAGAATGGCGTTCAGAAAGGTCGTCTGCTCCTGCACTTGTGCAAGAGCAAGAAACTGCCTTCTAAAAAGGATGTAAAGAGCAATACCACAACAACCACCAATTATGGCCGGTACCACAAATCCTTGAGGCTTCAAGGAATATCCGGCAGACACTTTCTGTAGAAATGATAATGTACCAAGAAGCAAAGCACCAGCACCAGCAGAGAGCAGCAGGTTGATCCATTTGATAATGAAGGCGGGCTTCTCTTTACCCTGAATTATTATGCTGTTATTTTCATTTTTTTTCCTGTTCATGGCTGGGGTCCATTGCTGTCAAAGCACATTTCCCCGTCATTCAACTTCAACTTCTTCGTAAAATAACCGAGAATACTCAATAGTCTTCCTCGTTCCCCCCATATCCCAACCATGGCCCCTTCTACTTCCACAGCTTTCCCATCCCTGTTCAGCAGTTCCAATTTCAAATCCACGGCGGACGTTCCAGCCTCCAGTGAGGCCATGACTTGCTGCCATGTATCAGAGTTATCACAATGGCAAACATCATTGAAATGAAGTGAGGCTATATCCGTTGGTTCATACCCCAGTGTCTTGAACCATGTCGTATTGGCAGAGCGATAGTAGCCATCCGTAGAGAGTGTTTGGATAAGAAGGCCGTTCATTTCGGCAGGAACGTCATACTTTTCTTCATCCTTCTGTTTCGGATACCGATGGCCGTATCCGGTGACTGGCTGAAAAGAAAGCAGGAGAACGTTCTGCCCTGTATTTGGTTGATTAAGAACACAATCAGCTTCGGAAACTCGGCCGTTTATCTGCAGCACCAGGTTCTCATCATTGCCTCGCGTAAAGTCACATTCGAGAATTTTCTGGTCAGGGTTATTAAAATAGGCCTTAAAACGGGCAAGGAAAATTTCCCGTGACTCTTTAGTCAACAAATCCTGGAGAGGCATATCGATCAACTCAGCATCAGGCCTTCCCAGCATCTCTGTAAGAGTGGAATTAACCCGTTTGAAAATTCCCTCCTTACTGACCACGGCCAGCCCCACCGGAGCAAGATGAAAGAGATGCATATATCGGAATTTTGATTCCTCCTGCTGTTGCCGGGTACGTTTAAGTTCCTCATTCTGCATCTCGAGTTCTACCTGGTAGATTCTCAACCTCTGCACCAGCCACCGGATTTCATTTTCGGTCAAGTCTTCACATGGATGAGTTGTGTCTTTGAGATACTCTTCTGCCCTCTGCAAAAGACTTTTTCCTTCATTTGTGTCCAGGAATCTGGTTGTTGTCGGATCGTCGCTCATTTTTTCTGATTCCTCCGTTCTTTCTGTTTCTCTTTGACGGAATACATGGCTGCGTCTGCCTTGGACAGTAACTGTTCCAGGGTAATCCCTGAATTTGGGACAAAGGTATCCGCGCCAATACTCATAGACAGCTTGTAGGGACGTTTTCTCCCGTAACAGATGCGAAAGGCGGATTCGTTAAGACGACTGCCAAGCTCAGACGTCTCCGGCATATCCTGCCCCGGAGCAAAGAGGATGACGAACTCATCTCCCCCTATACGGCCGATCAGATCCTCCTTACGAAAGACCGTACGCAGCACATCGGCCACATCCATGAGGGCCTGGTCACCGGCGCTATGACCAAAATTGTCATTAATCTCTTTCATTCCATCAAGATCGACATAAATGAGGGTAAGTTCATCATTTTGCTCTTCCGCTTCTGTCAGGATCCCTGTCGCCTCTTCCATAAAGCCGCGACGATTTTGAAGACCCGTCAGTTCGTCGGTAACCGACATGGTCCGCAGCTGGTTTTCGACACTTTTATGCAGACTGATGTCCCGGAAAATCCCCAGCACAATTTTTCTCTGGTGTCGTTTATCAATCTGGATATTAACAGTCCCTTCCACCTGGATTTCGTGATCGTGGACAGAACGGAAAATAGTTTCTATCCTGCTCTGACTGACCCGGCCGTTTAAAATCTTTTGAAAAGTACTCTGGCAGTGGGCTAAAAAATCCCGGTGGCAGATATCCGAAAACTGGAGTGTACTGATTTTCTTGGGGGGATAACCGAGTGTTTCCTGAAATGCCTGATTGGCAAAAAGAATATCGCCGTCCTGAGAGATGGCAAGAATAAGATCACTGGTGTTCTCGACAATACTCCGGAACCGTTCTTCACTCAAGGTCAACTCTTCTTCCGCACGGGTGCGGTCGGTAATGTCGAGGACGGCCATGACCACACCTTGAAGAATTCCGTTCTGATTGCGATTGGCGGTGGTCTTGATAAGACAGCGCCTGGTCTCTTCCGGCAGAAAGAGATCTTTTTCCCCCTCACAACAATCTTCTTGGTGCTGGATACGTCTAAGAGCACATTGTTCTGTCTGGCAGAAGGGGGAGGGCCAGACTTCATAGCACAGTTTTCCGATCAGATTTTCTTCTCTTTGGCCAAGAAACCGACAGAAGGCCTGATTGACCCTGGTGAGACAAAAATCGAGATTGATCACCTGCAGGGGGATAGCGGACTGGAATATCTGATCCAGTTCATTGCGGCTTCGGGCAATCTCCTGCTGCAGCTTTTCCTCCTTCGTTATGTCCTGAAAAGAGACGAGCAGGACATCATCGTCCGGCTCCAGCCCTTTGATGACCCGCGGAGCCTCGAGTTTCATCCCTTCCATCTTCAGAATCTGATTTCCTTCTTGGCCAGGCAGACATATGCATTTTATCTCCTTCTGATCAGGATTATTAAAGAAAGCCCGGAACCGCCCCAGGAAGAGCTGCTCCGAATCCTTGACAAGCAGTTCATGGAGAGACCGCCCAACCAGGTCCAAACAGTTTTTACCCATGATACAGGCCAGTGTCCTGTTGACCTTCTGCAATATTCCATTGCGGGTGATGATCGCCAGACCGACGGGGCAGTATTCAAAAAGCTGTATATAGCGGAATCTGGATCTCTCGACCTGGTCCTGGGTCTGTTTGAGTTCCTCATTCTGCATCTCAAGCTCAATCTGATAGACCCGAAGCCTTTGAATCAGAGATCGGATATCGTCCTTGGCCATGTTATCCTGCTGCTCGGATTGTCCATCGAGATAGCGTTCCGCTCTGTGCAGTAGATCTCTCCCCTCCTCGGTATCAAGAAAAGTTGGAGATAGGTTGAAAGGCTGCTTCATAAATAGCTCCTGTGATCAATCATGCCCAGTTGAGGATTTAATAGCCTGCTGCTGTCCTTGCTGAAGACTGAGTTCCAGGAGCTTGCGGCCAGTGATGTTTTCGTGGCTTACTACCGCGAAAATGTTTTTCTCCTCGACAAAACGACTCACCCGGCCTATAAACCAGCGCTGTTTATCTGGCGAGTGACAGGGATACTCCTGTTCGTAGGTCTCTTCTACTCTGTCAAGAACTGACCGGATTCCTCTGGCAAATTCAGCCGCTCCCTCCGTATTCCTGCCAACGGCAAGATCGCAGATGGTCAAATAGTTCGCCCCCTCTTTTACGGTGCTGCTGTTTCCTGAATTATTGGTCTCCGCGAACTCCCTCCAGGCCTGGTTGACTTTGATGATAATTCCGTTTGTATCAAGCACAGCAATTTGACTTGTAACTGCATCGAGAATCGATTGAGCAAAGCAGTTGGCTGCGTTCTCTCTTTCGATTGCCGCAATTGTCTCTTGCCGGGCCTCGAGGAGTGAAGTGATGTCGGTTGTGGCGACAACTACACCGGAATAGGCCCCAGGGCCGATACTGTAAGGTCTGATTTGAAGTAGATACCAGACCCCATCAACACTCTGAATTTCCCGCTCATAGAACTCCCTGCCGTCGCTCTCATGGACCAGGGTAATGCATTCAAGCAGCTCCTGCTCAGGAAGCAGGGTGGGCAGATGACCGATGGGACGACCAATATCGGCAGAGTTGATACGAAACACCTTGGCCGCCAGAGGTGTAAATTTACGGATATCCAGGTTTTCGTCGAGGAAGATTATGCCTGCCGCCGTATTGGTGAAAAGATTATTGAGGTCGTTATTGAGCTCGGTGAGTTCCATAATCTTGAGCTGATACTCGGCATTGACCGTGTGCAGTTCTTCATTGACAGAGTGAAGTTCCTCGTTCGTGGATTGCAGCTCTTCGTTGCTGGCGAGCAACTCTTCATTGGTGGCCTGAAGTTCCTCGTTAGATGTTTCCAGTTCTTCGATAGTGGCCTGCAGGTTTTCCTTGGTGAACTGCAGCTCCTGTTCCATGTCGGCAAGCCGCTGCACGGTCTCCTGACACACGTCATAGCTCACTGATGGTTCGTCAATTTTTGAAGTTCCAGTGTTGATTTCTTCCACAGTAACCACCACCAGGGGGGGATCGTATTTACGACCAGGAACCGGAATGGTCCGTAGCCGGAGAAATTTTTTACTGCCCTCAATGGTAACAGGAATATTGCTGTATACGGACTCTTTGCCCTCGGTAAATGCCTTTTGCAGGCCGGTGGCCAGCGGGATAGCCAGACCGGCATGAGCCATCTTTGTGATATTATATTGGACCCGGCCTGAGGGGAGCGCAAAGTAAGGTCCGCAATGGCCGACAATCTGCAAGGGTTCGTATTCTTCGCTGACCAGAATGGTCAAGGGGAGGAATGTGGGGGAGACAGTTTCCAGAAGGCGTTCTGTCGTTCGATCCGGATTTGGCCGGCTGCGCGAGGCATGGCTACCTGCCGAAAGAAGGTTGGTTCTCTGGTGAGCCACACCGGAAATTTTCAGTGGAATGCCGCTGCTGTGCAGGTTGCGGTTGATCAGATGGTAAATCTTCCACTTGGAGTCAATAAGACCGAAGCTTGTGTCCATATCCCCCACACTTTCACTGCTGCCAAGGACCAGAAGCCCCTGGTGGTTGAGCGAAAAAGAGAAGTACTGGAGTACCCGTTGCTGAAGAGGAGGTTGAAAATAGATAAGAAGGTTGCGGCAGATGAGCAGATCAATATTATTAAAGGGTGGATCCCGGGTGATGTTGTGCTGGGCAAAAACCACCATCTCTCTCACGGAGCGAATAATTCGGTAGGAGCCATCCTGGTGGTAAAAGTAACGGGTAAGATAGTCAGACGGAATATCAGCGGCAATACTTTCAGGATAGATGCCGTTGCCCGCTACGAGTACAGCGTTACGGTCGACATCGGTGGAAAAGATCTTCAGATCGATATGCAGCCCCATGCTGTCAATTAGATCCCGACAGAGAATAGCCAGGGAATAGGCCTCCTCACCGGTGGAACAACCGGCCGACCAGAACCGCAGACTGCCCCCATCTGCCCTGCGCAGCAGATTGGGCAAATGGTCATGACGAAGGGTGTTAAACAGTTCCGGATCGCGAAAGAAGCAAGTGACCCCGATCAGGAGCTCCTTGTAGAGCCGGGTGGATTCGTCGCTGCTTGCCTCAATGTAGTGGAGATATTCTTCCAGATCATGGTGGTGAGTGACCAACAGCCGGCGTTCAATTCGCCGGCCCACCGTGCTCATTTTATATTGACTGAAGTCGACACCGCAGCGATCGCGAAGGAGGTTGAAGAGCCGGGCATGGAGGTCATCCCCTCCAAGAAGAGAACTGCTGACCTGGGGGAGAAGATTGGGGTGTTCCGCGCAGGCACAAAGCTGGCTCACCATTTCTTCCGGCTCAAGAATAAAATCTGCCAGACCGGTGGAAATGCCACTCTGCGGCATACCGCTGAATTTTGCAGATTCGGGACTCTGAACAAGGACCATACCGCCATTTTCCTTAATGGTTCTGAGTCCGCGCATACCATCGCTGCCTGTCCCGGAAAGGATTACCCCAACCGCCTTCTCCCGTTGATCCTCTGCCAGAGATCGGAAAAAAATGTCTATGGGAAGATTTAAACCTCGTTGCGAATTCTGGTCACTCAAATGGAGGGTTGCCTGCAGGATGCTCAGATTTTTCCTTGGAGGAATGATATAGATAGTACCCGCTTCCACCGCCATCCCTTCCTCAGCGCGTTTCACAGGCATATCGGTCCGCTTGGACAGCAGCTCAACCATCAGGCTTTTGTAGTCTGGAGAAAGATGCTGAATCAGAATGAATGCCATAGCGGTCATAGACGGCGTTTTTACCAAAAAGCGCTCGATTGCCTCCAGTCCCCCTGCCGAAGCACCGATTCCCACATAGTAAGTGGGTACTGTCCTGGTAGAACTGCTCTTTTCTTCCTGTCCGTCGGTTATCGCCATATCGTGATGTACCTCTTGTAATGGGTTAGAGCATTCTCCACTCTTTAGGCAGGATGATGGAGTACTCTTTCTCTTTAACAGAACTGCAGTCCTCAAACTCGCCACCATGTTCCATAATAATTTGCCTGGCAAGCCGGAGATCCGTTTGCGGCTGCATGTCTGGTAACTCTGACAACTGGTTGCCATGAAGACGAGCACCGTTAAGATGGGCATCCAGGCTGCTATGGCAATTGATGTAAGCTTTGGCATGGTCATGGCTAAGCTTGATTACCGCCTTGTTACCGGAGCCTGTTCCAGCCAGCTGTCTAAAAACCATGCTGAGTGCCTTGACCAGAATTTTGCGGTTTGCTTTGACTGTGGCATCACGCTTTGATTTTTTCAGAATCAGGGATACTTTCTGGTCATGAAACAGGCGGGAGCAAGTGAAAAGGGCGTCGTTGACGACATCCCAGAGCGAGATGGCAAGAAACACCCGTTGCCGGTTATCGAGGAGAGATTCAATCTCCCGCATCCGTTCCTCCAAACGGCGGATTTCGTCCTGGACAACCAGGGATGTCCTGGATGCGGCCAGGGATGACGGAAGAGTGCGAAGATGCCGTCTCATGAGTCCTCCGATACAGACAGCGGAATTCCGTAAGCGGTCGACCATCAGCATTACCAATTCAACAGCGGTTTTTTCGCTGGCCATAATTCCGATGGCCTGATTAACCTGATACAATTCCTGGTTTTGCCGGGTGAGCTCCTGGTTACTGGTCCACTGATTATTGAGCTGCTCGAGAACCTGTTCATACTCAGCGGATAACGATGGTTGACTCTCATTTGAATTTTGCTCCTCATGAAAATGAAAAACACAGCCCACAAGGATATGGTCACGATTGTTGAGGGGAACGCATGTAAAGCGAATCGGAATATTGGTCTTTTTCCCCAATCCCCTTGTAGTTCCGGACACACTTTGTCTTGAAGCGACAGCACATTGCATGCAACAGCCGTCGATACCGCAGAATTCAGTATGAAACACAGTTGAGCAGGATAGACCGACACAGTCATCGGGAGTTTGCTCAAGACTCTCGGCGCAAGCCTTGTTGACCATGACGATTTTCCCTGTCAGGTCAACAACAAAGATGCCTGAGGGAAGAGAGTTTATTATAGCATGAAGGGTATGCTTTTGATCAATGTCGATTGAAATATATGTGTTGTCTCTATCTGTCGTCATCGGTTGCCTGCCTGTAGGTTCTCTGACATTGGGCTATCTTAGATGTACTGAAGTTTAGAGTTTCACATAATAATCCATCGTCATGATGGAGGCGGATGATTTCCTGCTAAATTGTTCTCTGACATAAAACCATAAAGGCTTT
>JGI10211J34971_10001502_pt1 | contig 19237 bp, 20 predicted proteins | sample Etolagsediment_FD_34971 | JGI IMG/M metagenome (IMG submission 34971)
GGAAAAAATTATTGGAGCAAAAAAAAGTGATTTTAAAAAATTTTAATTTATAAGTATAAAAAAATGGAGTTTTGTCCCGAATGCGAGAGTTTATTAGATTTTCCAGAAAAAGATGGAGAATTAACAATTTTTTGTAAGACATGTGGTTTTACAGAAAATAGTCAAAAAACATTAATTACACAGCAAAATTATTTATCATCAAGTATATCAAATGAACAAAATCGTCGGTTTTACATTTATGACCCGACATTTCCGGTGACTTCTAAATATGTTTGTCCCAATGAAACTTGTTTATCAAAGACTAATGAGAATAAGAGGGAAGCAATCTTTTTTAATGATGAAAATTCAATGAAAAAAGTATTTATATGTAAGACTTGTAAAACGGAATGGAAATATTAGTTTGAGTAGAGGTGTTTTTTAAATTTTCTTCAGAAAGGAAATTTTCTTTAATTTTATTAAAATTTTGTTGAAAGTTAATTAATTTATTATAATGACAAAGATGAAGTTTATTTTCAACGTCTTTTTGGAATAAAGATTGTTTAAAATTATTTTTAGAGATGGTATCGTAAATTTCATTTTGAGTGAGAATGATTTTAGTAGATGGTCTTTCAATTTCTTTTTTATTTAATAATTTAGTACAAAGATTTATTAAATTTTGATATTGGTAATTAGGAAGAAATGAAACATTTTCATATTTTATTTTATGTAATAAACCAACCATATTGTGAGATTTAAAAGGTTTTTTTTGATAAATCATCTCATATAAAACCACACCTAAACTCCATATATCAGAACTATTAGAATACTTTACTCCTTTAGCTAATTCAGGAGAAAGATAATAAGGAGTTCCTACTTGAGTTCCAGTTAAAATTTTATATTGGGGTAATATTTTAGAAATACCAAAATCACCTAAAACTAAATGATCATCTTTATCGATAAAGATATTTGAAGTTTTAATATCACGATGGATGATATTATATTGATGAAGATAATTTACTGCTAGGAGAAGTTGGCTAAAGTAATATAAGATTTTATCAGGTGATAATTTACTATGATAAATAATGTTTTCTAGAGTATTTTTTTCGTAATATTTAGAAACTAAACAAATATTATTTTCCTTTAAGAAAACATCATTGGTTTTTAATAAATAAGGACAATCGTGAAATAAAGATAATTTTATTTCATTAAATATATTTTCTTTATCATAGTGGTGTAAATTTATTAATTTTATTCTTTTCATGATGAGTTTTTGGTTTGTTTTTTTGGATGAAATTAAGTAAACTTTACCAAAACTACCTTGTGAAATAAATTTAATAATAGAATAATTTTCCATACATTTATTTAAATCAAAAAATTATATTTCGATAAAAAGAAAAATTGATTTAAATATATTTTATATTATTTATTATAAAATGGCCGATACTTACGATGATTTCCCTGACAATGAAATTGATGAAGAAGATATTGAAGATGACCTTGAAGATTTAGAAGATGAAGAAGAACAAGAAAATTTCGATGATGAAGATGAAAGTGATATTTTAAATCTGAAAGAAACTTATGATACTTTAGTTGAAAATACAGAAAAACAAACACCACCTTATCTTACTAAATTTGAAAAGGCAAGAGTTTTAGGCATTCGTGCTAGACAACTTAGTAAAGGAGCTTTACCTCTAGTTAATACTGATGGACTTGAAATTCCTGAAGATATTGCACTTAAAGAATTAATGGAAAGAAAATTACCTTTTATCATTAGGAGACCTTTGCCTAATGGTAAATATGAAAATTGGAAATTAGAAGAACTCAGATTTGAATAAATTTTTCCTAATTGTAAAGTTTTAATAATTTTACAATTTTTTTTATAAATTTTTATTTTTATTTTTATTAAATTCAGTTCTTAGAAGGGAAATGCTGAGAAATACCCTTCATAATCTTTTGATAAGTGAATTGCTCAGCAGGTTGAGTAACCTTACCCTTCTTATCCTTCTTAGGAGCATACTCAGGGAAAATACTGCAAAGAGTATCATCAAGGTTAATAATAGTTCCATTTCCCTTCTCCTTCTCAGAATTTTGTAATCCCTTCTCTCTCACATAAGAATTTACAAGACGAATAACATCCTTCCTTGAACAAAGAATATGCTCATTATCTGATGGAATATCACCCGTAAAAATAGGGTCTCCATGCTTATCCTTAAGATCTTTGTTATCCTGAATAAACTTGGTCATGCTTTGAGTAATAATTGGCTTCAAGGTTTGCTGTTCAGCATTCTTTGAAGACCTATTTTTCTTCCTTGAATTCTTCTCAACCATCTTATTGTAATTCTTCTCAACTTGCTTGGCTAAAATACAAAGTTCCTTGTAAAGACGTCTGGTTGTTTTATACATTTCCTCTGCATACTTCATTTCTTCCTTCTTTTGGTTTAAAATATTGGTAATGTTAAAAAAATCCTTCTTGACATCCTGAACCTCAGAACTCTCATTCTCAGAATTCTCCTCTTGAGGCTCCTCCACCTGAGGTTCCTCCACCTGAGGTTCCTCCACCTGAGGCTCCTCTTCTTGAGGTTCTTCTACGGGAACCGCTTTCACTTTCTTTGAAGTCTTGACTTTCGAACTCATTGTCTTAGATACCATTATAATACTTCTGAATATTTAAAAATCAATTTTTTTACGAATTTCAATAAAAAATACATTTAAAATAATACCCATTCTCTAAAAGAATTTTTTTTTATCTTAAACTCACCTTAATTTTTTTCTTGAACAACTCATAAAAATATATTTATTTTTTTTATATAGAAAATTTGTTAAAAATATATAATTCTTTTAAATTAATTTTTTACAATTATTTTATGCAAAATAGATAAAAAAAATAATTTAAAAAAAACAAGTCATATATTAATTAATAAAGATGGCGAAAAAGAGTGCTGTATCCAAATCAACTAAGACCCAAGAGGTCGCTACTCCTGTAGAGGAGGTTCCTGTCGAGACTCCTGTTGAGGAAACTCAGGAGGTTCAGGAAAATGAGGGTAACATTATTACTCAACTTTTAGACAAGTTTGATGAGATTTTTAAGACTAATAAGATGGCTGCTGAGTATCATAAGAAGGTTAACAGTGACCTGATGGAACTTAGAAAGCAAGTTAAGAGTATTGAGAAGAAATTTAACAGAATGGAACAAAAGAATTCTACTAAGCGTAAGGTTAATCCTAATGCTAAGAAGTATGTGATTACTAACCAAAAGTTCCAGCAACTGATTGAAAAGAACCATACTGAACTTTTTACTAAAAAGGGTAATATTATCATTGAGAACCCTGAGTACAATGAGGCTGGTAAGATGTTGATTACTAGACCTGCTTGTCTCCAAATCATCACTGCTTATGTGAACAAGAACAATCTTCAGTATCAGGATAACAAGAAGAAAATCAAGATGGATGCTAATTTATATTCAATTCTTCCTACCTATGGTAAGAAGGTTGGAAAAGAGATTGAGTCTAACCTGGAATATAGCAACTTAATGGGTGCTATTTCTAATTTGGTTGAGTCTGTCTAATTTGGTTAAATCTGTCTAAATTAAAAAAAATTATTAAATTTTTTAATTTAATAATTTTCATTTAACGGTTCATTTAGTAAAAATAAAAAAAAATTGAATTTAAAAAAATCAATACCTATATATATTAATTAGGATGGCGAAGAAGAGTGCTGTGTCAAAAGCGACTAAGACCCAAGAGGTCGAGACTCCAGTTGAGGAGACCCCAGTTGAAACTCCTCAGGTTGAGGATGAACAAGTTGAGGAACCTCAAGAAGTTCAAGAAAATGATGGTAACATTGTTACTCAACTTTTAGACAAATTTGATGAGATTTTTAAGACTAACAAGATGGCTGCTGATTATCACAAGAAGGTTAATAGTGACCTGATGGAACTTAGGAAGCAAGTTAAGGCAATTGAGAAGAAGTTTAAAAAGATGGAACAAAAGAATTCAACTAAGCGTAAGGTTACACATAAATCTAAGAAGTATGTGGTTGTGAACCAAAAGTTCCAACAACTTATTGAGAAGAACCATAGTGTTTTGCTTAACAAGAATGACGTGGTTATTATTGAAAACCTTGAATATAATGATGCAGGAAAGCTGGTTATTACTAGACCAGAGTGTCTTCAGATTTTATCTTCTTATGTGAAGAAGCATAATCTGCAGGACCAAGAGGACAGGAAGAAGATTAAGTTGGATGCAACTCTGTTTGCTATTCTCCCTGATTTTGGAAAGAAGAGTGGAAAGGAGATTGTTTCTAATCTTGAGTACAAGACTTTGATGAGTGCTATTTCCAAGCTCATTGAGTAATTACAATTTATAAATAAAAAACATTAAAAAATTAATGTTTTTTAATTAATATTTTTTTTTGATAATATTATTGGTTGTAAATACATATTTATTATTTTCTAAATTATAAGATTTTTCATAAAATTTATTTTTACAACATATCTTACGGACTATTTTTCTAGTTAAAGTAACTCCAGTAATTTTATTTAAATAAGTATAAATAACAATCATTCTGTTATTTTTAACATACCAGCATCCACTTTCTAATTTAACAAAGTTATCTTCATAGTTTTCTATTTTTCCATTGAGTAATAAAATTGCAGTTAAGATTAATTCCCTATCATTACCAATGTCTAATTTATTGATAAAATTAACACTAGATAATTGACAACATTTATAATTATTGGAATAAATATCAATAGAATCAAATAATTTTTTACATTTAGTGTCAAAGGTTTCCCTAGTATATTCTCCTTGAGGGAAATATTTTTTTAATTCAGTACATCAAACAATATCGATTATTTTAATTGATACATATTATTTCGGCATAAAGGACAAGAATAAGATGTTGATTTATAAAACCATTGGTCAACACATTTTTTATGGAAAGTATGATGACATCCTTGAAGGTTTCTTTCAAATTGTCCTTTTTTAATCTTATCTAAACAAATTGAACATTCTTTTTCAACTAAGCATTTTTTAGATTTTGGAAGATGAAAGGTTAAATCTCTTTTAGTATAATAACTATTATTATTATCTAAATTGATAACTGCACTTGAAAAGTCATTATCAGTATTTACTAAAATAACTTTTTGATATTTTAATTCTTTCATTTTATTTACTATTTCTTGAATTGATAAATTTTCAGTGGAATAAAAATCCATTGACCTATCTATCTAAAGATTTTTATTTATGGTTTTCAACGTGGGGTTTTTAATTATAAAGAAATTTACTCTTTTTTTGATGCTATTATTATGGAATTACTTCCTCCATCTAATAACTTTATAATTAATAAAAAAGGTTTTCAATTACATTTTAGAGAATTTATAAAATCACCTTATCCAGATGCTATTTTTTATTTTCATGGTTTCAACGGTAATATTAACAAATCTTATTTACAAAACTTCGCTAATATGGTTCTTTCATCAGGTATCAACTTTTTCGCCTTAGATTTTCAAGGTCACGGATATAGTCAGGGAAAACCCTCTTATATTGAAGATTACCAAGATTTAATTGATGATGCTATCTTATTTATTAAAAATAGAGATAAAAAACATTCCTTTAGAAAAATAGCATTAATAGGTTCTAGTATGGGAGGAGCAGTTGTTTCTCAAGTTTTATCTCATTTTAATGAAAAAGTATTTGGCGCGGTTTTATTAGCTCCATGCTTTATCATCAATGAAAATAATAATCCAAAATTAGAATTTCTTCTTGAAAATTTTTTTATTAAATATCTTCCTGAAACCTCTATCCCTAAATTTTTATGTTCCGGTATTGACCCTCAACATTGTTTTAAAAATATTCCTAAAAATTTCTCTCATAATCCCAATCTACCCTTTAAATCAGCTCATAGTTTAATTCAATTATCAAAACAATGCCTTAACACCACCGGAATTCAAAAAAAAATCTTTATCATCCACGACCCAGAAGATAAAATCACCAGTTATCAAGGTTCTCAAATCTTCACCAATTTTAATCCTCAAACCGAACTTGTTCCTCTTACTAATTCTCTCCATAATATTTTATATAATGATATGGATGTAGTTTTAGTTTACATTTATAAATTATTTTTTTAGAGATTTTCTTTTTTCATTTAATTTATTTTATGATAACTCTTGAAATTGATAATACCGGTATTGTATATGACTATCTTTTACAATATCTCTCTACTTTTCCCGAAATTAACTTTTTTAAATCTAACAGTTTTAAACGCGATAGAAACGGTGTTTTACGCGCCAATTTTAAACTCGGGTGTTCTCAATTTAAAATAACTTACCAAAACCATGAAATCGAAATCTTACACCAAAAAGAAGGTAAACCTAAAGGCACTAATTACAGCATTGCCTACTTTGAAAGTTTAATCCTAAAAACAGATTATGAAGATGGTAAAAAACTCTTTAAAAATCTTATTGAAGACGCCCGCGAATATTGTGAAGATAATCAAGAAGGTAAGATAACTACCAAAATCCTCAAAAAAGGCATCTGGACTACCCTCTCCAAACTCCCCAAAAGAAGTTTAGAAACTATCTACCTCAACAACAAAAACCTCATCATTGACGATATCCAAAAATTCCTCACCGAAGAAGAATCTTACCATCAATTTGGGATACCTTATAAAAGAAACTATCTCTTTGAAGGTCTCCCCGGAACCGGTAAATCCTCCTTCATCTTCGCCCTCGCCAGTTTATTAGACCGTGACTTATACATGATCTCCTTCTCCCGTGAAGTTGAAGACGCCGAACTCATGATGGCCATCACCAATATCCCCGACAAAAGCATCCTAGTACTCGAAGATATCGACTCACTCTTCGTCGGACGCCGTAATAATGAAAATGTAGGTCTCTCCATCAGTTTCAGCTCTATCTTAAATTTCCTTGACGGTAGCGCCATTAAACACGGATTAATTACTTTTTTAACTACTAATTATGTTAATAGATTAGATAGTGCATTGATAAGACAAGGAAGAATAGATAAGGTTTTAAGTTTTCAATATACTAATGAAGAAACATTAAAAGAGATGTTTACAAAATTTTTTCCAAATCAAGATTTCAAATTATTTTATCAAGAAGTTAAAACCTTAAAATTAACAACTTCGGTTTTACAAGAATTTTTCTTTCAAAATAGAAATTCAAAAGAAATTTATCAAGAAGTTTATAAACTTAAAAAATTAATCAAAAACAAAAATAATGATACCTTACCCAAAAATTCTCATATTTACATCTGATATTCATATAAAGAAACATCATTAATATTCAACAAATTGGAAATAAAAATCTCATACTCCGCCAAATATTTAGGAAATGATAAGGTTTTTACTAATCTTTCTTTATTAACTGCACTAAACTGCACTTGATACTCTTTATCTTTTTCTAAAGCATCATCTATTTTTTCAAAAACATTACCTAATCCAATTAAATCTCCTTCAAAATTACCCAAATCTAACTCACCTAAAAATTCCGGTTTTACCTCAAATCTCACCCCATTATTCAACCTTAACTCTAACTTATCTAATCTACTCTCATCATTCTTTATCCAGTAAGTTCCCACAACTTCCTCTAATTTATCTTGGTCAAAACTTATTTCTTCATTAATAACCACGAAATTATCCCTTAAATAACCCTCCACATTCTCTAATAATGTCTTAAAATTCCTTCCAACTACTAAATTTATATCTCCCCGTTTTATTATCACATCCACCTCTTCCCTCTCTAATAATTCTTCATAATTATTGGGTTTGACATCCTCTACTCTCACCCTCAAATCCCCAAAAATATACAAATTATCCTCTAAAACTAAATTGGCCCTCTCCAAAATAAACTGACCAAAATCCATTTTGACTAATGTCCCATACTCACTTAAATCTACTTCTCCTACTTCCTCCCTAAAATCATATGAACCATCTCCCATCACTAAAACATTTCCCTCCAAATATCTAATAAAGTTTTTATTAACTAAATTATTTCCAAAAACCACAAAATCATCATGCTTAAACTCCTCAAACTCCTCCTCCTTCAAACAATCCTTATTNCCTATCTCTCCCTCTAAAATTAAAGTCATCATATCATTAAATTTCGGAGATGTTGTCCTCACTATNACNCTCCCTTCNTCTTTCTTCATATAAACTATATCCCGATACCTCATCATAATACCCGTTTTNGTGATAAAATATTTATTTCCTCCTTCTATATTACTTTCAGNTCTGATTTCATCAATGAAATCTTGTAAGTTTATTCTATCTTCTACTACTATAAAAGGATGACTGGTCATCTCTTGACTATAAAATACTAACATCATTTTATAATTTTTAAAACTGTTTTCATACTCTCCTTCTTCATTTTTGACGACATAAGTAGTTGGAAAATAAAATGAAATTGCTTCCTTTCTAATTAAATATTCATTGATTTTGAAATAATAAGATAAATCTAAATTATTAATTTGATTTTCTATTTTTTCTAAACCATCATAAAAAGTAAAATTTGAACCAAAATAGACTAACTTTCTTTTTTGATTGACAAAATCTATCATAAAATAAAAAATAAGATTGTTTTTAAATTCCAACAAATGTCTTCAAACCTTCTACTCCCTGATTTAATTCTTTTTTAAACCTATTATTCATGGTATTCTCTTTTTTATTATTGGATAACCAATTATTTAAACCTGAATTTGTTTTACCTTGATTTAAACCTGAATTATTCATCCCTGAATTATTTCTTCCTTGATTTAAACCTGAATTATTCATCCCTGAATTATTTCTTCCTTGATTTAAACCTGAATTATTTCTTCCTTGATTTAAACCTGAATTATTTCTTTCCTGATTTAAACCTGAATTATTCATCCCTGAATTATTTCTTTCCTGATTAAAACCTGAATTATTCATTCCTGAATTATTTCTTTCTTGATTTAAACCTGAATTATTTCTTCCTTGATTAAAACCTGTATTATTTCTTTTTTGATTTAAACCTGAATTTATTATTTTTGTATTATTCCTTCTCATATTTTCTGAATTTTCATCAAAATTACCTTTATTTACTTGTCTATTTATTAATTTATTTAAATCATCTCTAGCTTCTTCAAAAGTTAATTTTTTCATAGAATATATTTTTCCTTGAACTTTTTTAGTTAAAGTTCCCATTTTATGAATATCACAGGTTTCATTTCCAGGAGCACATTCTTTTTTGTTAAATAAAGTATCAATTGTTTTACTAATATTTTTTTGATTACTTATTCCTTCACCTTGATTTAATCCTGAATTATTCATCCCTGAATTGTTTCTTCCTTGATTTAATCCTGAGTTATTCATTCCAGAATTGTTTCTTTCCTGATTAAAACCTGAGTTGTTTCTTCCTTGATTAAATACAGAATTATTTCTCCCTTGATTACCTTGATTTAAACCTGAATTATTCATCCCTGAATTATTTCTTTCTTGATTAAAACCTGAATTGTTTCTTCCTTGATTTAATCCAGAATTATTCATCCCTGAATTATTTCTTTCCTGATTAAAACCTGAATTGTTTCTTCCTTGATTTGAATTATTCATCCCTGAATTATTTCTTCCTTGATTAAATACAGAATTATTTCTTCCTTGATTACCTTGATTTAATCCAGAGTTATTCATCCCTGAATTATTTCTTCCTTGATTAAAACCAAAATTATTTTTTTCTTGATTATTCCTAACTTGATTATTATTGGACTTAGATAACCAAGAATTTAATGTAGATTGATTTGAATTATTTTGATTAGTATTTTGTTGATTGGATGGTTGTTCATTTGGAGTTTGTTGGTTAGAAAAACCTAAAACATTTTTAAAGTTTTGTAATAAAGATTTATTTTTTTTATTAGAAATATTTTTTTGGTTTTGATTAAGTTGATTTTGTAATTCGTTGAGAATTTTAAGTCTTTTATTAGGGTCATTTTGTAAAGCTAAATTTAATTGAACCAAATAATTATCAAAGCTTTCTAAAGAAGAAGACATTTTTTGAGAATTTTCTTTATTCAATACTTTATTTTGAAGATTACTAACTTGTTGTTTAAGTTCTTGTTTTTCTTGAATGAGTTTAGTAATATTATCAATCAATAATTTAAAATTTTTACGAACATCGGTAAGATTAGTAGAGATTTGAGTATTTCCGACATTTATAGAGGTATTTTTACGATTTTTACCAGTCATAAAAAAATCATAATCCATTATAATAAACTTAGAAAAATTTTTTATGTATATAAAATAAGACAACCGGAGTTTTTTTATTATGGTGAAATCCTAAATCTTTATTCATTTTTTTATTATTGACAGTTTCACATTGAGGTTCTTTTTCTTTTAATTTTTCAATAGTATGTTTTAACATAATATTTTCTAATGTTAAATTTTTTATTAAATTAATATGTTTTTTTAATTTATTTGATGTTTGTTCATTCATAAAATAAATAATATATTTTTTTGATAATGATTTGGATATTTTTAATTTTAATTTTTTTTTTAATTTATTATTATTTTAAAGATAGATTTTGGTATAATTTGGATTATTATTTAAAAGAAGATAAATATTATATCAATCCTAAATATCTTTCAAAAAATTTATTTTATATTAATGTTTTAAAACCTAATTTAAAAAATTTTTACCAAAAATATTATTTTCCAAAAATAAATTTAAATTTTCAAATCTTCCCAAAATACACTTTAATTTATTATTTTGATAATTCTTTAAAAGGCTGCATTCTAAATTCAAAAATGAAAATTAATGTTTTTAATAAAACTTATTCCACTAACTTCGTTGATTATGCAGTTGTTAAACCAGAAGAACGAAATAAAAATATTATGCGTTGTTTAATGAATGAAACCAGTGTTTTATCTAATCAATGGAAAACTGATTTTGTTAATTTCAGAATTGATGGAAAACCTTTAACCAGTGGATTACCTTATGTTTTAAAATCAGAATATTTATTAATCAATCAAATAAAAACAATTAATCCTTTAAAAATTAGTAATTTTAAGGGAATTAAAATAGATTATGAAAATTTGGTGGAAATTAAAAAACCAAGTTTTACTCTTCAAGGTTTAATCCAAAAAAATCATTTTGAAATTAAATTTATTTTCTTCAACCAAAATAATCAAAATGAACTTTCTGAAACCTTAAACGAACTTTTAAAAAAATATCAGGTTTTAGGTTTTGATAATATTGGGAATAATTTAATTTTATCAAAAACTTTCCAAACCAAAAAAAGTCATAATATTTACCATTATATGTTAAAATATAAAGAAAAAATAAAACCTGAAAATTTTTACACCTGAAAATCTTGGAAACCATCATAATAAGTAGTCTGAATATTATTAAAATCATATTTCTTATCTCTCTCATAAACTGGAGGTGGTGGTTGAGGAATAAATATCATCTCATCTGGTTTCCTTATTATTCCATTTTTAAATCTCTCTAAAAACTTTTTAAAATTATCATCCCTAGTTTGAAAATTCATAAAAATTATTTGTAAACCAAAATCAAAACAGGCTGTCGGATCCATATTCTTATTAGTTAATGTTTTATCAAATAATGCTGTACGACTATCTATTTTATTTTGTTCAAAATAAACTGCATTCATTATAAATTTAGTAGTTGATAACGCATTATCTTTATTAAAAAATTTTACTTTTATTCCTCCATAAGGTTTATCTTTTTCAGTAGTATTATAAAGAATAATACTTCCAAAATTTTTATCTGAATTCATATATCCATTAGTAAGTTCATTAAGAGGACCACTTAATGATTTTCTGTTTAAAACAATTAAACATTTACCTAAAGCTTTATCCATTCTAATTGCTCCAAAATTAATATTACCAAAAGAAAAATGTTTTCCCATTAATTTATCACCTAAAACCTCAAATAAAGTATCATTAATTTTTGTCTCTAAATAAATATTTTCATTAAATCCTATATTTAAATATAAAATTAAGGGAAGATTAGTCTTAAATCCATAATTCCTTATCACTTCCAAACATCTCTTAAAACTCAAAAAATTTTTTAATCCATGTTTATTCAACATCTCTTCACTCCCATCTAATCCATCTAAGGAAGGTTCCTGTATTATTTTAGTTTTTTTCATCGCTGGTTTACCCTCTTCTTCCGGAATTTCTTCATAAATCATCTTATCTTTTTTCTCAAAATTAGCAACTACTATCTTAGTATCATAAGAAAACGCAAAAGGACCATCATAAAAAATATCTAAATGAATAACACGGGCTCCAGCTAAAATATTTTTCTTTAAAACTTCTAATGAAACCACATCATGTTGGGTTCCACAAGGCATATAAGATTTATAACTAGCAGCCCAATAATAATCTCTTAAACAATAAGACATATCTTCTTTATAAAAAGGGTTGTTATAAATATATTCATTATATTGTAAATCTTTATTAGGGATATTTTGTTGATAAACTATCAGACAATCATTTGTTCTATTTAAATATGCTGAGTTTTCTATTTGACTATTTTTAGAATTATTAGAAGCGGTCATTAAAACAATAATTAAAACAATTAAACCAATGATAATCGCCAGAGGTAAAATAATTTTAAGATTATTAATGATAAAATCTTTTAAAGCTATGAAAAACTCTTTTATTTTTACACCAACATTACAAATTTTAGGATGTTTTTGACAAAAAGTAGGTTTAATATTAGATTTTACATTAGGCATTAATTTTAATTAGAAAAATAATCACTTACTTTTTCTTTTTTTTCTTTTTGAGGAATAAAATTATTTAAATATTCTAATTTAGCATCCATAGAAGTTATTTTTATTTTAGGTTGTTTATGATGATATTCATTAAAGATTTCTAAATATTTTTCATCATTATCTTCACCTCTTCCCAAATTTTGATAAAATAAATTCATATTCATAATTGAAAATAAATTTTGTTTACTTAAAGTTTTTTCTAATTTTATTAAATTTAAATTACAAATTAAAACCGCCATCGCTAATAAAGATGCTCTTTTTAATAATAAGGTTTTATGATATTGATAAAAAAATAAACTTAAATAACTTTTAGTTAATTTGAGGTTTTTTGTCCGATGACAAATTTTATTCCAAATAAAAAATTCTATTGTCCCTGAAAATTTTTCATAAGGTTTCATCAAGTTATGAGTTGATAAAAAATGATATTGAAAACCTTTATTTATTTTCCTTTCTTTTAAATAATAATTATGATAAAAATTTATCCAATACAAAATATTTTCAATATTTTTCTTATTTAAAAAATCTTTTTCTAAATCCATATAATAAAAAATTTCTCTTATCGCAATTTTGATTTTCTCACTAACTTCAACATTATTTTTATCATAAATTCCCTCATAATCTTTTAGATTAACATATTTTATCATTTTTTCAGTTAAAAAATTTTTTTTATAAAATTTAGGAAATTCTATCTTTTTCATCTCCAAAAAAGTAGAAAAAACCTCAGCGTAAATATTTCTAATCTCATTAGAATTAACTAACGCCAAATCTCTATACTTAGGTTTTAATCCTTTTTCTATCTCCTTAATTTTATCCAAAAAATTTTTAATAAAATATGGATAACTAATTTTATTTAAAATTAAACCAGAATAATAATTAATAATAAAATTATGTATATCCCTAAAATAATCTGATGAATGTAATTCCGCTATTAATGAAAATGATGTTTCAATATCCTTTTCATCTAAACTTTTCTCCAATAACGCAAATAACTGATTTTTATGAAATTCGTTTAAACTTACCTTTTTACATCTTTTAGGAATTACTCCATATGGAATTGTGATATCCATAAATATTTAATCTATTTTATTATATGAACTGTGCCCCAGGAAATAAAAATAAATCTCTTTTATCATGCTATTCTCGCGACCAATTAAGAAGAATGGTTAAAGCTATTAGAAAAGACCACAATCAAAGTAATGAAAACCTTATTAAAACCTTAAGAAATGAATTTCCTGATTGTATTGATGAAAGTTGTTTCTTAGAACAGGAACCTATTAAAAAGGTTTTAGATAAAGAAATGAAAGAATACACCTTTAAACCTCAAATGCCTAATGCCTGGTTAAAAGATAGAAATACTTGGTTATCTACTACAGATATTTATAAAGTGATGAAACAATATGAAAGAGAATTCCCGGATTTTAAATATTATGGTCCTTTTCCAATAGATTGTCCAGTTGAAATCAATTGTGAAGTAACTGATTTAAATTTAAATTATCTTCTTAAAAAAGGTAAAAAAAGAATTGGTATTGGTTATAATTTAGATAAACATTATCAACCTGGTTCTCATTGGGTTTCTCTTTATATTGATATTCCTAAAAGTTCCATTATTTATTATGACTCAACTGCCAGTGAAGCCCCTTATATTTTAAGGCAATTTATAGAAATGTTATTAAAACAATTAGATACAATGAATAAAAAAGCTAATTTTGATTATAATAGAAAGCAACATCAATATGGAGGGAGTGAATGTGGAGTTTATAGTATGAATTTTATTGTTGAAATGTTAAAAGGTAAAACCTTAGAAGATTTCCAAAAGAAAAAAGTTAGTGATTTTTCGGTTAATTTATTAAGGGATTATTTTTATCGGACATCTGCTAAAAAAATAAAATATTAATTATTTATGTCAGATTTAGATAAAATTTTAAAAAACATTAAAATTAATGAAAAATCCCAAAATAATACTAACATTAAAGATACTCATCTAAGTTTTGACAACTTAGAAGATAATTTTTTTGAAGATATTATCAAAGATGACTACCCTGATAAACCTAAAGTTTTAAGAAGTTTTTTCCAAAAAAAATATAAAATAAAACCTGAAATAGACCCCAATGAACCTATTGACCTTGTTTACTCTTACGTTGATTTCTCAGATGAAACTTACAGAAATAATCTTAAACAATATTCCACTGATGTCGAAAAAAATAATGATAACTTCTTCAATCGTTATATCAATTTTAATGAATTTTTTGTTTCTTTAACCTTAACTAAAAAAAACTTACCCTGGATTAGAAATATCTTCATCGTCACTCCAACACCCAAAATTTTAATTAAAAGATTTTCTCAAGATAAAAAAATTAAAATTATCCACGATAATGATTTCCTCCCTGAAACCTTACTCAAACCAACCTTTAAATCAACTGTCATTGAAAGTTTCCTTTATCTCATTCCTGAATTATCTAATGTTTTTCTTTATGGATGTGATGATATGATGATATCTTCCCCAATGACCCGTGAAGAATGGTTTTATCAAGAAATTCCTTTTATTACGTTAGAATATCGAGAAATGTCAGATTCTTTCAAAAAAATGGAAAAACCAGCGTGGGTTGATGTTGTTAATGCTAATGCTTTTTTCCATAAATATTTCAGGGAATTTCCACAAAGAATTCATAATCATCAAATCACTATCTTAAGAAAAGATGTTTGTAAAATAACTCATAAAATTTATGAAAAACAAATTTTATTAAATGCAAAACATAGATTTCGTGAACCTAAAAAACATGGTGTTCATTTTATCCTCCTTCAACATCTTGTAGGTTTAAAATTAGGTTTTTATAAAGATATTGTTAATGAAAAAAAAAGATTAATGCCTTCTAGTGGATTTTACGCCTATAACTTTAGAAAACCTTGGTTCAGATTTAACATCCTCCGTAATCAAGAAACTAAATTCTTTTGTCTTAACGAACTAAATGAAATTTATTTTAGTTATTTCTTATATAGTGCCTTCAATATTATTGAAAAACATCCCGCAAAAGATATAACTTTTGTTTATCAAAAAGAACAAACCTTAAAATATCAAATCCCTACTTTTGAAAATCTTATCCGAAAATACCTTAAAATAAATATTAATTCAATCCCACTCGACCAAATAGAACAAAATGATAATACTTTATTTATCGTTTTATGTCAAGAAAATGAAAATATCAAAAATAATTTTTTTTACCTCAAAATTAACCCTAATAAATTTCAATACCTTATCCCTGATATTCTTTTCTTCACCAACCGCAACTTTAAACGTCTCATCCCTAAAATTAAATACCAAAAATTTAACGTTGATAAAAAATACGAAGATAATAATAAATTATTTCACATTAATTTCTCTGAAAAACAAATCCAATCCTTTGAAAAAACCTTTAACATCCCCCTCTTAGCTAAATAACTTCCAAATCTTATTCTTATCAACCCCATCCGGCAAATATCCCTCAAAACTTTTCTTCTTCCTCTCAAATATATCCCTTCTCATCCCACTTGAATAAATATCCCTCATCGTCGATATTAATTCCTCCACTATCTTCACCCCATCCTCCTTCTTAAACAAAGAAAACCTCTCATTCTTCTCATCCTTCTTACTCTTCAACAAATAAAGTTCATCTCCCTTCTTCAACATATTATTTAATATAATGTAGGCAAATATCACCGGTGAATTATGTCGCGATATCATAATCTTCAACTTATCCCTCTGACTTTTCGGCAATAATTCCCTATACATCTCCCAGATTTCTAATGACTGTTTAGCCGATACATTGGGTATCTTTCCTTTTTCCATCCATTCTTCAATTTTCTTTTTATCACAAGGTTTCACCCGATACTCCTGACAAACTTCTTCTAATTCTCCCTTATTAAACTGCCCTAATTTTTTATCAAAAGGTTTTATCATCCCTCTGGGTTTATTTGAAATTATAACATAAAATTTATCTACTTTCGGCAACATTTTTTTCACTACACTTAAATGACCCGCATGTGGCGGTTTAAAACTTCCAGGAAAAACTCCATATCTCATTACTTCTTCTTAGATAAAAATGGGTTCTTCTCTAAAATACTCTCATTAGGTTTCTTCTTCACCACACACTTATCCTCATTCGGGTCATAAGTTGAAACCTTCTCTATCTCCTCCCCATCCTCACTCACCTCAAATGTCTCCACAAAATACTTCTTCTTTCTATAAAAAATATCTCTCTTCCTAGCCTGTGCTGAAAAAATAGAAAAATCATCCACTATATCTATAATCAAGGGTGGATTTAAATCCTCTACCCCCGGTTTGGGTCTTATCCTCCCCGCCGCCTGCTCTATCTCAGTCTTAGGTGTCGCAAAGACTATGGTATCTACTGTCTTAATATCTAAACCCGTATCCGCCATCTTAAATGTCGCCAAAATAATCTGCTTTCCTGTACTCTCCTCTAACGCCTTGGGTTTCATCCCTCCTACATAATATCCATAAGTAACATCCGTTTCTTTCAATAAATTTTCTATATCCTTTAACATCTCTCTCCTATCTCCTAATAATAAAACCTGACGCTTTTCTTCTTTCACACATTCTATCATTTTTTTCACTATAAATCTAGTTCTAGGCATATAAGAGCTTAAATTATTAATCATTCCCGCACTATTAATTTTACCCATATAATTAGATAATTCTTCACAATAAGCTTGGTTATCACATTGATAAACATATCTCTCCACAATAGAATCAGCCGAACTTTTTCCTTTTCTCATAAAACAAACATCTCCAACATGCCACTTTAAAACCTTAGTTAATCCATCTTTTCTATTAGGTGTCGCACTTAACCCTAACATCAAGGGACAATTAATTTTAAATAATGCTTTAGAAAATTCTTTACTAGGTGTACAATGAGCTTCATCTATAATCACCATCCCAAAACTATCAAATAAATCTAATGGATAATTTTTCATTGAAATACTTTGTATCATCCCAATGACTATATCTTTTCCATCAATATCAATAGTTGGACCTTGAATTTTTCCAACTTTGGCATCGGGTAAAAATGCATGCGAATCTGGTCCTCCCAATATCCTCTCTATCCACTGGTTCATTAAAAATGTCTTATGCACTAAAACAAAAGTCTTCTTTCTCATCTTGGAAATTAAATAACAAGCTAAAGCAGTCTTTCCCTCTCCACAAGGTAATGATAAAATCCCCCCTCCTTTCTCTTCAAATGCTTTCACACAAGCATTTACAGGTTCTAATTGATTTGCCCTCAAATCTCCATTAAAAACTAAATCTATATCATCTCCCGATTTTAACTTATTTTCATCTGGTTCTCCTAACTTCTCTAGGCCATAAAACTTCGGTAAATAAAGTTTCGTCTTATTCTCTAAAAAAACTTTAAAGGCCTCCGGTTCCGGTCCATAATCCGTACTGACATTAGGTTTCACTGATAAATCTTCCTTAATCTTCTCTAACTCCCCCTCCGTAAATTTATCCTTCAATAAAATATAACCTCGCTTCCCTAAATACGTTCTCATTAATTCCTCTTTTAACTCAAATTATCTTTAAATAAAAAAAAATCAAATTTTTTTATAAAAACTTTCGCTTTTATAAAAAGTTTGTGCAGGAACCAATAAGTAATGATACTTACTATCAAGTAAAACTCAATTATAAATACCGAAGTGTGTAAAAAATATCAAGGACCAATACCAGAAATTTCGATATCGTTCAATATTTTTCACGAAGTAAGCAATAATTAATACTACTTACGATGAGCGTTAAAAATACCCTTGCAGATACTTTCAACAAATACCTATTCAAGTCTTAAAACATTCAGATTTAAGAAATATACGAAAAGGTGTTGTATAATTTTATAAAATCTTAATAATGCTGTTAAGTTCCTAAGGTTCAGGAAACATGGTTGTAATAATAAATTCTTATTTTTTTTTATAGCTGTATGTTTCCTTTTCAGAAAGCAAAAAAAATAAATCTGATTTTTTATTTTTGCTGTAAGCTTTCTTTTTGAGGAATAAAACAAATGTCTTATTCCTATTTTTATATATTCAGTTTTCTTTAAATACTTTTTTTTATAAGCAGGAAACAGAAAATAATATTAATTTTTTAAGTTTGCTGTATGTTTCCTTTCAGGAAGCAGGATAAAATAAAAATAATTTTAATTTTAAATTTAAATTTGCTGTATGCTTCCTATATGAGTATATTTAACGTCTTCTCCAAGACGTTTTTATAAGCAGGAAACAGTAAATTTAGTGTAAAAAACTAATTTTTTAAGTTTGCTGTATGTTTCCTTTCAGGAAGCAGGATAAAATAAAAATAATTTTAATTTTAAATTTGCTGTATGCTTCCTATATGAGTATATTTAACGTCTTCTCCAAGACATTTTTATAAGCAGGAAACAGTAAATTTAGTGTAAAAAACTAATTTTTTAAGTTTGCTGTATGTTTCCTTTCAGGAAGCAGGATAA
>JGI10211J34971_10001503_pt1 | contig 19235 bp, 17 predicted proteins | sample Etolagsediment_FD_34971 | JGI IMG/M metagenome (IMG submission 34971)
TTTTTATACCAAAATGTAAGGCAAAAAACAAGGAAATAAAATATCTATTTATAATTATTTCAATAATTTAAATCAATTTGACTTTTTACGAGGGCATCATTGTTTCTTTGAGAAAAATAGTATTTACGAACAAAATATAATAATTTCTAAAATTATAAAGCAAGGCAGGGCAGGTTTGAGATAAGATGAAATTTATATGTAAGTAACGGCATAATGGAATGGTATGAACCAAGAGATTTCAAAGAATGGGCAAAGAGACTATTTGCCACACGGCATTTAGTATTAATTCTATTTATTCTTGGCATTTTTACGTTGGAGCTGAGGTTCGACTGGTTTGAGAAAATAGTAGGATCCTACCTTGTCACAACAAATTCTAAGCGACCTGAATCCGGAGCAATTTGGGAAATAGGTCATCGAACAATAATGGCTCGACAGACACTTGACCAGATTGTCACTGACCGTCAATTTTTACAGCGTGAGGCCCGCGGAGCCACCACATTCACTCAAATGATGTCTAAGATTTTACCCGACAGGGGTATCATGTTATCTTCCGAGGACTTTAGAAAAATTTATCTCACGCTTCCTCAGACAGTAGCGCAAAAAATTGCCTCACCCTTTGAGATTCTAAGGCTTTTCAGCGATGGATCTTGGCTTCGAACCTATCTTGATAGAACAGGTGATAGTCTAAAAATATATCTTTTAAATGCCCACAATCGGGTTTTGAGAGAATTAGAGATTCAATCACATTTAATAGAATATATTAAAAGAGTTGAGATGGCACTGACAGGTACTCTTGAAGATTTACCAAGCTTTGAAAACCGTATCTATTCTGCTGACCAATTTTTTGCAGCACTGGAATCCTTACCTGAAGAAGATCTGAGGAGCATAGTTTCGCAGCCAGAAATGCTTTTGAGAATGCCGGGCCATATTGTTAGGGTGGGTATTTCAGATGAAGCCGTATCAGGATTTATTGAACTTGGTTTTGAAATCGAAGATGGTACGGGTCGTAAGGTGATTTTATTACAGGGACGTGAATGGGCTGTGTGGGCGCTAAGATCGTATCTAGAAGAAAAGGAAATAGAGGCGACTGTCAATCTGAAAACTCAAGATGACTTGATGTAATAATGAAGCACAACACAATTATTATCAAAATGTTACGTATCGTTTTCTACGTAGCATTGACTCTGTCGAGCTTTGCAGCTCTTGCGAGTATAGGCATGTTTTTTGTGGCAGTCAAAGATTTGCCACGTGTGCCTGAACCATTGATTCGAATCATAGAAACTCCCCCTACGGAAATATATGCAGGTACAGGTGAAAAGATTATGGTTATCGGAGGTCGGGAATCTATCCCGTTGAACAGGGTCTCACAGCACTTTATTCAAGCGGTTGTAGCTACTGAAGATCACCGCTTTTGGGAGCACCATGGCATTGATAAACTACGAACACTAAAAGCTCTCTGGATAACACTTTTTAAACCAGGAAAGGTTCAGGGGGCTTCAACTATCACACAACAACTTTCAAAGAATCTTTTCTTCAGCTTTAAGCGAAGATATATGAGAAAATTTCGTGAATTGATGGTAGCCTTGCAAATCGAATCTCAATACAGTAAACGTGAGATCCTCGAAGCATATATTAATCAGATTCCTATTGGTGTTGGAGCACATGGAATTGAACAGGGAGCCAGAACATTTTTTGGTAAGCCAGCCTCAGAATTGACATTAGCAGAGTCTGCACTATTAGCAGGCCTTCCTAAATCGCCAACACGATATAATCCATATATTCATTATGATCGGGCCAAGAAGCGTCAGCGGGTTGTCTTATTAAGAATGGTGGCAGTTGGATACATCACTCAAGCGATTGCGGATCGTGCCTCACATGCTGTATTACACCTTCAGAAGCATCCAGCTCGTGCACGTACAGGTAGTTATTTTCTTGATATTGTTGTGAAAAGCCTTGAAGAACGATATGGGCCGACCGTTGTTCATCATGGCGGACTGAAGGTTACTACAACAATTGATCCACAATTTCAGTCACAAGCGATAAAATCCCTACAAAAGGGATTGATAGAGCTTGAAAAAATGATGGGTGTTGATGAAAAAAGTAATGAAAGTATGGGTGAAAAGGTTTTCCGTCCTCAGGGTGCGCTGGTGGCTGTTGAAACAAACTCTGGGGCTATTAAAGCCTTAGTTGGTGGAAGTGACTATTCCGAAACAGAATATAACAGAGCAGTAGAAAATAAACGTCTGTCTGGGTCAGGCTTTAAAACNTTTCTCTATTATACCGCTCTTGAAAAGTTGGATATAAATCCTGCGACTGTGTTTGTTGACCAGACTGTNACGATTCCAGTAATTGGAGCTAAAGACTGGTCTCCAANAAATTTTGGGTTAAAACATGAGGGGCCTATGATTCTGAAAAGGGCACTCATGAAATCTGTAAACTCTGTTGCCGCTCAGCTGGTAGAAAAAACTGGCCCCGAGGAAGTCATTAGGAATGCGCACAGTTGTGGGATCAAAAGCCATTTAGAGCCAGTTTATTCTGTTGCGCTTGGGACATCAGGCGTTAGTCCTCTAGAAATGGCTGCCTCCTTTGCCACATTTGCAACTGGTGGAGTGCGGCATGAGCCTTTTTGGATCTCAAGAGTTGAAGATGCACTCGGTAGGGTATTAGAAGAACATATTGTAACTGGGAAACGATCTCTTGACGCGAGCTTGGCATATCAAGTCGTGGATATGATGCGTGGTGTTGTAGATGAAGGTACGGGCTCTATTGTGAGACGCCTCGGATTTGATCTACCTGCAGCCGGGAAAACAGGTACTACAGATGGTTATTATGATGCGTGGTTTACCGGATTCACTCCAACGCTGAGCACATCGGTCTGGGTGGGCTATGATAAGGGAGAAGGCTTATGGGATACATGGGGAAGTGGTATTACCGGAGGCCGTGGTGCCGCCCCAATATGGGCTGATTTTATGAAAAAGGCAACAGAAGATGAACCGCATAGGGAATTTTCCATTCCCTCTGATATACAATTTGAAAGGGTAGACCCGATTACTGGACATAAAGTGAATGATTCAGCACTCAATTCTGTGACAATAGCATTACGTGAAGGTCAGAAGGTATACGAAAACATTCTTCAAGATGAAAATCTCAGTGATTCAACAAAAGTATTTCCTTCATGGGACCTTAATGTGCCTTGACAGCAAATATTATGCCCATCTTTGATAACTTTTTTATAGGTGTATTGTGTATTATACCTTAAAACACTTATCTATTCGTGTTTGGGCCACGATTTTCCTGGGAGGGCTCATAAGTCTTTGGATTTTACCGGTATTTCATCCTTTCATAGGCCTCGAATGGTCAATTGTGCCTGCATTGGTAATCATGATAGCGATCTTTATGGCAGTTGGCTGGTTTTCGAACCGTTTTGGTCTAAGCGCAATTAAGCGTATGATCAGTGAAGCTACTACCTGGGAAAGAGTTGGTGCCTACCGCGGAGCTGAAGAGGCCTTTAAAAAAGCCACTACTGTTTTGGATAGCTTTCTTCTCTCTCCTCTTGTAAAAAGGAAAGAATCAGCAAAACTTGCGGCTCGCCTCGCTCGTTTTTATCTTGCACGTACCGATAAAAATCATTCCTTGGGAACCTTTATAATCGCATATCTCAAATCACATCCCGAAGATGAGGAGGTGGCAGAAAACTGGTTGCAACAAGTCGAAAGCCATGGTGGACTTAAAACAAATCACTATGAGCTTGCCTTCCGAATAGGCAATGCGCAACCGAACAATAGCATTATCCAGCAGTTACTCGCACGGTTCTATCTTGCAGAAGGACGAACCGATTTTACCGCTCTTCAAATATACCGAAAGGTTTTAAATAGAGAGAAAAATAATGCTGTCGATATCATTAAAGGCCTTGCGACACTTTTTCTTAGAGACAGACGTGCTGATGAATGGGCACTCATAATATATCTTCAGGCGTTTAGGCTGAGCAGTGAAAGACATAAACTTTTAAGAGGTATTGCAGCTTGTGTTCACTGGATCCATGAGACAGAGCGAACCACACAGATATTACAACAGGCCCGTAAATTATTAGTAAGTCTTGACGAAATACAATTGAAAAAACTTCGGACAGGATTTAATCCTCCAATCGTTGAGACGNCAGAGAAACAAATTTCTGAGCAATTAAATGTTGNGATTGCACTGTGGAAAATGGTGAGTCAGGCANGGAGCTTCCTTTTTAATTTCATTATCTCCATAGGCTTTGGTTTAATAGCAAGAGCAAGGGATGTAATAAACCTCATCAAACAATTCAGAAGGCCAAAGCTCATACTAAAATGGACAATGCTCACTACCCTGGCTATCGGGGTTATAGCTTTAACAGTCAATACAACGAGCCATCTTATCAGGAAAAAGACAACACTTTATGAAAAAGAGAAGACTACTGAAATTGTTATCACCGACCCGTTCACCCTACAGGTCGCTGCATACCTAAAACCACAAGATGCTGAAAGATATGTGAAATATCTTAAATCGAAACAATTGGATGCTTTTTTGATAAAAAGGAGAGGGAAAAATAGAGTTTGGTACCAGGTCAGGGTTTCTCATTTCGCTGATAAGGAATCCGGCAAGGCGTATGGGAATAATTTGAAATCACGGGGTATTATCGATGATTTCTACGTAGCTAACCATGAGCGGCCATAGCAGGTGAGGAAAAACAGCACCGAGTTCATGAATAAAGGAAATAATGTGTATTACCTTCAGAAAGTTCAGACTTTCAAGTTTTGTTGGTCCAGCTTAGATCTGCTGGAAATATTGGTGGACGTTTATTGAAATCGAAGCCACCCACGATGTTATCAGATTGGTGCTTAGGATTTGAATTCGAAGCTGCGTTACCCTCAGAAAAGCCGGGGGGCTTATTTTTTCTTAGCTCTCAAAAGGGGGAAGCTCATGAGGTTCTTGAAGAGTATTGATTGTATGGCCATTTCATAGAGATTTGAATAATTAGAGAGACAAGGGACTCAATTTCCATTGTCTCCTTGTTGAAAATGATGCTTCAATATAATCCATTGATTGCGTTGGTAGAAAATTTTTCTAGAGGTGATTATGATGGAAAAAAAACCATTAAAAAGCAGTCTTGTAAACATAGCCATTGCAGATATTGATTTAACACCAGGCCCATTTTGTATGAGCTTTCATTTCAACCTGGAACCACTTAAAGCATCTATTGAAAAATTTGGTGTTATAAACCCACCATATCTGTTTAGAAATCCCGATAGCAATTTTTTAGTAGTTGCCGGCTATCGAAGGCTAATGGCTATAAAAGAATTAGGGTGGAACAATATAGTATGCCACGTGTTACCGAATAGTTTCTCACTGGTGAGTGCGCTTTTATTTAATTTAGATGATAATCTCATGCATCGTCCATTGAATAATATTGAAAAAGGGATGATCTTGCAAAGACTAACCCGTTTCATTAGCACAGAAGAAATAGTAAGCAATTTTATGCCTCCTCTTGGTATTCCTTCAAANAAACAGCAATTAGAATTATTTTTAGGTTTAGAGGAGTTAGAAGAGAGAATAAAAGTTTCCGTCGCTATGGAACAATTATCCATACGAGTGGCTGGGTTACTGAGGTATCTTGAGAAAAACGATCGGCTCGAGATTAATNATCTATTTACATTTTTAAAATGGAGCTTTAATCAGCAATGGGAAACCATTCAATGGATTAAAGAAATTGCCAGCAGGGAAGGGTGCTCAATTAAAGAAATAATAGATTCAAAAGATATTAAAGAGGTTTTACATGCTCCTGCGATAAATAAACCACAGAAGGTAAAAGCCATAGTTAAAATATTGAAATTCAGAAGATTTCCATCTCTTTCTAAGGCTGAAAAATTGTTTGACAAGGGTATTTCCAATCTTTCTCTTCCCTTAGGAGTTAAAATAATTCCCCCACCTTTTTTTGAGGGGACTTATTACAAGCTCGAAGTAACGTTTAGAAAAGGTGAAGATCTTAAAGGAAAGTTAGCTGATTTATATAACGTACCTAAACTAAATCACATACCCGATTTTTGGAAGGNCATATAGCATTTCGGATTTTATATTTCGGTTTTCGGATTTAAAAAAAGCATTTATAACATACCTATGAAACGATTTAAAGTGAGGCGAATCTTGATTGAAAGAGAGGCTGAAAAAGACTCTCTTTCAAAAAAGATAATTGAAAAATTGCCAAATATACCAATAAAGCATGTAGGATCAAATGAATTAGCCTTGATGGAAGATATCGAAGAGATGGATAAAGACTCGCTGAGGCTTATCCACTACAAAGGTGAATTTCTTAAATCATGTCCTGGTACAAGAAGATATATTTGCTGCGGATACCAGATCCTCAATGTAGGAATCAACTGCCCGATGGAATGCAGTTACTGTTTTCTTCAATCTTATGTTAATCAACCATCATTAAGGATTTTTACTAATATAGAAGATAAACTTAAAGTGATAGGTGTATTTATCGATAGCCATTCAGATAAGATATTCAGGATCGGGACTGGAGAATTTACCGATAGTCTTTCCCTTAATTATATTACAGGCTGGACTGATTTTTTACTCCCTTTTTTCTCTTCCAGAAAAAACTGTATACTGGAGCTCAAGACAAAAACCTCTTTTTTCAAAGACATTATTAAAAGTAGCTACAGAAAAAGGATAGTTGTCGCATGGTCTTTAAATACATCTCGAATTATAGATAATGAAGAGGGAAAGACAGCAAACCTAAAAGAGAGAATCATTTCCGCACGTGAATGCCAAAAAGCAGGATTTGTAATAGCCTTTCATTTTGATCCCTTAATACATTATTCAGGATGGGAAAATGAATATGAAGAGATTATCCAACTTTTGGAGAAATATATTGATCCAGCCTCTATTATCTGGATAAGCATCGGCTCTTTTCGGTATATGCCAGATCTCAAGTGGCATATTTTAAAAAGATTCCCAGGCACAAATATCTTTGATGGTGAATTTGTTACCGGTTTAGACGGTAAACAGAGATATTTCAAGCCCATCAGGGTAGAAATGTATGCTAAGTTATCTGAAAGATTAATAAAATGGCATGATAATTTGGGAATTTATCTCTGTATGGAAAGTGATGATGTGTGGGAACAATCGCTGGGATGGTCTCCAAAAAATTCTTCTACTCTTTCTTGCTACCTCGACAACCGAGTGAGAAGGGTAATGCCTACGTGAAAAGTGACGAAAGTAAGTTAAAGTTAATAATCGCATGTTTATAGACCCCTTTGCTATTAGATTAATGTATGTGCGGTAATTATTTAAGGTATGATAGCTCACTTAGATTCTTGTTATCTATTTCTGGATGTGTTAGAAGAGAACGTCTTACCCAAAAAAATTTTTCATCCCTTTTTATAAAAACATTATATAATATTTAATTAAATAGTTTATGAAATAAAGCTAACGTATTACATTAACAATTATTTCAAAGGAGGAGCTATGGAAATAAAAAAAATAGGTGTTGTGGGCGCAGGAGCTATGGGCAATGGCATTGCTCAAACAGCAGCCCAGATTGGCTTTGATGTTGTCATGAGAGATATTGAGATTAGATTTGTCGAAGGGGGAATGAAAAATATCGAGAGGTTTCTTTTAAAAAGTGTCGAAAAGGGGAAAATGGATGCCAAACAAAAAGACACTATTATTGGCCGAATAAAAGGTACAATAAACATGGAGGACCTTAAAGATGTTGATTTCGTTGTGGAAGCAGTTGTTGAAGATTTAGATTTGAAAAAGAGCGTTTTTAAGCAGTTAGATGAATTATGTAAACCTGATGTTATTTTGGCTTCCAATACATCATCTATGTCAATTACAGAAATAGCAGCAAGCACCACAAGGCCTGATAAAGTTTGTGGGATGCATTTTTTTAACCCTGTACCCTTAATGCGGCTTGTGGAAATAATTAGAGGCTACTCAACAAGTGACGACACCGTAAACACTACGACAGAATTAGCACAAAAAATGGGCAAAACAACTGTAGAAGTTAAAAAGGACTCACCAGGTTTTATCGTTAATAGAATAATGATTCCCCATATGATCGAGGCTATAAAGATTGTTGAGGAAGGTATTGCATCTATTGAGGACGTTGATAAGGCAGTAAAGAATGGTCTCAATTATCCTATGGGTCCATTCGAATTAATGGATTTGACAGGAATTGATATTGCATACTTTGTAACGCAATATTTCTTTAATGAGTTAAATAAAGAAAACAAATGGGTCGCACCAAATTTATTAAAAACAATGGTGAGGGCCGGTAAATTCGGTAAGAAAACTGGTGGTGGGTGGTATTCATAAAGATCTATAGTGCATGCGCACAAAAAGGGAGACTTTTTTTCAAGTCTCCCTTTATTTTATAAAAAAAATGAAAGACTATTTTTTATTTTTATGACGCATAGATTTTAGTAATTTTCTGTATTTATGTTTTCTTATCTTTTTCCTTCTTTTTTTCACTACACTGCTCATAAAAATAAAAACCTCCAAAAAAATTAAAATGTTTATAATAATAGTAAAAAGGGTGCAAAAACAAAAAGTTTATATTAAGTTTACATAATATTTATTATCAGACATAATATTTATGTAAAAACATTACGTATTACTCTCATTCTTTGATTTATAAAGATCTTTGTCTGCTAACGCAATCAAATCACTTGCACTCATTCCATCGGAATACGTTACAAACCCCATGCTTGCGGTAACACCATCTCCTTCTTTAAATCCTTTATTAAGTCTTTCACTTGTATTGAGAACAATTTCTTTATTCGCCTCAACGAGAATAATCGCGAACTCATCACCTCCATACCTAAAAGCTATGTCTACGTTCTCCCTGATGTTTGAAAGGATTATCTTACCAGAGTTAGCAAGCGCCTCATCACCTGCAAGATGACCATATGTATCGTTATACTTTTTGAATTTATCAAGATCCAAAAGAATCAGTGATAAGGGATGGTTTTGGCGCTTTGCCCTATTCACCTCCTCTTCCAGTCTATCATGAAAGTATCTTTGATTAAAAAGACCGGTNAGGTTATCAGTTATTGATAATTTGGCTAATNTATCTCTAACACTTTTCTCTGTCAATATTCTGTTTATCTTCGCCTCTATTTCATCAATATTACAGGGCTTGGTAACAAAATCATTTGCGCCAGCATTAATAACATCCATATATGTATAGTTTTTATCGTAACCCGTCATAGCAATTATACTTATATCAATTTTTTCTTCCCTCACCTTCTTTATTAATTCGATTCCACTAAATTCTGGCATATTGACATCAGTAATTAAAAAGGTATATTTTTTATTTTTTATCCTCTGTAATGCATTTTTTCCACTGTTCTCTGAATCAGCATTAAACCCTAAGCTTGACAGTGATTCTGTAAAAACCTTGCTTACCTCTATCTCATCATCTACAATTAGAAAATATTCTTTATAATATTCTTGTTTCATAATTATATCCCCTAATATACCTTCTAATTATATTTGTCAACTAACTCTCCAAGTAATGAATTTTGAAAGCCTTTAATAATCTTTATCCTCACCAATTGCCCTTTGAAATTTTTTTTAGCAAAAAAATTGACAACCTTATTTCCTGGTGTCCTTCCTGTGAGCTGACCGTCTCTTTTTTTGCTAGGGCCTTCTACTAAAATTTCTTGAATCGTTCCCTCCAGGAGCCTGTTTTTTGATAGGGTTATCTTTCTTTGCTTTTCCTGCAATATAGATAAGCGTCTTTGTTTTTCTTTTTCCCCTAATTTTCCTGGTAACTGCAGTGCTTTGGTTCTGGGCCTTTCAGAATATTTAAAGGAGAAAAGATTATCAAACTCTATTGTATCTATTAATTGGAGGCTATCGTCAAAATCCTTTTCAGTTTCGCCTGGAAAACCAACAATCAAATCGCTTGTAATGGCTATATCATCAGGCCGTGTTTTTTTTATGCGTTCTATTAAAGAAAAATATTTATCTCTTGTGTATCCCCTGTTCATAAGCCTAAGTATATTATCTGAGCCCGATTGAACTGGCAGGTGAATATGTGGACAAAGGCTTGTTAATTCTCCAAATGAGCCTATGACTTCATCGGATAGATCTTTTGGATGAGAGGTTATGAAGCGAAGTCTTTTTAAACCAGCTATACTATCCAACTCCTTTAGCAAACCAGGAAATGCTGGCAAGGCCTTGTTTTTGGTATTATAGGAGTTTACATTTTGCCCTATAAGAGTAATTTCCTGTATACCTTGACTGATCAAATATTTAGACGTATTAATAATCTGTTCTGCTGGAAGGCTTGTCTCCCTACCCCTTACAAAAGGTACTATGCAATAAGAACAAAAATTATCACATCCCTCCATTATTTTTAAAAAAGTTGTAACCCTTCCTTTTGCGTAGCCGTTACACCTGGAAAATGAGGCTGGTTCCCAGGTTAAATCAAGAGAGGAAGTCTTTCTTCTTCCTTCTTTAATTTGAGCAAGAAAATCATCTATGCGGTAAATGTTTCGTGGGCCCAAAACCAAATCAACAGAGGGAAAGTGTTGTAGGAGATTTGTTCCTTTTTCTTGGGCTAGACATCCAATGATGCCAGAAATCATATCTGGCCTTTTTCTCTTTAGAGAAGCCACGCGACCAATAAGGGTTACTGCCTTTTGTTCAGCCTTTTCTCTGACCGTACAGGTATTTATCAAGACAATATGAGCTTCATTGATGCTATCTGTTTGTTTATAACCTTTATTTAGAAGGATCTGGCTGATAGTGTCAGAATCATGCACATTCATCTGGCACCCAAAGGTTTTTATATAAAATAATTGATCCACGTGGCACCTCCGTGCCTACAGTAGAAGAAAGCTTATCCTATGAATACAATTTCTCTTTATTAACATGGATGCTTCCCTCTTCTTGTAAAGATTTCATAAGTGAAACCATATCTTCCTTACACCCGGGTATTATAGAGATTTCAATCTCACCATTGGCTGGATTAATAGTTCTCATAGATGCCATGCCATCGTAGGATTCTATTATCCATTGCAAATAACATATTTCCTTTCTATCTATAGATAAGAGATATTTACCGGTTTGTCTCATTGTAAGAGGATTCACCCCATTTTAGTTTTGTCCTTAAAATATCAAAATAGTCCTGATCAGGAGATTTAATTAGTTTCAGCTTTTTTTCTGACTTAGAGATAATAACCCTGTCCTTATTTATAAGATCAAAGCCAACTTGACCATCAAATGTGAGTGTGACTTGCTTGCTATTTTCGCCCATTTCTATCTCTATTATTGATTTATCGGGCAATATAATAGGCCTATGCGTCAATGTAAATGGGCATATTGGAGCTAATATCAATGCCTCTAAATCCGGGTAGATTATCGGACCTCCAGCAGAAAGATTATAACCTGTCGAGCCGGTAGGGGTAGATATTATTAACCCATCTGCCCTAAAGGTCGTTAAGAAACGACCATCAATAGATACCCTAAGATCAATAATTCTGGCCAATGCACCCTTGTTGATAACCACATCATTTAAGACTGAAAAACGACATTTTTCTTCATTATTTCTTAAAATGCTAGCCTGTAACATAAGCCGTGTTTCAACAGCTATCTCTCCAGTTATAAGTTTTTCTATGTCCTTATAAAGTCTTCTTAATGGAATCTCTGTTAAAAAACCTAACCCTCCAAGGTTGATACCCAAAATAGGTAGCCCATATCGGCCAATCTTTCTGGCAGCCCCCAGTAATGTTCCATCTCCACCTAATACCACAACCCAGTCGGCTGTGTCTGGTATAATAGTTTCTTCCTCAAGGTATCGATTTAAGGCTGGACTCGATGCCATCTCTTCTGGATATACCTTTATTCCTCTTTCCATAAACCAATGCGTTAATCGTTGACACTCCCTTTTTGCAGGCTCAAAATCGTGCTTAAAGATTATTCCGACTGATTTAGGTATTTTTTCCATCTTCATTGACAATTTGTTATTCTATTCTTGGTTTTTTCGTAAAAAGTCATTTTGCCCGCTCATGATGCCCATTTTGGGATTCATAAAATGCTTCGCTCATCGCTAAAAAGTCGACCTAAGGTCCTGAAAAGGAGCATGTGTATGTCTTTTTTTGTCAAATGCCCACAACAAAGGCCAGTTCAGGGGCGTTTCAAAAATATGCAGATGTACGGAGCTAGAAGACACAGGCACGTTGCTTTGCACCATTTTGAAACGGCCCACTACTATGAATGTATAGGGCATTACAAAAAAAGACATACATATGCTCCTCAAACAGTGTGGCGATTTTTATCCGCCTAAGGCGGATTAACGCTCAGCATTTCATGAATTGTTTCCCAAAAGTGGCCAAAATCACTCGCAAAAAATTTTTTACGAGTTAGTCATTCTTGATTCTTAATATTTGACAAAATATGCGTGCAACTAGCACTTGAGCAAAGTCACCTACCAAGTATTTATTAACCAGGTTTAACGTAAGGTCACTTACTGGGTTACTTTGTCAATTACTCTCCAGTCATCAATCAAATCCGAAGTCGTATCAACCAGAAGATGTAAAATATGAAGAGTAGGATATAGCCTTTTTAGGTCTTCCAAGTCAACTGACTGAAACTTTTTTTTATTATTTATATATGCCTGAATAGTTACGGCATTTGACTCATAATTTTCCTTGGTTCTCTTCGATATCCTTTTAAAGGAAACCTGCTGAAGGCATTGTGTCTGCTGAATAACAAAAATTTTATTATGTCTTGCGGCCACTTCAGCAGCCCTTCTTCTCAGCTCCTGGGTAATAAAGGTTGCATCCAGAATAATTCCTTCACCTCTGCCTGCAAGCTCATCTGCAAGAGAAAACATTTCGTCGTAAACAAGTCCCCTTTTTTTCATATTGGACGCAACTTTTTCATCAAATATGTCCTCATTTTTAACACTTCAAGCCTTATCAGATCTGTCCGAATTATCTTATAGCCTTTAATTTTGGCTATAACTTCTGTGGTTTCCGTTTTGTATGAAGCAGGAAGTCCACATGCGATGATTACTGTTTCAGGCTGCAGTTCCTTTTTCATGAAATCGACAAAATGTTCCTTCATAATTGCCTCATGCTATATATGATTTGGCAAGTTTGAAATATTTTCTTGATACTTCTATGGCTTCTTCTTTCTTTTCCATCCCTATATTTTCATCATCGAGCTGAAAACTATTTACTTTCCCTCTCACAATTGCCCGATAGATCTTATAAAATGCAAGCAAGGAATTCACATCGCGTTCATTTGCTATTTCCTTATAGAAATCCCAAAGGATTTGAGAAAGACTGTGTCCTTCAAAATATTCCAAATCCATAAGCAGAAAAGAAATATCAGCTATAGTATCAGTATACCTAAATCTGTTGTTAAATTCAATGCAATCAAATATTGGAACGTTTTCTGTAAGGCAAATATGCTCCATATGAAGATCTCCATGACAGTCCCGTATTTTTTTGCTCTTTATCCTGTTCATGAAAAGAGCTCTGCCCGAATGGTAAAAACTTTCGGTCCATTGTTTGAGAGTATCAAAATCTCTTTTTTGAATTGTCGTTCCAATATATTTCTGGATCTGTGCAAAATTTTCATCCGTATTAATCTTGAATATTTCCGGCTCGCCAAATTTATCAATATTCAAGGAATTACCGGCTTTTCGGTGGAATCGTGCAAGAACCTGAGCAACCTTTTTTAAATGCTCGCCCCTTAATTCTCCCCGAAAAAACACTGATTTCATAAGCATTTCATTCGGAAGTCTTTTCATTCTAACTGCATATTCAACAATCCTTCCCTCCCCTATTCCCATTCTGTAGTTTTTACCATCATAGAGTATTGGTAATACATCGATATATATATCCTTTGATAACCGCCGGTTAAGGATAATCTCCTGATGACAGTAATAGTGTCGTTTTTTCAGGGTTGAAAAGTCTAAAAATCCAAAATTGACAGGTTTTTTAATCTTGTAAACAAATCCATCTGCAAGGAAAACTATCGAGATGTGAGTCTGGATTAATGAGACCATTTCTGTTTTATCTGGAAGAAATTCTGGGTTTAAAAGATCATCAATCATAGAAGACATTAATAATTCTCACTAATATATGAATTTGTAAATTTAGGGATTGAGGAATGAAAAAATTCCTTAATCCGGATTTGTCCGGTTCAATCTACACTTTTAACTTTAGGTCACTTTTGTTATTACCAAATGATGTAGGCATATTAAAAATCTATTAAAGAGGGGTCAAGGATAAAATTGGTAAACTGTGTTGACTTTATTATCAATCTAATCTAATTTTTTAAGTAATGGGGGCATTGATATGGTTAAAAAGTTAATTGAGACAGCCAATTTTATACGCGAGAGGATAACAAATCAACCCCTCATAGGGATAATCACAGGTACCGGTCTTGGAAACCTAACTGATGTAATGGAAATTGATAAAAAAATTCCCTATGAACAGATTCCTCATTTTCCAAAATCAACTGTTGAAAGCCATGCAGGCATCCTTGTCTCTGGCACTATGGCAGAAAAGTCTATTCTTGCCATGCAGGGAAGATTTCATATCTACGAGGGATATACTGCTAACGAGATTACATTTCCGATCAGGGTTATGGCAAATTTAGGAGTGAAATACCTTTTTGTGGTAAGCGCGGCAGGAGGATTAAACCCTCTTTTTAAGCCAGGAGAAGTAATGCTTGTTGCAGATCATATAAACCTCACCGGAAATAATCCCCTTATCGGAAAAAACATTGATGAATTAGGGCCAAGGTTTCCTGATATGACCTCTGCCTATGATAAAGACCTTATAGGCTTATTCAAAGAAAAGGCAAAAGAAGAAAAGATTATTTTAAATCAAGGCATCTATGTGGGTATAACTGGACCAAGCCTTGAAACACCTGCTGAGACGAGATTTTTACGATTAATAGGTGGTGACGCAGTAGGAATGTCAACGGTTAATGAGGTTATAACTGCTGTTCATTGTGGATTAAAGGTATTGGTAATTGTAGCTATCACCAATAGTAATCTTCCTGATTGCATGACAGCTATATCAATGGAAGAGGTGTTTTTTAATGCCAAAAAGGCATCTTCCTCTTTAACTAAATTGCTCCCAGTAATTATCAAGGATTTAGAAAAATGAATAAGGCAGATATCCTGGTCCATAATGGGACTATTCTTACTATGGATAGTCAGAATAACATTATTCATAATGGTATGGTAGCCATAGCAGGGAGCACGATATCTTATATAGGAAAAGGTAAAAAAGATTCAATAAAGGCAAAGAAAGATCTTGATACCCAAGGAGGCCTAATACTGCCTGGCCTTATCAATAGCCATACCCATGCAGCCATGTCCCTTTTTAGGGGTTTAGCTGATGATCTCCCACTTATGGAATGGTTACATAATTATATTTTCCCTGTGGAAGGGAAGATGGATGCTGATTTTGTGAGGGTAGGAACTCTTTTGGCATGTGCGGAGATGATACTTTCTGGAACTACAACATTCTGTGATATGTACCTCTTTGAGGAGGAGGTAGCAAGAGCTGCGAAAGAAGCTGGGATGAGAAGTGTGGTTGGAGAAGTCATCTACGATTTTCCATCACCAAATTACGGAACATTAGAAAAGGGATTTATTTATACAGAGGCATTGATTGAAAGATGGGAAAAAGATCCTCTCATAAATATAGCAGTTGAACCACATTCTTTATTCACCTGTGGAGAGGAGCTTTTACGTAAAGCAAATGATCTCGCCCTTAAAAAAGGTGTTCCCCTGATTCTTCACCTGGCAGAAACAAAAGAAGAAGTAAATGAGATAGAAAAAAGGTTTAAAAAAAGACCTGTTCAGCATTTAAAAGATCTTGGTCTTTTAGGTTCTCACCTCATTGTAGATCACTGTGTCCATATCAACAAATCTGAAATAGAATTACTTGCAGAAAATAATGTATATATAGTTCATAATCCGGAAAGCAATATGAAACTTGCCTCGGGCATAGCACCTGTTCCCGATATGATAGCAAATGGCATAACAGTAGGTCTGGGTACTGATGGATGTGCCTCAAATAACAACCTTGATCTTTTTGGTGAGATGGATATGGCTGCAAAACTACATAAAGTGAATAGCCTTGACCCCACTGTAATGAATGCCCAAACTCTTGTGGAGATGGCAACCATAGGTGGCGCAAAGGTGCTTGGGCTTGAGAAAATTACCGGATCATTAGAGGCGGGAAAAAGGGCGGATCTGATAGTAATTGACACAAATAAGCCCCATCTTGTTCCAATGTATAATCCTTATTCGCATCTTGTCTATGCGGCTAGTGGCCATGATGTAACACATTCAATTATAGACGGAAATATCGTTATGGAGGATAGAAGGCTCCTTACGTTAGATATTGAAGATATTATAGAGCGATCAAAAGAAAAGTCAACAAAGGTAAAAGAATGGGTGAAAGGAAACTAGTGGCTTTCCTCCCCAATAGGAGCGTTGACCCGCCCTGGGAAGAGTTTTTTTACGGATAGTTCAATTAATACTTTTTCTCAACAGACAAATATCTTTAAGTTTTTATCAAACCACCCTGACTGTAGTTTTTTTTTGAGATGCATCAGGTCATGTCGTAAGAGTCATCTTTGCCAAACTGAGGAATTGAAAAACCTTGTGAAATCATGTCACACTAAATGTATCAAAGATTATTAAAATGGAAAAATCTGTAAAGAGTTTCATGTGGATTTTTTTCCTGTGGATGGTCATTTTCTTTTTTACTGGCAACGCCTTCTCTAAAACTGTTTCTTTACCCCTATCCATTGACTACCAACTGCTCAGGTCGCTCGTTGTCAAAACCTCCTTCACTGACCCGGGCCAAACCGCCNTTTTACTGGATGATAACAATGGTTGTTTGAAAATTATGATATCGAAACCGAGATTTACTCAAAAAGATTCATACGTTCTTTTTGAAACAAAAATCTCTATTCGCATTGGTATGTATCTTTTTGACAGTTGTCATATGCCTGTTGAATGGGAAGGTTATCTGGCATTATTCCAGAAACCGCAGATTGATAATCGGTGGACCCTATCGTTTAATACCGCTGATTCTATTTTATATGACAAGCACCACAAACCTGCAACAATTGTCGGCATAATCTGGAAACACATTAAAACATCGGTCTATAAATATCTAAATAACATCACCATTAATCTCGCGCCGCCGGTATCAGAGTTACAATCCTTTTTATGGCCACTTTTTCCTCCTGATTTAAATGCCCGTGCTAAAAAAATGATAAAAAGCATGCGCCCTGGGGAAATCCACGCAAATCGCGATGCTGTCCGGGTAAGTATTCTTACAGAGGTTGAAGAAATCTATGAGAAGGATAAAGATCTCGAAGAAGAGACGATCTCGGAAGAGGAAATGGCGCAGTTTATCAAAACCTGGGAAGTGTGGGATGCGTTCCTTATACATATTATAACATCACTTTCAAAAGAACCACTAACGGCTGATGATCGCCAGATTCTGCTGGATACCCTATTAGAAACACGGCACCGATTTATCACTGAACTATCGGAAGAGGCAAGGGGACAGGATTTTGTTCGGGAACAATTTGTAGCCGCATGGAAGCAATTATCACCTGTTTTTAGAAATCACCTGAGTGATGACCCATCCAAATCTGTTTTGAACTATCTTGCTTTTTTTACGGCTTCCGATGCCTTAATTGCGTTGGATAACTTCAGTCCAAGCCTGGGTATTGAAATCAGTCGAAATGGCCTGATCCGCCTTTTGCAATTGATAAGTGAAGAAGAATCGGTTGTTCTCACCTACCGACCAGGCGTCAACACAAAACTCAGAGAGATGCTTGGTCTCGGTCCGCCTCTTTCTGTTTCGAAATCGGCGTTTGATGGTAATGGAATTGAGCTTACCCCCGATGAAGACGAGCCTATTAAGGAAGACGGGGATAAGCTCCTACATGTGATTAAACGGTTTTTCCTCAAAACGGCATGGGCCGAACAGAATAATATGAAAGGGGTGTCCGACAGCATTAAGACGTGGATAGTCTCGAGAAACAATATTGTGCAGTATCTTGAACGAATAAAATCCCTTTTACTGGATGCTTCCAATACTGCGTTGAAAGATAGCAAGATTTGGAAAAAATACCACAGTATATATCGTTTGATTGTCCTCACAACCGCATGGCAGGAAAGCTGCTACCGGCAGTTCGAGGTAAAAAAGAATAGGGTAACCTACCTTCGATCTTATAATGGTACATCAGTAGGGCTGATGCAAATCAACGAGCGTGTATGGCGCGGTATGTATGATGAAAATCATCTACGGTGGGATATTCATTATAACGCCAAGGCGGGGTGTGAAATTGCCGATCTGTATTTCAACAGATACGCATTAAGAAAGATGGAAAAAATGGGGCCCAAAAACTCACTGGATAACACTGTGCTCGCAATGGCAACTTATGCCATGTATAATGGCGGACCGAGACAGTTCAATAAGTTTCTACAGCGTAATAAAAAAAAGGCATATTATCTGAGTGACAGGCTTTTTATGGAGAAGTTCCTCTGGGTGAATAGCGGGCAATGGGAGAATGTTACACAGTGTCTGATTGTGGAATAAAGTGTAAGTCATCTCCAACATATCACAAAATGGGTTCGAGCGATGGGACTGGGTAGAGATCAGTGAGAGATACCTTCAGATTGGCATATTTTTTCTATCTTGTACAGGCTACAGGGTTTTTCACTGAGGGCAAGGTTACTCCTAATGGGTATATGGTACAAGATGGAGAATATATCTTCAGAGCATAGAGTTGTTTTCTTATTTGGCGCAGGAGCATCGATTCCGGCAAACTGTAAGTCTACACCTGATATCACGGAATGGCTCATTAATGAGGCGATAAAGAATAATTCCTATTTAAGTGATCAATATACCTGGATAAAAGCTCTTTGGGAATTTATTGAATCATCCTCAAGAGATTTCCATGACACTGATACTACTACACTTCCTAATGGTCGTGTTATAAATTACAAATCCTTTAGACCTAATTTTGAACATCTTATTTTCTTAATATAATTATTAGAAGATTATCTGGATACACCAATCAGCATACCTTTTGACCAAAAATCTTATGATCTTCTTGAGGCTCTTGGTCTTTCAAATAAACCTGAAAAATATTCTCCTTTATTATATATTTTTAAGAGACTATTTTCTGATCTTCGT
>JGI10211J34971_10001504_pt1 | contig 19233 bp, 16 predicted proteins | sample Etolagsediment_FD_34971 | JGI IMG/M metagenome (IMG submission 34971)
TATAGCGGCGGCAATCATAAACGTCCCCGCCTCAATCCTATCAGGAACCACTTCGTATTCGACCGGCTGCAACTGCCTGACCCCTTCAATAATCAAACGGGGCGAGCCGATACCACTTATTCTTGCACCCATTTTGTTAAGACAATTTGCCAGGTCAGCTATTTCCGGCTCGCACGCAGCCGATTCGATAACGGTTTTGCCCTTCGCCAGCACCGCTGCCATTAACACGTTTGCCGTCCCCAGTACAGTCGAGCCGAACGGCCCACCAAGAAATATCTCTTTTCCGACCAAGCCGTGCGGTGCTTCGGCGACGATGTATCCATTTTTAAGATGGATTTTAGCGCCGAGTTCCTGCAAGCCTCGCAGGTGGATATTGATGGGTCTGTCGCCGATTGCGCATCCACCGGGCATCGAAACCTCCGCCCTGCCGCAGCGCGCAAGTAACGGGCCGAGTATGCAAATGCTCGCTCGCATCCTGCGCACAATCTCATACTCGCCAAAGGGATTATCAATTACCGTCGAATCTATGCACAAATCCCCCTTTAAGTTTCTGCTGACTTTGCAGCCTAATTGCTCGAGCAATTGGCTGAATACAGAAATATCAGAAAGATGTGGCACCGCTTTTAGAAGTGACTCCCCGGCAGTTAAAATGCCGGCAGCCATTATCGGCAGAGATGCATTTTTTGAGCCGTTTATGCTCACGTCCCCCGAAAGCCGAACCGGTCCTTCAATGCGAAATATATCCATAATTTTACCTTATGCGATTGTTATAAATTTCTCGACTTCGACCGTAACCTATTTTCCTTGAAAAGACGCAGTTAATGTAATACAACTCGGGCCGGGTTTCAAGTCCTGCTTTCGCAGCGGCGTCATTCCTGCGAAAGTGGGAAGCTAAAAGATTATATCAATGAACGTGTCTGAGATTATAAGAAAACTCGCCGGCGTTATCACCTTGGCAGATATTATCTGCGTGACAGGGCTGCCCTTATTTGCCTGCTGGCTGCTCAGAACGTCTCTGGGCAGAAACGCATTAGCCGATTCGACGCCCCGCCGAAATAATATGTCGCTTTATCTGCCTTTTATCCCACTGTTTATCTGGTTTGGCGCTGTTGTGCTGGCAACATCAATCTCAAAAGAATTTTTACCTGATTTACCTGACTGGCAGGCGGCCCGGCTTGACCACGCTTTACTCTGCACCGGCGGGGTAGCGGTGATAGTGGTGATGATTCTTTTGGTCAGAACCCATTTTGCCCGGCGATTAAAGGGCCTCGGCCTGAATCCAAAAACAATTCACAAGGATTTTTTCGCCGGTTTCGTTAATCTGCTCTCGGTTTGGCCGCTCGTAATGGCTATGATTATACTGACAACACACCTTGGCAAACTCACCTCAGGCCAGGACTTCCAGATACAGCAGCACGAAGAACTCAAAACAATAGCTGCACATCCACAACTGTCGGTCAAAGTGTTGATTATTATTACTACTGTTGTGGTAGCGCCGGTCGTCGAAGAGATGCTTTTTCGAGGCCTGTTTCAATCGATGATACGTGGTTTGGCGGACAGAGCGTGGACGGCGATTATTTTAACTTCAGTCCTTTTCGCCCTGCTGCATCCGTGGACACATTGGCCGGCGCTATTTGTGCTTTCAATCTGTCTGGGGTACGCGTACGAAAAGAGCGGCTCTTTGTTTCGACCGATTTTCATCCACTCAATTTTCAACGCCGCCAGTGTAATATCCGTACTGCGTGGTGTGTAATGCGTATCGCGTATTTGCCGAATAGTCATCAACAAACAGCATTTAGCTTTTTAAAATTGCAGACGGCTCTTTCCGTAATTCACTGTTGCTATAGGCCGATTACTCACCCTTCGATACTGCTGTTTTCATTTAGCGATGTCCGGATACAGGACCGCCGCGATAAGGGCGTTGCCGTATCTGGTCCAAAGGGATTTTGAATCGAGCGAGGCGGCATCGCCGGACAGTTCAAAGGTTATAATTGGAATACGAAGCTTCTCACCCGCATAGGAGCCCAGTGAGCCGGGCCTGGTGCCGAGCTTGCGAACCGGCAAATCGCAATATCTCGCCATACACTCAGCCAGCACTTTAGCCGGCCCGTCGTAGTCAACGCAGGTCAGCGGCTGGTGAATGCTCACAATTCTATCGGGCTTATGTCGATGGATGAGCTGGTAGATGAAACGCGATTCCGGTTCGGAAAGCACCCTGTATCCATACTTACCGCCCTCCAGGCGGTTGGCCACCTCAAAATTGCGGTTCAAATCCACACCGTTGGCATTGAAGCGACGGTTGTGAGTCTTACCGTCCGGGTTCGCTACGGGGACAAGCACAATCGTCCGTCCCCGCACCATAAGTGGATGCTGCCGCAAATATTTTGCCAGTTGCAGGACAAGCGGTGTCCCTGCCGACTCGTTGCCGTGGATGGTCGCCAGAATCAAAATGACATCCAGACCATCACCAAGCACGATGTATTCCAGCGGTTTATTCTCGACCGAGTTGCCGGCAACGTAGCGCCGCAACAACTGCTCACCCGCCCCGCCTGACACCGGGGAACCCGAACCGGTTTCGTGCCTATAAGCAATGTCAGAAACTCGGTCAAGCGAAAGCAGCAACTCCACCAATGCGTCCTCAACACCTACGCCGACACCTTGTGTATCTTTGAGGCTGGTATGTAAGGGTTGCTCGGCGTGCATCCCCGGCGTTGCGCAACCCACTGCAACAACCAGAAAAAGACAACAGCCCGGCACTAAAAAAACCTTCTTTCCTAACATAAACAGCACCCGCGGTTTAATTCAATTGAGTAACCGGCAAAAACTGTTGACATCACCATAAATCATAGCACAAACCCATAACGAATCAATAATTCACTCCGACTGTTCGGCACGGGCCGGCGCTGGCTGAAACACCGTTCGATTATTGAAGTGCTGTTAGACCATAGCAAAAATGAATGCCGATTAGCGCGGAGCTATCCGTTAGGCGTTGAAAGCGACAGGACCAATACGATTCTGTCTGGTTGCGGCTACAATATCCGCAGGATTCTGCGAGGATTTATTTTTTGGCTTTATAGAACTCTTTATGTTAGACAACTCTATCGCTCACCCAACCTAACAATTGTTACTAAAAATCAACTTTGACCGACCTTTTCAGCGCCGACTAAATCCACTGCAGAAAAAACTGTACCGGAGCGCCTTGCTTCGTAACAAATCCGGCCACTCCCCTGCTGTGAATCACAGAACCATAACAGATTCTTACTCGTCGGAGCCCGACTCAAGTCGCTGTTTGTTGTCTTCGATGGGTTCTATTTTCTCGTATTCCTCGATAGAAGCCGCCGGTTTGCTCTCTGGGGGCAATTCGGTGATTGGAATTGGCGGCTGCTTTGGCTGCTGAGTTGGAGCAGGATTAGTGCCCTCGGACTCGGTAGCCGCGGCAAGCATGGCCTTTTCCACAGCCTGCTCAGCCGGTTCATCAGTCAAAGGCCGTAAGAATATAGACGCCGGAGGCCTCGACTGCTTAGCCCAAATCAGCCTCTCTCGGACTAATTCCAGCAGCGCAAGGAACAACCCAATCATCACAATTCGACTGCCCCCGGACTCGAAAAGCCGTTCAAAACTCATCGGGCCTTCTGTTTGCAAACGGTGCAGAATCTCTATCTGATACAAGTCAATGGGCACATCGTCTTTGATGCGACTTATCTCACCAACTGCGCCGGTAGCCTTCATAATTGAGTCAAAGGCCTCGAGCAGGTCCCAGACGCTTACCTGTTCAATGTCAATCTCGGGCTCAGCGTCGGGCTTTAACCGTTCGCTAATACTGTCAGGACGCGGGAAACGCTCTTTCTGTTTATCGGCAGCGGCGTTGAGCAGATTGGCGGCATCCTTGAACTTTTTGTATTCGAGCAACTGGCGGATAAGCTCTGCGCGAGGGTCGGCCAAATCCTCGGCGCCTATCTGCTCGGGCTCTGCCTTCGGCAGCAGCATCGCTGATTTTATCTGCATTAACGTGGCGGCCATTACTAAAAAATCGCCCGCTAAATCAATGTCAAGACTCTTTAGAATTTCGATATAGCGGATGTATTGGTCGGTGATTTTAGCGATGGGAATATCGTAAATATCAACCTCTTCCTTCCGGACCAGATACAGGAGCAAATCCAAAGGCCCTGCAAATATGTCAAGATTTACACGATAGGCAGACAATTACTGCTCCTGTTCTTCGTCTGGTTCCAGGATTTCCCGCGCTTGTTTTTCCTGGCTTTCGAAAACCTGTAAGTCTATTACTGCCACGGAAGGTAAGGTATATACGTTTGCAGCGTTCTGGCCGGTCAAAACCGCCTTGATTCCAAAATCAGCGAGGCGTTGCCGGGCCAGGCTGGCTTCGATGGAATCTGCGAACTCGGCGATAGTAACGAGTTTGTCGGCCATAACTAACCTCCCAATCCCACTGCTTTTCTCACCTCGTTAAAAGTTTCGGTGGCCACGGCTCTTGCTCGCTCGGCGCCTTTGGCAAGGACTTCTTTGACGTAGTCGATGTTGTTGTCGAGCTCGGCCTTTTTCTGTCGGTACGGCTTGAAATACTCTATCATCAACTCAGCAAGGCGTTTCTTGGCCTCGCTATAGCCCACACCCCCACTGCGGTATTTGTCTTCCCACTCGGCCAGCTCATCCGGCGGGGCCACCAGCTTTAGAAGCGCAAAAACATTACACCTTTCCGGGTCTTTTGGCTGTTCGACCGGCGTGGAGTCGGTGACGATTCGCATAATCTTTTTTCTGATGCTGTTCTCCGGTTCAAATATCTCAATCGTATTTCCGTAACTTTTACTCATTTTTTGCCCATCGACTCCGGGCACAACTGCTACGGCCTCGATAATGTGCTCCTTCGGGATAGTCAGAATTTCGCCGTAGGCGTTATTGAACCGGAGGGCGATATCGCGGGTGACTTCTATGTGCTGCTTCTGGTCGGCACCTACCGGAACTAAATCGCTCTTGTAAATCAGAATGTCAGCGGCCTGGAGAACAGGATACGCGAAAAGGCCGTGGTTCGGGCTCAGGCCCTGGGCAACCTTGTCCTTATAGGTTGTGCATCTCTGCAAAAGCCCCATAGGAGTTACACAGGAAAGAATCCACGTAAGCTCGGTAACCTCGGGCACGTCGGACTGACGCCAGAAGACCGTCCTTTCGGTGTCGAGGCCCAGAGCTATATAGCCTATCGCAACATCAAGGGTATGCTGAGCAATATCAGCCGGCGAAGGATTGCTTGTAAGTGCGTGGTAGTCGGCAATGAAATAAAAGCATTCGTGTTCGGCCTGGAATTGTAGATGCTGGCGCATCGCACCGAAGTAGTTGCCTATATGAAGTCGACCAGACGGTTGTATGCCGGATAAAACTCTCAAACTAACCTCCCTGAATTAAGAATACAAAAATATCACACCAATTTGCGCCAAAAATAACGATGTCGCTGGGAAATGTCAAGCTTTGTATCGGTCATAATTGAGGATGCGTACAACCTGAACGCAAATTTTTCAGGGCAGCTTCAAAACGGACGCGAAGGTCTTTGAACCAGGCGCACAAGTGCTGCTGAGAGTAAGGCAAAAGGTACCAAAAATCGTAAAAAAAATTCAAAAATGCCACTATTGTTTAGTCTTTTGTTTGTCCCCTTTGGGCTTATGCCAAGCAGAGTGATGTCTTTCACGGACACAGGCCCTAATCAGGAACATTTCCTTCAACGAGCGGATGTTTCAACATAGCACGCCGTATCTTCGCCGGACTGCGTTGATATTATTCCCCAGTCTCCGCTCTTTTTACAATTCCGGCACTTCCTCGCGTCCCCGTCGCCAATTTCGACGAATACTTCCTGCCGCGGTCTCCGAGCAACTTCAGACCATAACGCTTTTGTGTGTAAAGGCTTAATCGTATTGCGTTGGTTTTTCAGCATCTGACAAAAAAAAATTAAAAAATACTTGACTTATTCAAACAAATGTTTTAAACTCCCGTATGAAACAAGTGTTTAGGAGCTCCAAAATGGTGATTCCGCCTGATAATAAAGCAGATTCAACCGCCAACAGGCGTGTTCAGGACCGATTACTCAATGCGGCAGAAGAGCTTTTCTGCGAGCACGGCTTTGAGAGCGCAAACATTCGCGATATTGCCGCCGCCGCCAACTGCAATATCGCCGCAGTCAACTACTACTTCGGCGGCAAAGATAAGTTATACACCGAAGTCTGGCGCCGACATCTGCTTCTTATGCGCCAGACGCGCATCGCAAGCATTGACAAGGTAATGTCTCGAAGTGAGGGTCAGCCTCGCTTGGAAGACCTACTCAGTTCGTATGCAAATGCATTTATCAAACCGATGGTGGACGAAAGCAGAGGCCGTCGATTCATCAAACTTATGGCCCGGGAAATGGTTGACCGACACCTGCCGCAGAATATGTTCCTTGAGGAGATGATTATTCCAGTTATGACCGCCCTGCAAAGGGCCCTGGTGAGGACTTGCCCGGGCCTGGAGCAACAAAAGGCACAACTGGCGATACTCTCTATCGTCGGGCAATTGATACACACAGTGTTGGCAGAAACTATGTTTGAGCAGACCGACAATCCGAATATACCAAAGCTCGACCTGACTGAAGTACTTAACCACATTGTTAAATTCTCCGCCGCTGGCATTCGGGCAATGATAAAGGAAGTAAACAAATGACCAGACGAGTTTTAGTTGGAATTTGTTATGCGCTGAGCATCGCCCTGCTTTTGGCATTGGCCGGCTGTCTCAGCAGTAAGCAACTGTATGAGGAAGCTGCTTCGGCCAGAGAGGCCGCATACCAACGATGGAAAAATCGCAAACAGCAACCGGAGCCGCTGCAGACGTACATAAGCGGCCGGTTAAGTCTCGAAGACTGCTTAAAGCTGGCTCTTGTAAACAATAAGACTCTACAGCGTGTCTTTCAAGAAAAGGAAATAGCACGCGGGGAGCGATTGAAATCGCACTCGGCAATCTTGCCATCGGTTGGACTGTCGGCAGATTATTTGAGAAAAGATGAGATCGCGTCTTTAGGGCCAATAACATTCGATGATTTGGACAATTATTCCGTCGGACTCACGGTTAATCAGCCGATTTTTGCCGGCGGGTCAATAATGGCTAAACTGAAGGCCGGGAAATTGTTTTACCTGCTCACCAACCAGACAGTTCGAGCCGCCGTTCAGGACACGGTCTATGCAGCCGAGCATGCATACTATGATGTACTGCTCAATCAGCACTTGTTTGAGATTGGCAAGGATGCTGTTCGCTCGGCCCAGGCACATCTTGATAATGTTGAGCTGAAACGTCAAGGCGGTGTCGCTTCTGATTTTGACTTGCTCCGTGCCCAGGTAGAGTTATCGAATTACCAAGCCTGGTTGATACAGAATAAAAATGCCATCAATATCGCAAAAGCTAACCTGCTTAAAGTAATGGGTGTTTCGCAGGATAGTAACGTTACTCTTTCTGATGAGTTAGTCTATACTCCTTCAACCATTACTATGGAAGAAGCGGTCGAAGTCGCTTATCAGAATCGACCCGATTTATTTGGACGTGAGTTTGACCTACAGTACCAGCAGGAGCTACTTAAGATTTTTCGGAGCTGGTATTGGCCGGTTATTAGTGCATTTTACAGCAATACCTGGTCGAACCCGGACCCGCACAGCCCTATCAAGATTGAATGGGGCCGCGCCTGGCAGGCTGGGCTTACCGCGGTCCTGCCTATATTTGACGGTTTTGCAAGAGAGGGCAACATTATCCAGCAGAAAGCTCGTCTCAAGCAGGCTCAGATAAATTTAGTCGATTCCGAGGAAACTGCCTTGTTCGAGCTGACCAAGGCCCTGGTAAGCATTGAGAATGCCAAGGAGTTTGTTGAATCGCAACACCTGAATCTTAGCAGAGCCAGGGAAGGACTCAGACTTGCGGAAGTACGCTACAAAGAAGGGATAGATACGCAGGTTGAAACGATAGACGCACAGCTCGCCTTGACAACGGCCGGCGCAAACTACTATGACGCCATATACTCACACGTAATTGCAAAACTCGACTTGCAAAAAGCAATGGGAGCTCTCACAACATTTGAACCTGCCGGACCGGAAGATAACGCCAGGCATCGCGAGTCAATAACCGCCGAAAAAAAGCGTCCGGCAGCTTTGGCTAAGGTAGAACAGGAGCAGATAAAATGAAAATAATCAAAAGAATTATATATTGGATAGCAGCATTTGTACTGGTCTTTATCACCTTTTGGTTCGGGTATTTGCAAAAGTCCACCGAAAGTGCATCTGTGAAAAAAATAGTTCCGGTTGAGGTTAAGGTGGTAAGCACCAGCTCGATAGAAGAGACGATAGAACTGACCGGCTGGATAAAAGCCGACGCCGTTGTAGATGTAAAATCAAAGGTCTCGGGCAGAATCGAATCATTGAAGACTCTTTTGGCAGAGGGCAGCCCGGCTGCCGTTGAAGAAGGTCTGAAAGTGAAAAAAGGTCAGCCGCTCGCGATTATTGACCACGATATCTATTTAGCGGAGGTGACGGCAGCCAGGGCCAATCTAAAAGCCAGAGAAATCGAGCTTGCCGATGCTCAGCGCGAAAAGAAACGTATCGTCGCCTTATATGAAGGTGGCTCAGCAACAGAGCAAAGCAAGGACAAAGCTGTAACGGCTGCGGAACTGGCCGCTGCAAGGTTGAGCTTGGCAAAGTCTAATCTCGAACTTGCTCAAATAAATTTGCGAGAGTCAACAATTGTCTCTCCCATTGATGGAATAGTCACCGCCAGGCATATTGACGAGGGAAATTTGATTAGCGCAGGAAACCGCATTGTCACTGTAGCTGATATGAATACGGTAAAAATAATTGTTGCCGTCGCGGAAAAATATGGCTCGAAAATTACAGTCGGTACCCCCGCAAAAATTAAGGTTGACGCATTCGCCGAGAGGACATTTCACGCAAAGGTATATTCAGTTTATCCGGCCCTTGATGCCCAAACCCACACAATACAGCTCGAGATACGTTTGAAGAATAACGAATTGCTGCTCAAGCCCGGTATGTTTGCAAGGGTAGCTCTAATCGTAAAGCACAAAGACAATGTGGTAGTTATCCCGCGCGATGTTGTTCTGGGCGGCAAGATTAATAAGCATTATGTGTATCTGGTTGAACAGACAAGTGCCGACAAAATTGCCCGCAAACGCTTTGTGCAGGTCGGCATAACGCAAGCCGAAAGATATGAAATAACCGACGGCTTAAAAGCCGGTCAGACGCTTGTCGTTAACGGAATGAATTATTTAGCCGACGGCATGAGTGTCGAGGTTGTGAACATAGAGGACATAAGATGAAACTTGCGCAGATTTCTGTAAACCGGCCAGTAACTACCGCAATGATATTTATTGCAATGGTGGTTTTAGGCCTCGTTTCGATGTCAATGCTCGGTTTGGACTTGATGCCGGAGATGGAAATACCGGCCGTTTCGGTCCTGACGGTATATGAAGGGGCAGGACCCGAGGAGGTGGAGACGCTTATAACAGAGCGAATGGAGGATACTCTTAGCACCATCTCCGGTGTTGATGAGGTAATTTCGGTCTCCAAAGAAGGATTGTCAGCAGTGACATTGAGATTCGATTGGGGCGAAAAAATAGATGAAAGTATCAACGATGTCCGTGAGAAGATTGATCTGATCAGGGACATGCTACCGGAGGAAGCCGACAATCCGGTTATTTTCAAGTTTGACCTTGCAATGATGCCAATTGCAATTATTGCAATTACCGCTGAGGATAGCTATCCCGATTTGCAGGATATAATTGATGACGAAATCGTTGACCCGCTTAAGCGTGTTGAAGGTGTTGCTGCCGTAACGCCTCGGGGGGGATTAGAACGACAGATTCGAGTTGACATCGACCGCGACAAGCTGGCGTCTATGAATTTATCGATTGCGCAGATAAACTCAGCTCTTGCTGCTCAAAACATCAGTACTCCCGGCGGTAACATAAAGACCGGTTACAAGGACTATCTCCTGCGCACACCTGAGGAATTTTCAAGTCCGGAGGAGGTTGCCGAGGTCGTCGTTGCTCGGCGAAATGGTATACCTATAAGGCTGAAAGACGTTGCTGAGGTAAGAGATTTTTTCAAAGAGCGGACGTATGATGTGCGAATGGGCGGCAAAAAGGCAATGGCGGTATTTATTCAAAAGCAAAGTGGGGAAAATACGGTCGAAGTAGCGCAGGCCGTCATGGAGAAACTCAAGCAGATAAAGGAGAATTTGCCACCTGATGTTAAACCACATATTGTCTTCGATAATTCCGAGTTTATCTTGGCCTCCATAGCCAATTTACGAAATACGGTTTTATGGGCCGTTGTCTTTGTCTTTATAGTGCTTCTTTTTTTCCTCAGGGACATTAGAGCAGCCATTATAGTTGCTGTCGCAATCCCCACATCGCTGATTATCACGTTTCTGTTAATGTGGTTGGCCGATTATACCATTAATACCGATTCGCTGGCCAGTGTGGCCGTTGCAGTTGGTCTCGTGGTTGATAATGCTATCGTTGTCGTTGATAATATCAATCGTCATCGTAGTAAAGGACAAAGGCCAAAAGAGGGCGCAATCTTCGGAGCAAACGAAGTAGGGGTGGCGGTCATCGCGTCAACCCTGACGACTATCTCCATCTTTGCTCCCATTATTTTCGTCGGGGGGATTACAGCTATCATATTCGGACAATTCGCCGCCATTGTTACTATGGCTTTGGTGGCTTCACTGTTTACAGCTCTTATGCTCGTGCCAATGCTGTCTTCAAAGCTTCTAAAAGTTCGTAATCCGAACTCATCGAGGTCGATATTGGACTTCTTTTACCGTTTAGGTGAGAAAGTTTTAACGAAAACAGAAGACTCATACGTCAGGTTTCTGGACTGGTCGCTGAGCAATCGCAAAACAGTTTTTATTTCCTGTGCTGTTTTGTTTGTTTGGAGTATTGGGATTGTTGGCTTTATTGGTACCGAATTTTTCCCCGAACAGGACCAAAATCGGTTATCGGCAAATTATGAATTGCCAATCGGTACACGTTATGAGCGTACCGGCGTCGTAGCACAGCAGTTGCAAAAAATCGTAGAAAAGCATGTCCCAGAGGGACAGCACAGTTTCATACGTTGGGGTGTCTTTGGTGGCGGCGGTTCGCACTTTGCTACTGAGGAGGAAAGCTATAAAGGTATTCTGTATGTCAGATTGAAACCTAAAAAACAGCGCAACGCCTCGCCAAATGACTTGATAAAGCGACTTCGCAAAATTACGGACAAGATACCAGGAGTAACTATTCGCTATAGTGCGGAAGACCCCCTTGAGGCGATGATGTTCGGGGGAGGCGGCAAACTCGCTGTCGAACTTTACGGTCATAATATGGAGCAAGCACGGCAATATGCCGAGGATGTTAAATCGGCAATGGCCAGAGTTGACGGCGTCGAAGATGTTCAAATCAGCCGGAAAGAAGAAAAACCGGAACTTAAAGTCATTGTTGACCGCGAGAAGGCATCGAAATTAGGACTCAATGTCAAGGACATTGGCAAAACAATTGAAACCTTTTTTGCCGGAACCACAGCTACAAGATATCGTGAGGCAGGAGATGAATATGATATAAGAGTAAGACTGCAACCTGAAAATCGAGACCGAATTGAAGATTTGCGAGATGTTTTCATCAGCTTGCCCGCCGGCGGTAATGTCGGTCTGGCTAATATCGCTAAAATCGAACATGGTCTCGGTCCGACAAAAATCGAACGAAAGGACCAGTCCCGCTATATTACCGTTTCCGCCGAAGTCAGCGGCAGAGACCTCGGCTCAGCAGCAAGCGACGTAACAAAAATACTGGACAAGATCCCTGCACCGCTGGGTTTCAGTTACAAATTTGCCGGCGCCGAAAAAGAGAAAAAAGAAGCATTCAGACTATTGATTATTGCTGTGGGACTGGGAATGGTATTGGTATATATGGTGATGGCTTCACAGTTTGAGTCTTTGCGAGACCCCTTTATCATATTTTTTTCAATACCGTTCGGAATCGTAGGGGTAATTATTGCATTGGCTTTGACCGGTCAGGCATTGAGTGTCGTCAGCTTTCTTGCGCTGATTATGCTTGTCGGCATTGTAGTAAATGACGGTATCGTTCTCATCAGTTACATTAACATACTCCGGAGACGCGGACTTAGTGTCTATTCGTCAATTATTGAAGGCGGCCGCAGCAGACTTCGACCCGTGATATGCACCAGTTGCACCACAATGCTCGCGATGACGCCCCTTGCCTTCTCAAGAGGTGAAGGCTCTGAAATTTGGGTCCCGTTTGCCGTGACAATAATTGGCGGCTTGTTTGTTGGAACAGTCATTACACTCATCCTGATGCCGACTCTTTACAGTGTATTTGAAGGCAAAGCTAAAAATTAAAAAGGAAAAAGTAAGTATGAAAGCTGTTCTGATTGTGCACAACACAGCGCTCGATGAGGAAGTAAATGAAGCTCTCCAGTCCATCGGGATCAATTGCTATACCAAATTCACCAATGCCCGGGGCAAGGGCGAGATAAGCGAACCACATCTGGATACGGATGTTTGGCCGGGGACAAATTACGGCACCTTTGTTGTTACCGACCAGGCCAAGGCCAAAGAAATAATGGACAATGTTCGCCGCATGCGAGAAAAACTGAGCTCGGAAGGATTAAAGGCCTTTATGTGGCAAATCGACGAACTAACCTGACACAATCAATCTGTTGGGCTTAAGAAACGCTCCGGTAAGCAAGCTAATGGGCGATACTGGATTCGAACCAGTGACCTCACGGGTGTGATCCGTGCGCTCTAACCAACTGAGCTAATCGCCCCCTGACTTCCCGCATATTAGAACTGCCGGCACTATCTATTGTCAAGATTTAATTGTGAACAGTAAATTGCATCTCGAACCGCCGGCTCAAGCCGGCTCTGTTGCGACAAGGTTAATGCACCCGAGCTTGACGCCCTTTAGACTGACTATATTTTCCGCCATTTTATTGATTTCACCCACTCGACCTCGCAGCACAATCACTTCCAGACAATCGTGCTCATCGAGGTGTATGTGCATAGAGGAAATGGTCTGCAGAATATGTAAATGTTGCAAATCCGTTACTTTTTCCATCAGCTTTGTAGAGTGATGGTCGTAAACCAGCAACACCGCACCGACCGCCCTGGCTTTTGGATTGCTCAACCGTTCACTGCTTATCCGCTGGCGTATTAAATCCCGTATGGCCTCAGACCTGCTTCCGTAACCTTGTTTGGCGATTAGCTTATCGAACGTAGAGAGCAGCTTCTTGTCCAGCGACACCCCTACTCGCTCAATTTGCTCCATTTTTATCCTCCTGTTCGCAACAATGCCAATATGACATTTTTTTTACCGACTGAACTGAAAAACATTCTACCCGGAACAAAAGTTTTAGAAAGAACCAAATTTTATATTGACGCAGTAGCACAATTACCGTATTTTTATGCGCAAGTTGAGATTTCATTGTTATATAAAGAAAGAACGAATATGAACGGAACAAGGATTTTGTTGATTATTGTAATGCCGCTGAGCTTGATAGGAATTTGTCACGCTGGAGATGAACAAGGCGACACCACTGGTCTCTCCAGCAGCATTTGGGAAAGAGAGACTTTGACAGATGGCTTCTTCGGTCTAAGCGATGAACTGGCAGATAAGGGCATAGAGGTAGGCCTTGGCGTTACAAGTATTTACCAGCAAAACGTTCGCGGCGGCATCAGCAAACACCGACGCGCAGGCCGTCTCTCCGGCAGCTACGACCTGGAGCTTTCAGCCGACCTTCAAAAACTGTTGGGTATTGAAGGCGGCAGCCTATACGTGCACACTGAGGGTGTCTGGTCAAAATCTGCCGGTATCGATGCGCCCTCGGTGGGTAGTGCGTTCGGCGTGAACGGAGATGCTCGTGCCAGACGCTCAATAGATGTTACCGAGCTATGGTATGAGCAGGCGCTTTGGGATGATTCTCTCCGTATTCGTTTGGGTAAGATGGACCTTACCGGCGGATTTGAGCACCACGGCTGCCCGGTGGCATTTGATTGCAGTAACTATGCCAATGACGAAACCACGCAGTTCCTCAACGGCGCTCTGATAAACAATCCGACCATCCCTTTTCCAGACTTCGGTCTCGGTGTGGCCGTCCACTACAGCCCGGCTCGCACTTGGTACATATCGGCAGCCGTTGCCGATGCCCAGGCCGATATAAGAGAAACCGGATTTAGAACAACGTTCCACGGTGAGGATTATTTCTTCTATATCTTCGAGACGGGCATTACACCACAGTTTGATTCCGACAAAGGCCCTCTGCAGGGCGCATATCGCGTAGGTCTCTGGTATGACCCGCTGCCGAAGGCAAATTCTGATTATGCTGCCGCCGGTAAAACTTACCGCGACGATGCCGGCTTCTATCTTAGCTGCGACCAATTGCTGGCTAAGGAAAATGCTGCTGATGAGGACCGACAGGGCCTTGGCGCGTTCTTCAGGTACGGTTATGCGAACAGCAAAAGAAACGATATTGCCAACTTCTGGAGTGCCGGATTTCAGTATCAGGGCCTGTTGGAAAATAGGGATGATGATATACTTGGTCTGGGTTTCGCCCAGGGCATTTTCAGCAACAAGGCCTCTTCGACCTATACTGACGATTATGAAAATGTTTTCGAACTCTATTACAGCGCTGCCGTAACGCCCTGGCTAAATATCAGCCCGAGTATTCAATATATTGCTAACCCGGGCGGCGACAAAACAGCCGGTGACGCTGTGGTCCTGGGCATGCGGATACAAATGAGGTTTTAACTGCATCTTGTTTTCGAGGCCGATGACAACAATTGAAAAAGTTGAATAAAGAAAATACATTAGGAGGATTTTGTTATGCATATGGCCAATGAATTATTGTCCGTCCCTGTTGCTGCAGGTACGCTGGCAATAGCTGCCGCCGGGCTGAGCTTTATCTGCAGAAAACTCAGGCAGATTATCACATCCGACAAACTTGCTCTAATGGGCGTTTTGGGGGCCTTCATCTTTGCCGCACAAATGGTAAATATCCAGCTTCCCGCAATGCCCGGAACAAGCGGTCATATGGTCGGCGCAGTGCTGTTGGCAATCATATTAGGCCCACACGCTGCAGCGGTAGTCATATCTTCCGTGGTGATTATCCAGTGTCTTATCTTCCAGGATGGAGGCCTGCTGGCTCTCGGCTGCAACATTATCAATATGGCTCTCGTGCCCAGTTATATCGGCTACTTTTTATACAAAACCATTACAGTCGGCCAACCCGGCACTATGCGAGCATACAGCGGAACTATACTGGCTTGTCTGTTCGCCATTGAAGCAGGAGCGTTCCTCGTCCCGATAGAGACTGCACTCTCAGGCGTCATGGCAGTGCCCTTCTCTACCTTCCTGATAACGATGCTCGGCGTTCATTTTTTAATTGGGCTCCTCGAAGGATTGATTACTATAGCTATATTAGGATACCTCATCCAGGTCAGGCCGGATATTATTCTTTCGCCTCTGCCGGGCAAAATTAGATTAAGTAGAAAAGCGGTGCTGACAACGCTGGCGGTTTTTGCTGTTGTCATCGGCGCAGGACTTTCTTTGCTCGCCTCCGGCCTGCCCGACGGCCTGGAATGGAGTTACGCTGAGAGGCCGGACCAGCCGGATTTCAAAGCTGCTGTATCCAATAAAAGCCCTGCAATTGTAGCGGCGGATGACTTCCAATCAAAGTATTCACCCCTGCCCGATTATTCTTTAAGAACCTCGGCAATCGGAAAAATAAGCGAAGAAGAGACGGATGTTTCAGCCGCCTGGACCAGCTTTGCAGGAGTCCTCGGCTCAGTGCTAACAATGGCAGTCATCTGGCTCACTGCATGGAGCTTGAGAAAAAAGCAATCGCCAAATGTGTGATACTGCCTATAATTAGCATTGCAAGTTTAGATTATTTGTCCTGTACGTTATATAAATGCACCACGCATACATAGACAAATTTGCTTATCAGGATTCGCCCATCCATCGCCTCGACAGCAGGATAAAGTTCATAGTTGTGCTCATCTTTACTGCTGTGGTTATTTCTCTGCCCCGCACATCACCATCCATCCTGGCCTGTTATGCCGTCGGTCCCTTCACAATGCTCGTATTGGGAAAAATCCCGCTAAAGTTTGTCTTTAAACATATACTGCTGATTAGCCCATTTGTTCTGGTCCTGGCTCTGAGCTGTCCACTCTATGATAAAAGACCTCTTACCGTGGCGTTCGGACCGCTTACCTGGCAGAGTTCCCTCGGATGGATGCGCTGTTTTACCATTCTTGCCAAGTTCGTCGTTACAATGTCGGCTCTCATCGCCCTAATTTCCACTACACGGTTTAACGATTTACTCGTCGGCCTGCAGAAGATGGGGCTGCCGAAGCTGCTGATTATGCAGCTCGGCTTTCTGTACCGCTACATATTTGTTCTTATCGACAGGGCCCACCATATATTGCGGGCCAGAGCAGGCAGAAAACTGCGAAATCTCGGCCTTAAAGCGGAACTAAAAATCGCAGCCGCTATGGTTGGCTCTCTGCTCGTCCGCAGTATTAATACTGCCGAACACATAAACGTCGCAATGCAGGCCCGTGGATTTAACAGAAAATGGCGCACACTTACAGAGACACGTGTTCGCCGGACGGATTATATCTTTGCGATAATCGCTGCCTGTTTTCTCCTGGGACTGTATCTCTTTCTAAAACCTATTTTATAGTAGGAATCTCCAATGCCGAAAGCGATTGAACTAAAAAACTTTTCATACAAATATCCTGACGGCACAACCGCTCTCAGCAACATAACGCTAAGCATCGAACACGGCCAATCCATTGCCCTGATAGGCCCAAACGGTGCCGGTAAATCTACGCTGCTGCTGGCAATGGCCGGCTTTCTAAGGGGAACCGGAAAAGTGCTGATAGACGGTCTGGAAATCAACAGGAAAAATCTAAAAAAAATTCGCACTACTCTCGGCTCCTGCCTGGAAAATCCCGATGACCAGTTATTTATGCCAACCCTGTTCGACGATGTGGCGTTCGGTCCCCTCAATATGGGTCTTGACAGCGAACAGGTAAAAAAACGTGTCTCCAACGCCCTTGAAACTGTGGGCCTGGCCAATATGGCTGACAAAGCTCCACACCACCTTTCAGCGGGACAAAAACGCGCAGCCGCAATAGCGACTATACTCTCAATGGCCCCAAAAATAATCACGCTCGATGAACCCGACGCCAACCTCGACCCGAGAAACCGCAACAACCTTATAAAGTTACTCACCGGTTTGTCGCAAACCCTGATAATAGCAACCTGTAATATGAATTTTGCAGGCGAAATTGCCGACAGAGCCATCCTGCTCGACAAGGGCTACATTATCGCTGACGGCGACGCCAAAAAAACAATGTCCAATTCAGAACTGATGACCGAACACGGCCTGGAGGTGCCCGCCGGATTGAAAGAGGAAAATAAAACGTCTCTAAAGCGCAAATAATCCCTCTCATTAAGCCGGCAAGCGAGCCTTTATCGGTCTTTTCCTGTTTTGAAGAAAGATACATCACATCATTTTGGTATTCTCCGATTTATTTGTTATATTTAATTATGGTGAGAGCCGTAGAAGTAAAAGTATGAGGTTAGTTCATTAGCATATTAACGGTTTCCAAGGGGGGGACAAATGAACTACCGGAAAAGCTACAAAGGTGCTGCGCTTATCATATCTATGATATTCGTGCTTATATTTTCCGCCCTTGCTGTCTCAATGGCAACTATGTCTGGTACTAATGCACAGCTCGCCAGCAATCAGCACAAAGTCAATGATGCTCTTTCTGCCGCTCAATCCGGCCTGGAGTGCGGAAAATATATTGTTGCTACCGTTCCTTTGGATAGCACCTCGTATAACTATGTCACTAACGAGGAGGCCGATAAAGTATGGACAGACCTGTGCCAGCACCTTCAGGACACCAAACTTGACGGACAAACCGTGTCCACCCCGGCACGTTTCACCAATTCAATCGGCGACGGTGACGAAATCGTCACTGCCTCCATCAATTTCGGCAGCAACGCAGCCTTCAATGTAAGGTTTTACCGATACGACGATGACCCTCACACAATCAAGCTGCAATCGACTGGAACTGATAGCGATGTGACAAGGCAGATAAATATCAATATGGAAATCAAAAAAAATGCCGAGGTATTGACTTACGCTATAGCAAGCAAAGGCCGAATGTGGCTCACCGGCGACTCGATAATTCACGGCGACATCTTCAGTTCCTGGAATCGCCCTGAAATATCACCGTTTAGTATGACCAGCGACTCGAAGGTAGAGGGCACCGTCAATACGGTTTTGAGCAGACAGGGTATCGAAGACGAGGGTTATCAGTTGGAAACTCTTGATGAAAACGGCAATCCGATAGATGTAAATGGCGACCCGCTTGGTGACAATTACGATGCTCGGTATTATGACGAAGATGACGAAATACAGGGCTACCACGAAGGCGTTAATTATGACCAGCCATATCAGAATATGCCCGGTATGGATATAGACGATTATGACACCGACCAGTACAAGGATATGACTATGACCGGAAACGGCGGAAACGGGGATATACCGGCATCGAGCACAATAAAGACCGAATACTTCCCACATGCAGTGGGCGACTACAACCAACCGGGTAGCAGTTCAAGCAGACAGCTCAACCGCAACGTTTACGAAAACCAGACATTCACCAATGTCCGTCTTCCGGATGACCGCAACGCTCTGTTCAAGAATTGCACTTTTAACGACGTCTTGTATATCGACTGCTACAAAAGTGCCAGCATCAAGTACAATAATGTTCGATTTGAAGACTGCGCCTTCAATGGAACTATCGTAACCGATGTGCCTGAACAGTTCAAATGGCAGAACAATTGCCTCTACTTTACGGGCGCAGCCACATTCGACAACCAATCTGACATCCAGGAGGCAACAATACTGGCTCCGCACTTCAACGTGAATCTGGGCAATACCAACCCGGAGCTGGGTGACAACAATATCATCACCGGAGCCATCGTTGGCGGCATTGTCGATGTACGTGGTAATGCACAAATTTACGGGACGATTATTTCGATGTGCGACACAAGCCAATGGAGCAGCGGATATGTAACGAATATTGGTGCTACCCTCGATGACGGGGGCTCCGAGACGACCGAACCGG
>JGI10211J34971_10001505_pt1 | contig 19232 bp, 30 predicted proteins | sample Etolagsediment_FD_34971 | JGI IMG/M metagenome (IMG submission 34971)
TCTTTTTGAGGCTAGAAAGCCAAAAGATGCAGCTGTTCTTGCTGAAGCAAGCGGTATTATTGCCTTTGGAAAAGAGACTAAGGGTAAAGTGAGATTGGTGATTACTCCTGATGGAGCCACCAAGAAAACTCACAATGTTGAAATGCTTATCCCCAAACACAGAATTCTTACTGTATTCGAGGGTGAAAGAATTGAAAAAGGTGACATTATTTCTGATGGTCCATTGAGCCCTCATGATATTTTGCGTTTGAGAGGCATTCCTCAATTAACTAACTTCATAGTTAATGAGATTCAAGATGTTTACAGACTTCAGGGTGTTCTGATTAATGATAAGCACATTGAAACTATTTTGCGCCAAATGCTTAGAAAAGCATTAATCATTGATGGGGAAGACACTAAGTTTATTCAAGGCGATCAAGTTGAATATGCAGAGTTAGTTATAGAAAATGAAAAGGCCGTTGCAGCAAATAAAGAGCCTGCTCGCTTTGAAAGAGTATTACTTGGAATTACTAAAGCATCACTTACAACTAATTCATTTATTTCTGCTGCTTCTTTCCAAGAAACCACCCGAGTGCTTACAGAAGCATCCGTAACTGGCAAAGTGGATTATTTAAGAGGATTAAAAGAAAACGTTGTTGTGGGCAGGTTGATACCTGCTGGAACAGGAATGAGTTCCATGACCAAATGGCAGCCAAGAAAGCAAGTGATTCTTCTGAATCTATGCTATCTGAAGATGATATCGAAGCCGCATTACGACAAGAATTACAAGAAACTGAGGAATAATGTTGACCGTAGTGAATCATGTCTATAAAATCGCGTCCAACTAATAAATTATGGCTACTGTAAATCAACTAATAAGAAAACCTCGCAAACCTAAAGTGAGGAAAACCGATGTTCCTGCATTGGAAAAGTCCCCACAGCGTAGAGGGGTGTGTACACGTGTATACACAACCACTCCGAAGAAACCAAACTCAGCTTTAAGAAAAGTTTGCAGAGTTAGGTTAACAAGTGGCTATGAGGTAACTTCTTACATCGGTGGTGAAGGCCATAATTTGCAAGAACATTCTGTTGTTCTAATTCGTGGTGGAAGGGTAAAAGATCTTCCTGGAGTTCGATATCATACTGTTAGAGGTTCCTTAGATACATCTGGTGTCGCAAATAGAAAACAACGCAGATCCAAATATGGTGCCAAAAAAGGTAAATAAGCATGCCAAGAAGAAGAAGTCCTGAAAAAAGAAAAATACTACCTGATCCAAAGTACAAAGATATTATCGTAGCAAAGTTCATGAATCATATTATGAAAGATGGCAAAAAATCTGTTGCTGAAAAGATTGTTTATGGTGCTTTTAACAAGATTGATCAAACTGCAAAAACTGATCCTGTTGAATTATTTAAAAAGGCTTTAGATACTATCGGTCCAATGGTCGAGGTTAAATCAAGAAGAGTTGGTGGTGCAACGTATCAAGTTCCAATAGAGGTGAGACCCTCTCGAAGGCAAGCTTTAGCAATGCGTTGGTTAGTTGAGGCTGCAAGAAAAAGAAGTGAAAAGTCTATGGATCATAGACTTGCAGGTGAATTAGCTGATGCTGCAGAGGGAAAAGGATCTGCAGTCAAGAAAAAAGAAGACGTCCATCGAATGGCTGAAGCTAATAAAGCCTTTTCACATTTCCGTTTTTAATTAGTATTATTTCATAGGTTTTTATATGGCTAGACAGACTGAACTTAGTAAGTACAGAAACATTGGTATTTGTGCTCACGTTGATGCTGGCAAAACAACTACTACCGAGAGAGTTCTTTTCTATACTGGCCTGTCTCATAAAATTGGTGAAGTTCATGATGGAGCTGCAACCATGGATTGGATGGAGCAAGAACAAGAAAGAGGTATCACAATTACATCTGCTGCTACCACATGTTTTTGGTCAGGCATGGAGCAACAATTTCCTCAACATAGAATTAATATCATTGATACCCCTGGTCACGTAGACTTTACTATCGAGGTTGAAAGATCATTGAGGGTATTGGATGGAGCAGTTGTAGTATTTTGTGGCACTTCCGGCGTTGAGCCTCAATCAGAAACGGTTTGGAGACAGGCTGATCGATATGAAGTTCCTAGAATAGTATTTGTAAATAAAATGGATCGAGCGGGAGCAGATTTTTCTCGTGTAACTAATCAAATCAGAGATAGGCTGAAAGCAAATGTTGTGCCTATGCAATACAACATTGGTGCAGAAGAAGATTTCAAGGGTGTTGTTGATCTGGTCAAAATGAAAGCTATTTTTTGGAATGAAGATGATCAAGGGTTAACTTTTGAAGAACAAGATATTCCAGCAAATATTTTGAGTACATGCGAATCATTACGAGAATCTATGGTTGAAAGTGCTGCAGAAGCAAATGAAGAGTTAATGAATGCTTATTTAGAAAATGGTGAATTATCTGCTGAACAAATTAAAGCTGGCATTAGAATAAGAACACTTGCAAATGAAATAGTTCCAGCGTTTTGTGGTTCTGCATTTAAGAATAAGGGTGTTCAAGCTGTTCTTGATGCTGCGATAGAGTATCTACCAGCCCCAAATGAAGTAAAGGCAATCAAAGGATCTTTACCTAATGATGAGGAGGTTGAGGTAACTAGGTCTTCCTCGGATGAAGAGCCATTTTCAGCATTAGCTTTTAAAATTGCTACTGATCCATTTGTTGGAACTTTAACATTTATCAGGGTATATTCTGGCGTTCTGTCAGTAGGTGATGGCGTCATGAATTCAACCAAGGCAAAAAAAGAAAGGGTTGGAAGAATGGTGCAAATGCATTCAAATGACCGAAATGAAATAAAAGAAATACGCGCTGGTGATATCGCTGCTTGCATAGGTCTAAAAGATGTAACCACTGGAGACACTCTTTGTGATTTAAGTGATCAAGTTGTTCTTGAAAGGATGGATTTTCCTGAACCAGTGATATCAGTTGCTGTAGAGCCTAAAACAAAATCAGATCAAGAAAAAATGGGTGTCGCTCTCGGAAAACTTGCCCAAGAGGATCCGTCATTCAGAGTGCACACCGATGAAGAGTCAGCCCAGACAATTATTTCAGGAATGGGAGAACTTCATCTAGACGTTTTAGTCGATAGAATGAGAAGGGAGTTTGACGTAGAGGCAAATATTGGAAAACCTCAGGTCGCTTATCGTGAAACAATTAGGGATACAGTCGAGGTGGAAGGAAAATTTGTCAGGCAAAGCGGTGGTAAGGGTCAGTATGGCCATGTCTGGCTTAAATTAGAGCCTCTCGGGCTAGATGATGAATACGAATTTGTAGATAACATTGTTGGAGGTGTTGTTCCAAAAGAATACATACCTGCAGTTGATAAGGGTATTCAAGAGCAGATGAAAAATGGTGTTATTGCCGGTTACCCACTTCTTGCGCTCCGAGCAACTTTATATGATGGGTCCTTTCATGATGTTGATTCAAGTGAGATGGCCTTTAAAATTGCAGGATCAATGGCTTTGAAGGAAGGCTGCCTTAAAGCACGTCCAGTNCTTTTGGAGCCTATGATGGCTGTAGAGGTCGTTACACCAGAAGAGCACATGGGTGATGTAGTTGGTGATCTAAATAGACGAAGAGGGATAATTTTAGGAATGGATGAAATTCCAACTGGTAAAACGGTAAGATCAGAAGTACCTTTATCTGAGATGTTTGGATATGCAACAGATTTAAGGTCTGCAACTCAAGGTAGAGCAAGTTTTTCTATGGAATTTCTTAAATATGCAGAAGTTCCAAATAACATTGCTGAACAGTTGAAAACAACTTAAAAATACATCTTTAAATACTCTAAATTTGTTGACATTAGGGGCTTTAGAGTCATAGAATACGCAACATTTTGCATAAAGAAGAAATATAGGAACTAATAAAATTGGACAATCAATCAATAAGAATTCGATTAAAAGCTTTTGACTATCGTTTGATTGATGCTTCAACTAAATTAATTGTTGAAACTGCAAAAAAAACTGGCGCGATTGTAAAAGGACCAATTCCTTTGCCTGTAAAAAAAGAAAGAACAACAATCTTGAAATCTCCGCATAAAGATAAAGATGCTAGAGATCAGTATGAGATAAGAACATACAAGAGACTTATGGATATAGTAGAACCCACAGATAAAACTGTTGATGCTTTAATGAAGCTTGACCTTTCATCTGGGGTAGATGTGCAAATTAGTTTAGGCTAGTTTGTTACTTTTTTAACGCTTAGCGGCCATAGAGGGTTATAAGCCCCGTATAAAAGGAGATAAAATTGAGCATTGGCTTAGTTGGAAAAAAATCAGGGATGTCTAGACTTTTTCAAGAAGATGGCACTTCAGTTCCTGTAACAGTCATATCAGTTGCGGCAAACTTCGTTGCAGACATTAAAACTCATGAAAAACATGGCTATAGTGCTGTTGTCGTCTCAAAAAATACAAATAAAAATTTAACAAAATCATCTACAGAATTTTTCAAGAAACAAAACATCCCTAATGGAGAGCTATTTGAGTTTAGAACGGAGGAAACCGACGATCTAAAAATTGGCCATCATTTAACTGCTGATATATTTGAAGTTGGAAAGCTGGTCGATGTATCTGGAACATCTAAAGGTAAGGGTTACGCAGGTGTTATTAAAAGACATAATTTTGCTATGCAAGACGCAACTCACGGTAATTCTTTGGCTCATAGGGCTCATGGCTCAATCGGCCAATGTCAAACTCCCGGAAGAGTTTGGAAAGGAAAAAAAATGTCAGGTCATATGGGGCATGAAACAAAAACTGTTCAAAGCTTGGAATTGATAGGTGCTGATGTTCAAAATAATCTTCTTTATGTTAAAGGAGCGGTTCCAGGTTTTAACGGCTCTACATTAAAAATTACCCCTGCGGTGAAGCAAAGATGAAATTAGATTTACTTAACATCGAAAATAAAAAAACGGATGTCCAAATCTCTGAGACAACTTTTGGCAAAGAGTTCAATGAAACCCTTGTTCATCAAGCTGTAGTTACTTATTTAGCCGGGTCTAGGCAAGGCTCTCATAAACAAAAAACTAGGTCTGAAGTTAGGGGTGGCGGTAAAAAACCATACAGACAAAAAGGAACCGGGCGTGCGCGAGCAGGAACGATCAGAAGTCCAATTTGGAGAGGTGGTGGAGTTGCTTTTGCAGCAACACCAAGAGACTATTCTAAAAAAATTAATAAAAAGATGTATAGAGCTGCTATCAGTTCTATTTTTTCTGAGTTGCATAGACAAAATCGTTTAGTTGCTATTGAGCAACCAAAATTTGAAGCCCCTAAAACAAAAGAAATGAACAGCTTTTTAAATCAATTCAATCTCAATAATGTGCTTATTATTCTTGATGAAATGGATACAAACTTATATCTTTCCGCTCGAAATATACCCCATGTAGATGTTGTAACTGTTAAGGAAATTAATCCAGTAATTTTATTAAGATCAGAGAAAGTTGCAGTGACACCTGCAGCATTTAAGTTGATAGAGGCATGGGTCTAATGAATAAAGAAAAATTACTTACACTGATTGATGCTCCTTACATAACAGAAAAGTCTACTTCTGTTGGTGGTATGAACCAAGTTGTATTCAAAGTAGATTTGTCTGCATCAAAATTAGAGATTAAAAAAGCTGTTGAAGACTTGTTTGATGTCAAGGTAAAAAGTGTCACAACATCAACGCAAAAAGGTAAGACAAAAAGAAATAGATTCGGAGTCTACAAAAGATCAGATTATAAGAAAGCCTTTGTTTCATTGAAAGAAGGTTCTGAAATTCAATTTGAGGGCATCAGTTAATCATGGCAGTTATCAAAGCAAAACCAACCAGCCCTGGCAGAAGAGGTGTTATTTCAATTAAGTCTGATCTCTACAAAGGTCGACCTCACAAAGCTCTTCTTGAAAAAAAATCAAAAAATGGTGGAAGAAATAATAATGGTAGGATTACCGTTAGACATCAAGGTGGTGGACATAAGCAGCACTACAGAGTTATTGATTTTAAGCGTGATAAGTTAGATGTCCCAGCTGTTGTCGAGAGAATCGAGTATGATCCCAATAGATCAGCACACTTGGCGTTGCTTAAATATGCTGATGGTGAGAGAAGATATATTATTGCTCCAAGCAAAATTAAGGTTGGAGACCCAGTGTTGTCAGCAGATCATACTGAAATGAAACCTGGTAACTGCATGAAATTGCTAAATATTCCACTTGGAACAACAATTCATTGCGTTGAAATGAAGCCTGGCAAAGGCGCGCAAATAGCTAGAAGTGCAGGCACCTCTGCAAGATTAGTTGCTAAAGAAGGGATATATGCAACTCTTAGGTTGCAATCTGGTGAGATGAGAAAAATTTTATCAGCTTGCAAGGCAACTCTAGGAACAGTTTCTAATCAAGAAAACAATTTGCGTTCATTAGGAAAAGCTGGAGCCAAAAGATGGCGTGGTGTAAGGCCAACTGTCAGGGGTGTAGCTATGAACCCAGTGGACCATCCTCATGGTGGAGGGGAAGGAAGAACTTCTGGTGGCAGGCATCCATCAACTCCATGGGGCATACCAACTAAAGGATATAAAACAAGAAAAAATCAACGAACAGATGATCTGATTGTTAGAAGAAGAGGTAAAAGGAAATAAATAATGCCTAGATCACTTAAAAAAGGACCATTTATTGATTTATCACTGCAAAAAGCAGTTGATAAAGCAATCAGTGAAAATAGCAAAAAGCCAATTAAAACATGGTCTAGAAGATCTATGATTAGCCCAACCATGGTTGGACTAACTATATCTGTTCACAATGGGAGGCAGCATGTCCCCGTATATATAAATGAAGATATGGTTGGCCATAAGCTTGGTGAATTTGCTATAACCAGGACCTTTAGAATGCACTCTGGTGACAGGAAGTCAAAATAATGGAAACAAGAGCATATTTAAAAGGAACTAGATTATCCCCTCAAAAAGCAGGTCTAGTTGCTGATGTGGTGAGAGGAAAATCTGTGCATGCTGCTATGGATTTTCTTACCTTTCATAAGCAGAAAGCATCGGCAGTAATTAAAAAGCTTTTGGAATCTGCAATTGCAAATGCTGAAAATAATGACAAGGCTGATATTGATTTATTAGTGGTTAAGTCAGTTATTGTTAACCAAGGGATGAGATTAAAAAGAATGAAACCTCGCGCAAGAGGCAGAGCTGATAGGATCATCAAGCCTACTTGCCATATTGAAATCATATTATCGGATCAGGAGAAATAATGGGTCAAAAAGTTCATCCAAATGGCTTTCGACTTGGTGTTATCAAAAAGCATAATGCTTTGTGGTATGCAAAAGGAAAATCTTATAGAGAAAATCTCATTGAAGATTTAAAGGTAAGAAATCATATCAGTGAAAAACTGAGATTTTCTTCTATCAGTAAATTAGAGCTAGAAAGATCTGCCCAAAATTTTGTTGTAAATATTCATACTTCAAGACCTGGTATTATCATTGGTAAAAAGGGTGAAGAGATAGAATCTTTAAAGGCTTCAGTTCAAAAGATAGTTTCATTGCCAGTTCAAGTAAATATCAAAGAAGTTAGAAAACCAGATCTTGATGCAACAATCCTTGCTGAAGGTATTGCCCAACAATTAGAGAGAAGAGTTCAATTCCGTAGGGCAATGAAGCGAGCTGTTCAAAGCGCTATGAGGCAAGGTGCTAAAGGCATCAGAACAGAGGTTTCTGGTAGATTGGGTGGAGCAGAGATTGCCAGAGCTGAATGGTACAGAGAAGGTCAGGTACCCCTCCATACTTTAAGAGCAAATATAGACTATGGAGTGGCAGAAGCTGCAACCACTTATGGATTAATAGGTGTAAAAGTCCATGTTTATACAGGTGAAGTTTTAGGTGACCCCTTTAAAGACGAGGCTCAAGGAAGCTAATTATGTTACAGCCAAAACAAACAAAATTTAGAAAGATGCACAAAGGTCGAAATAGAGGCCTTGCTCAAGCAGGTAATACCATTGCTTTTGGCGAATTTGCTTTAAAGGCTACAACCAGAGGCAGGATTACCGCTCGCCAAATAGAATCTGCAAGAAGGGCGATGACTAGATCTATAAAACGTGGTGGTAATATTTGGATTCGCATCTTCCCTGACAAACCTATAACTAAAAAACCATTAGAAGTAAGGATGGGTAAAGGAAAAGGTAATGTTGAATATTGGGTCAGTCTTGTTCAGCCAGGAACTGTTTTATATGAGATGGCTGGAGTATCAGAAGAGGTTGCAAGAGAGGCTTTCAGATTGGCTGCTGCTAAGTTACCCGTAAGAACTACATTTATTAAAAAGGCATTATAAAAATGGCAAAGTTAACAAATGATCTCCAAGACCTTCGTAAAAAAGATGTTAAAGCTCTTGAAAGTCTTGTATTGGAAATTAGAGAGAATCAATTTAAGAATAGAATGAAGCATAAGACTGGTCAGTTAAATGAGTCACATTTATTAACAGTTGATAGAAAAAAAATTGCTCAAATAAAAACTATTATTAATGAAAAGAAATCTGAGGAAGCATCTGCATGAGCACTAATCCAAGACAATTAACTGGTGTAGTTATTAGCGATAAAGCTGATAAAACTATAACTGTAAAAATTGAACGTAAAGTTAAACACCCTACTTACAGCAAAATTATGAAACGCTCTACAAAGGTGCACGCTCATGATGAAGAAAATATGGCAAAGATTGGTGATGTGGTAACAGTACAAGAGTGCAGGCCTTATTCAAAGTCCAAAACTTGGAAGCTTCTCCAAGATGGACAGCCTGCTATAACCGAACCAGAGATTCAGGAAAACTAATCATGATTCAAATGCAATCAATCTTAACCATAGCTGATAATAGTGGTGCTAGAAGTGTAATGTGTATCAAGGTGCTTGGAGGCTCTAAGAGGCGTTACGCAAATATTGGTGATGTTATTAAGGTCGCCATCAGAGAAGCCATTCCAACGGGTAAAGTTAAAAAGGGACAAGTTGTTGATGCGCTGGTGGTTAGAACAAAAAAGGGCGTCAGAAGAAGAGATGGTTCGTTAATTAAATTTGATGAAAATGCAGCTGTATTAATTGGTGGTAATAAAGCTCCAATAGGTACAAGGGTTTTTGGTCCAGTTACCAGAGAACTCAGAGACGGTAAGCATATGAAAATTCTATCACTAGCCCCGGAAGTTTTGTAATGAAGAAAAATACTGAAACAGTAACAAAATTTAGAACTGGCGATGAGGTTGTTGTTATCGCTGGAAAGGATTTAGGGAAAAAAGGAACTGTCCAAAAAATTTCTAAATTCAATAATAAAGCAGTTATTACTGGCATAAATATGATGAAAAAACATACTAAACCTAATCCCCAGCTTGGAGAAACGGGTGGCATTGTTGAGAAAGAAGCTGCAATTCACCTTTCTAATATAGCCATTTGGAACCCTAAGCAAAAAAAGGCAGATAGAATTTCATTTCAAATAGATGGCGATAAAAAAATAAGAGTTTACTCATCAGACAAAAAAGAAATTAAATCATGAATTTAAAAGAAACTTTCAACAAAGAATTGCTACCTCAATTACAAGAAAAATTAGGTATTGATAATGTTATGGCTGTGCCAAAGCTTACAAAGGTAGTAATTAATATGGGTGTAGGTGAAGCTTTAACTGATAAAAAGCATTTAGAGTCTGCCGTCAGCGATTTAGAATCAATAGCTGGTCAAAAGGCTGTAATAACTAAGGCTAAAAAATCAGTTGCAAGTTTTAAATTACGTGAGGGCTGGCCAGTTGGATGTAAGGTTACATTGAGGGGTCAAAGAATGTATGACTTCATAGAGCGCTTAGTCAATGTTGCAATTCCCAGAGAAAGAGATTTTAGAGGTTTAAACCCTAAATCTTTTGATGGTCAAGGAAACTACAGCATGGGCATTAAAGAGCAAATTATTTTCCCTGAAATTAACTATGACAATATTGACAAGATTCGAGGCATGGATATATGCATTAATACATCTGCTTCCAATAAAGAGGATGCTAAAGCATTGTTAGAAATATTAAATTTTCCATTTAAAAAATAGGTAAAAAATAGATGACAAGAAAATCAGTAATAGCGAGAGATGTTAAAAGACAAAAAACTGTTGAACGTTACTCGGTCAAGAGAGCGGCATTGAAGGAAGCATTTTTGAATCCTGAAAATTCTTATGAAGAAAAAATGGCAGCTTTTGAAAAATTACAAAAGCTCCCTAGAAATGCTAGTCCATCTAGAGTTACTAGAAGGTGTTCTTTAACAGGAAGACCGCATGCTGTCTACAGAAAATTTGGACTAAGCAGAATAAAATTACGTGAAGCCGCCATGCGTGGTGACATCCCTGGATTGGTTAAATCAAGTTGGTAATATTATGAGTTTTCAAGACCCTACATCAGATTGTTTAACAAGAATTAGAAACGGACTTATGCGNGGCAAAAAGGTCGTGAATGCACCTTTTTCTAAATTCAAGCATGAGCTTGTATCCTTGNTGGTGAAAGAAGGCTATTTANCTGCTTGTGAAAAAATTTCATTAGACGGCAAGGATTCTTTAAATATTTCTCTTAAATATATTAATGATGCTCCAGCGATTAGAGAAATTAAAAGAGTTTCAAAGCCTAGCCTTAGGAGATATTCATCATCCTCAGATCTTCCTGAAGTCAAAAATGGATTGGGCATGTATATTCTCTCAACAAACAAAGGGCTGATGAGTGATAAAGATGCTAGATCACAAAATATTGGCGGTGAAGTCATTTGTGAGGTGTTTTAATTATGTCCAGAATTGCAAAAAACCCAGTACCAATTCCATCAGGCGTAGAAATTAAGGTTCAAGAAAAAATAATCTCAGTTTCAGGCTCAAAAGGTAAATCTGAATTTACTTTACCAGAGTCTGTGTCTGTAGTTCATGCAGATGATGTTGTAACTGTTTCTTATGATGAATCCTCCTCTGAGTCGACCGCGCTTGCTGGCACTTCTAGATCTTTAATCAATAATATGGTGATTGGAGTTTCTGAAGGGTTTCAAAAAACTTTATTATTAGTTGGGGTTGGGTACAGAGCTAAAGCTAGTGGAAAAACATTAGAACTAACCTTAGGTTTTTCTCATCCTGTTCATTATGAACTTCCTGAACAAGTTGAAGTGGAGACACCCTCTCAAACAGAGGTTGTTTTAAAAAGTCATGATAAGCAAATTTTAGGTCAAGTGGCTGCAGAAATTAGAGCATTCAGACCTCCTGAGCCATACAAAGGCAAAGGTGTTAAATACGCTGATGAAAATATCAGAAGAAAAGAAGCAAAAAAAGCGGCAGGAGCATAATCAATGAATTCTAAATCAGACTCTAGAATAAGACGCGCAGCAAAAACTAGGATTAGAATATCTCAACAAGATAAGCCTAGACTATCTGTATTTAAGTCCTCGCAGAACCTATATGCTCAAATATTTGACTCCACAGGATCTACTGTATTGGCATCAGCCTCACAAATGAGAAAGCAGATAAGATGAGTTCAAACAATTTGAGCTCAGCAAAAGCTATTGGACAAAAGATAGCAGAAAGAGCAATTGAAGCTGGTATTAAAAAAGTTGTATTTGATCGTTCGGGTTACAAGTATCATGGCCGCATAAAAGCCATTGCAGAATCAGCTCGCGAAGCTGGATTGGAGTTTTAAAAATGAGTCAACAAAATAATAGTTTGCAGCAACAAGATGCGCTTGAAGAGAAACTTGTTCAAGTAAACAGAGTCGCTAAAGTCGTAAAAGGTGGTCGTATCTTTGGATTTACCGCTTTGTGTGTTGTTGGTGATGGCAAAGGAAAAGTTGGATTTGGAAGAGGTAAAGCTAAAGAGGTACCAATTGCAATTCAGAAAGCCATGGAAAATGCCAGAAGAAACATGGTTGATGTTAGCTTAAATGCATCCACACTTTGGTACCCTGTTAAGGCAAAGCATGGTGCTGCAAAAGTATATATGCAGCCTGCCGCAGAGGGAACAGGCATTATTGCTGGTGGAGCAATGAGAGCTGTGTTGGAGCTTGTTGGTGTGCAAAATGTTCTTGCTAAATGTTACGGATCAACAAATCCAGTTAATGTTGTAAGAGCTACTATTAATGCCTTACGTTCAATGGAGTCTCCTGAGCAAGTTGCTTTAAGAAGAGGTAAAAAGGCAGTAGAAATATCATGAGTAACAAAACAATAGATCTCAAACTTATTAAAAGCAGTATTGGCAGACTTCCCAATCATAAGAAGTGTGTTAAAGGACTTGGTTTTAGAAAATTACAGCAAACTGTGACTGTTGAAGATACACCAAGTAATCGAGGCATGATCAATAAAATAAGAGATATGCTGGAAGTAAAAGAGAGTTAATGATGGAAAATTTAGAAACAAATAATTCTTTAGGATTAAACACCTTGGCTAGCACTGGTACTAGTAAAAATAGAAAGCGTGTTGGAAGAGGTATTGGCTCAGGAACTGGAAAGACAGCTGGTCGAGGTCACAAAGGTCAAAAATCTAGATCAGGTGGCTCAATCGCAAGGGGTTTTGAGGGTGGTCAGATGCCATTACAACAAAGGATTCCTAAATTTGGTTTTTCATCAAGAGTAAACAGAGGCTCTAAAGAAGTTAATCTAAAAAATATTGCCTCTATGTCGGAAGTTAGTTTAGATACCTTAAAGGCTAACAGAGTGATTTCTCAAGCCACTAAAAAAGTAAAGATTTTCGGTGTATGTGAGATTTCCCAACCAATGACTGTGACAGGAATTCTCGTCACTAAGGGAGCTAAGGATTCAATTGAAAAGGCTGGTGGAACAGTAACAGTTGTTGAAGCAAAACCAGTCAAAGAAAAGTTTGTTAAAACCTCAAAGAAAGCAGATACAAAATCTCCCAAAAATGCAGAGGAGTCTCCTGAGTAATTTATATGGTTGAGCAAAATAAAGGAATGAGCGACCTATGGAGAAGACTGAGATTTGTCTTCATGGCCATAGTTGTCTATCGTCTTGGAACTCATATTCCTATTCCTGGTATAGATCCTGCAAGACTGGCAGCTTTATTCGATCAAAACCAAGGAACTATCCTTGAGATGTTTAATTTATTTTCTGGCGGAGCTTTGGAGCGAATGAGCATCTTTGCTCTTAATGTNGTTCCATATATTTCTGCTGCAATTATTATGCAGCTATTCTCAAACTCTATNCCATACTTGCAAGAGCTCAAGAAAGATGGTCAAGCAGGANGAAATCAAATCACGCAATATACAAGATACGGAACGGTTGTGCTTGCATTTGTNCAAGCTTCAGCACTAGCGGTAACTCTAGGNGCTAGCGGCCTAGCATATGATCCAGGAACCTCTTTTTTTATTTCTGCTGTATTTAGTGTAGTTGCAGGGACAATTTTTTTAATGTGGCTTGGAGAGCAAATTTCAGAACGCGGAATTGGTAATGGAATTTCTATAATCATTGCCACCAGTATTTTAACTGGAATTCCAGGCGCTATCGGTCAAGCTTTGGAGCAGGCTCGTCAAGGTGATCTTAATATATTACTGCTATTAGGTATTGGTGTTTTAGCCATGCTGGTTATAGCAGTTGTTGTGTTCATTGAAAGAGGGCAAAGACGGATCACAGTTAACTATGCNCAAAGACAACAAGGCAGAAAGCTGATGCAGGCTCAAGCTAGTCATTTNCCGTTTAAGGTTAATATGGCAGGTGTTATTCCGGCAATTTTTGCAAGCACTTTTCTCNTATTCCCTGCCTCTCTATCTACTTGGTTCGGTCAAGCTGAATCTTTTGGGTTTTTGCAAACAATTTCACTAGCATTAAACCCTGGACAACCTCTGTATATCTTGACATTCTCAGCACTCATCATTTCATTTTGTTTTATTTGGTTGGCCTTAACTTTTGATACTAAAGAGGTAACAGATAATTTAAAAAAATCAGGAGCTTTTGTTCCTGGAATTAGGCCAGGCGAGCAAACGGCAGCCTATGTTGATAGTGTTTTAGCAAGACTCACAGTATTTGGCAGCATATATTTAACTTTAATATGTTTATTGCCATTGGCTTTAATCAACTTTGCAGGAGTTTCTTTTTACTTAGGAGGAACATCTGTGCTAATTATAGTTGTTGTACTCATGGATTTTATGTCCCAAGTCCAATCACATATGATGTCCAGCCAATACTCATCGTTGTTAAAGAAAGCTAATTTAAAAAACTATAGTAGATAAATATGAAAGTTAGAGCATCAGTAAAAAAAATCTGTAGAAATTGTAAGACAGTTAGACGAAAAGGAGTTTTGTATGTGATATGCAAGACTGATCCTAAACATAAACAAAAACAAGGATAATAGAACATGGCAAGAATCGCAGGCGTAAACATACCGGAAAATAAGCATCTTGAAATTGCTCTAACCCATATCTATGGAATAGGGAAAAAAACAGCTCAAGATATATGTAACAGTGTTAAGCTGGATTATTCTAAAAAGGTTTCTGATCTTTCTGAAGATCAGGTAGAGAGCATTAGAACAGCTGTTGCAGACTATACAGTCGAAGGTGATCTCCGCAGATCAGTTAGCACAAACATCAAAAGACTTATGGACCTTGGTTGTTACAGAGGGATAAGGCATAGAAGAAAACTTCCAGTTAATGGTCAAAGAACTAAAACTAATGCAAGGACTCGTAAGGGGCCTAAAAAACCAATGAGGGCTTAATCGATGGCAACTAGTAAAAAAGTTAAAAAAGTTATTTCTGATGGCATCGCTCATATACATGCATCTTTTAACAACACTATTATTACAATTACTGATAAACAAGGAAATGCAGTATGTTGGGCTACCTCAGGTGGATCTGGATTTCGTGGTTCAAGAAAAAGCACTCCCTTTGCTGCTCAGATTGCAGCGGAAAAAGCAGGAAACGCTGCAAAGGAATTTGGGATGATTAATTTAGATGTAAAAGTTAGAGGTCCTGGAGGTGGAAGAGAATCTGCCATTAGGTCATTAAACTCATGTGGTCTCAAAATTAAAAGTATTACGGATGTAACACCATTACCTCATAATGGTTGCCGTCCTTCAAAGAAACGTAGGGTATAGGGGAGTCAAATGGCAAGATATAGAGGTCCATCATTAAGATTATCAAGAAGAGAAGGCACTGATCTTTTTCTCAAGAGTGGCGCAAGATCAATTGAATCAAAATGCAATATGGAGACGGCTCCAGGTGTGCATGGCTTAAGAAGAGGAAGACTATCCGATTATGGAGTTCAGCTTCGAGAAAAACAGAAAGTTAGAAGAATGTATGGTGTTCTTGAAAAACAATTTAGGAACTATTATAAAAAAGCATCAAAATCGAAGGGTAACACCGGCGAAAATCTATTGAGCTATCTCGAACAAAGGTTGGATAATGTTGTTTATCGCATGGGATTTGCTGCAACCAGAGCTGAAGCTAGACAGCTGGTTTCACATAAAGCCTTTCACCTTAACGGTTCAATTGTAAATATTCCATCATATCAAGTGCAGCCAGGTGATGAGTTAGAGGTAAGAGAAAAATCTAAAGCGCAATTAAGAATAAAGAGTGCATTAGAGCTTGCTAGTCAAAGAGAAGCATGTGAGTGGCTTGAAGTAGATTCTAAAACTCTCAAGGGTGTATTCAAATCTGTGCCAGATAGAACAGATTTAAGTGCTGAAATTAATGAAAATCTCATTGTTGAGCTTTATTCAAAATAATACTTAAAAAACGGAAGGAAATTATGGAAACATCAGTAATAGATCTTTTAGTCCCAACTGACATTCAAGTTGACGACGCAGATAATAATACATCTAAAATTACATTGGAGCCCCTAGAAAGAGGCTTTGGTCATACTTTGGGTAATGCCTTAAGAAGAATTCTATTGTCTTCTATGCCAGGTGCCGCAATCACCGATGTCACCATTGATGGCATTTCTCATGAATACTCAACAATCGAGGGCGTGAGAGAAGATGTCATTGATATATTATTAAATCTTAAAGATATGCCCATCAGCTTGATAGAGGGAACTAGTGCTGTTATTAAGCTAGATGTCTCTGGACCCTGTGAAGTCACATCTAACTCTTTTGAGGTGCCCGGCAACGTTGAACTACCAGATGCAGAGCATCATGTTGCATCATTGGTTGATAAAGTAAGCTTATCTTTAACTGCAACGGTAAAAACAGGAAGAGGCTATGAGCCTGCTGATTCAAGGGGAGAAGAAGAGACTTCTGTTGGAGCATTAAAAGTTGATGCTTCTTTTAGTCCAGTTCGAAGAGTTGCTTATACAGTTGAAAATGCAAGGTTTGAAAAAAGAACTGACTTAGATAAGTTAATAGTTGAACTTGAAACTGATGGAACTTTGGACCCAAAGAAAGCAATAGAGCATGCTGCAACTATTATGCAGCAGCAATTGGCTGCATTTGTTGACCTTGATGCTATAGCAGAGCAAGAGGCCAAAAAAGATCAGAATGACTTCGATCCATTTTTAATGAGATCAATTGAAGAATTAGAACTTACAGTTAGATCAACAAATTGCTTGAAAGCTGAAAGCATCTTCCTAATAGGTGACCTGCTTCAAAGAACAGAGTTCGATCTATTGAAAACACCTAATTTGGGCAAAAAATCTCTTAATGAAATCAAGGATGTCCTTGCATCTAAAGGTTTTTCTCTGGGCACNACCTTAGAGAATTGGCCTCCAATGGGTTAANTAAAATGAGACATAGAAAATCAGGCAGAAAGTTAAATAGAAATTCNTCCCATCGCAAAGCTTTGATGAAGAATCTTGCTATTGCATTTATTGAAAGGGAGCTTATTAAAACAACTGTTCCTAAGGCAAAGGAGTTAAGATCTTTTATTGAGCCCTTAATTACTCTGGCCAAAGTTGATTCTGTAGCAAATCGAAGGAGAGCCTTTAATAAGCTTAGACTCGACTCAGTTGTTAATAAACTTTTTACTGAAATTGCTGTTAAATCAAAAGACAGACCTGGTGGCTATTTAAGAATTATTAAAGCTGGCTTTAGACCAGGCGATAAAGCTGATATGGCATACGTTGAATGGGTGGATAGGGACTTAGAAAACTCTTCTGAACTACTAGAGCCTGAGCTCAAAGAAGGATCGGCTGCTTAGTTTTTAAGAACTTCTTTTAGGTACTTTCCAGTATAGGATTGTTTAGACTGAGCAACTTTACTTGGTGTTCCTTCGGCTATTATTAATCCCCCATCACTACCCCCCTCAGGACCAAGATCTATAATCCAGTCACTAGACTTTATTACATCTAAATTGTGTTCAATTACCACCACAGTATTGCCTTGATCCGATAGCCTTTTTAAGACACCTAAAAGTAAATCAATATCATAAAAGTGAAGACCTGTGGTTGGTTCGTCCAATATAAATAATGTTTTACCGGTACTTCTTTTGGAAAGCTCTTTGGCAAGCTTAATTCTTTGAGCCTCTCCCCCAGATAAGGTGGTAGCAGATTGTCCAAGTGTTATATAGGTCAGACCTACATCTGCTAAAGTCTGAAGTTTATTTTTAATTGCTGGGATCGCCTCAAAGAACTCCAGGGCTTCCTCAACAGTCATACTTAGGACCTCAGCAATGCTCTTTTCTTTGAATTTCACTTCTAGCGTCTGTTCGTTATATCTTTTACCATCACAGATATCACACTTCACATAAATATCTGCTAGAAAATGCATTTCTACTTTTATCATCCCATCTCCTTGGCATGCCTCGCATCTTCCTCCCTTTACATTAAAACTAAATCGACCGGGTTTGTAGCCTCTGGTTCTTGCTTCCTGAGATTGAGAGAATAAATCTCTAATATGCGAAAAGAGGCCTGTATAGGTAGCTGGATTAGATCTTGGAGTTCGCCCAATAGGAGATTGATCAATCCCTATAACTTTATCTAGGTGTTCTAAACCTTTGATTTGCTTGCATTTAATTTCTTTATTTAAATTAGCTTTATTGAGCAAAAAGCTACTCATTGGCATCAAAGTTTGATTGATTAGCGAAGATTTACCAGAACCCGAAACTCCTGTAATACAAGTAAAAACACCAATAGGAATTTTTACATTTACATGCTGCAAATTATTTTCATAAGCCTCAATGATTTCAATAAATTTATCAGGTTTCTTTGCGCTCTTAGGAAAATTGATCTTTCTCTTTCCTGATAGATAAGCTGCAGTCATCGATTCCTTACTTTTCAAAATGTCTGATAGCTTTCCTTGTGCACAGATTTCTCCACCATGCTTACCAGCTCCAGGACCAATATCAATAATATGATCTGCACATCTTATTGCCTCTTCGTCATGCTCAACTACTATTACTGTATTTCCAAGGCTTTTGAGGTGATATAGGGTTTTAATGAGCTTCTCATTATCTCTTTGATGCAGTCCTATCGAAGGCTCATCAAGAACATAAGTGACACCAACCAGACCAGATCCAATTTGACTAGCCAGCCTAATTCGTTGAGCCTCTCCACCGGAGAGAGTTCCAGCACCTCTATCCAAAGTCAGATAATTAAGTCCAACATCCTCAAGAAATGAAAGACGCTCTTTGATTTCTTTTAAAATCTTTTCCGCAATCAGTGCTTTCGCTCCTTCAAGCTTAATATTTTGAAAAAAGGATAATGCATCCGAGATTTTTTGATTGGTAATATCTTGAATTGGAGTTGTATTAATAAAAATGTTCCTTGATTCTTTTTTTAGTCTTGATCCTGTGCAAGCATCACAGTGACTATCTGAAAGCATCTTAGCTAACTCATTTCTAATAAATTCTGAATCTGTCTCTTTAAATCTTCTTTCTGTATTGGGAATAATGCCCTCAAATCGATGTTGCCGTACTATTTTGCTGCCACTCCTGAAACTTTTTGAGAAGTTTATTTTATCCTTTGAGCCCCATAAGAGAATATTCTGGATTTCTTCAGGGTAGGCCTCCCATGGGGTATCTAAATCAAAATCATAATGTTTAGCTAGGCATTTTAACTGATGGAAATAGAATCTATTCCTTCTATTCCATCCCTTAATCGCCCCTTCGTTAATCGTTGCAGCATGATCCGAGATTAATTTTTTTTCATCAAAGTATTGAATAACCCCTAAGCCATCACATTTTTCGCAGGCTCCAAAAGGATTGTTAAAAGAAAACATCCTTGGTTCTAATTCACTAACAGAATAACCGCACTGAGAACAAGAGAAATTTGAAGAAAAAAGCAGCGGTTCTGAATCATCATCAAGAACTTCTATTTGAATAAGGCCATTAG
>JGI10211J34971_10001509_pt1 | contig 19169 bp, 7 predicted proteins | sample Etolagsediment_FD_34971 | JGI IMG/M metagenome (IMG submission 34971)
ACAAGTCAATACAGACAGCGGCGGGTCGCGACGTCCTCAAGTTCGCGGCCATCTTCCCGTCCATTTTGGTGATCTCCTTCGTGTTCATCGCCCTCTACTTCAAGAGCATTGGCGGCTACAAGCCAATCGAATTGGTCGCACACGACGGTGGCGGATCAACAGCTCAATCGTAAGCCCGGTTTGCCGCACTTCAACCGCGCAGGTTGCCCATCTGCGGAGTCCGCATTCCTGAGACTGATAGGAAATTGCTTTCCGGACGTCGGGGATAGCGTAGCACTCTGAGATGGTTGTGCCCGCGGAGGATTCGACCTTCACATGCAGGGCAATGATCCAGAACTCTCCGGCGAGTTTGACCAGTTCGCTGTCGCCGGCAATCCCCTGTCGGAAGGCGCGCACGGCCTGTTCCGCCTCGCAGCTTGTGACCTCGGGTGTCGTGTTGGGCGAGACCGTCAAGAGCCTCTTCGTTGGTCATGTGGAAGGCAACGCGCAAGCGGCCGAAGAGCTTACCACGTCGTTGCAGTGTGGTCAACGTCTCATCGGTCTCGGGGTCGTCGCGGAAGCTGCGTAGCACGGTAAGCGCACGGTCGAAGCGCTTGCGGGTCTGAGCTGACATGGGCAACTGCGTCGCGAACTTCTCTATGACCTCGGATGTGTAGAGTAAATGGCGGGCATAGTCGAATCTGGCGCGATCGAACAGGAAGTACTGGCCGTGGCCTTGGTGCTCAATAGGCGCCGAAGGGCGATCCCGCTCAGCGGGAGCGTCATGCCGGCTTTCGGCTTGACTCCCACGGCGAGGCATGGTACGGGGCGTTGACGGGGATGCAACGCGTTGCACGGTTCTGGGAGCCGACAGGCTGGTTTGTGTGGGCGAGACGTGTCAACGGCGGCGGGAGGAGCGGCCAGGATGCGGCCGGCGCGACCGCGCAGGACGCATGGTGGACCGCGACGGGGCGGGCCAAGCAGATGATGTTGCGCGGGAAGGGATGGCGGACGGGCCTTGCACGACGGACAGACGAGAAGCCGATAGGCGCCTGGAGTGAGCTGGAGTCTCGCACCCGGATTGGTCGGCGGATGAGAGGCGAGAGCGGCGGACTGGCCGGGGGCACAAGAGTACCGCTGAGCGGGACGGGTGCACCTGGCCGGTGTGCCGCGTGTCTGGAGGCGGCGCGGCGGCGGATCTCCCGCCGGATTTGAGCACCGACTTCCCCCCATTCAGGGCACGAACTGCTTAGGACTGTCGTGCCAGCGTCAGGCACCACGGCAGATTGGGACTGGAGAGACCGCCTTGTGACGGGCCGGCCCGCCAGCAGACCGCCTGGAGCGGACGGTCGGAGAGGGCCGAACAGGACGGGGGGAAGCGAGAGTGGGAGGCCCCACGAAGCTGCCGACCGGCCAGGCCCGTGCCGCCTGCTGACGTGTGATCCCGCTCAGCGGGAGGAGGAACGGACGTCCTTCAGCTGAAGGACATGGCCGCCGTAGGGCCGATCCGAATCCTCCGGCTGAAGGACAGGGGGCGAGACGGAAGCGAACGCAAGACCGTATGGGCCGCGGTGCATCGGGTTGCCGCCGAGCTGGCCACCGATGCGTGGATCCAGTCTCTGATGAAGCCCGTGCTGGCGGACGAATACAGTCTTCGCTCGGGCTGGGCCATCGTGTGTTCTGCCGGCATCATGATGTTCCTGCGTTTCTTCGCTGGCGTGCCGCTTAAGTACATGTCCCCACCCGCTCTGCTGCTTTTCAGCTCGGTGTGCTCGAACATCGGTCTGTACCTTCTGGCCGGCGCTCACGGCGGCATGATCTTTGCCGCGTTTGTTGCCTACGCAGTTGGCCAGACGTTCTACTGGCCCACGATGCAGGGCATGGTCTCGGAGCGGTTCCCGAAGGGTGGCGCCATGACGCTGAACACGGTGGCGGCTATGGGGTTGCTCACGGTGGGGATCTTCGGTTTCCCGTTCCTTGGCGCGGTCAAGGATAGCTACGATGCCAAGGCTGTCAGCGCGAACAACGCGGCGCTGTACGAGAAGTACAAGATCGAGGACAAGGCCTTCTTCGGCGTGAAGTACGACTCGATCAAGCGCGATCAGGTCCTCGCAGACGAATCCCTCGATGACGATACGAAGACTGTTCTCACGAAGCAGATTGAACAGAGCGCACGCAAGACGATCAAGGTGGCGGCCATCCTGCCTACGATCATGGCTGTTGCTTTCATTCTGATCATCATCTGGTTCAAGACGCAGGGGGGGTACAAGCCCATCCATCTGGAGGCGGCTGGGGCCGAGAGCGAGGGGGCGGGTGAAGATCCCGTCGTTGAGGGGGACGTCGCGGGGCAGACCGCTGCCGGCGAAGAGACCGACGACGAAGGCACCAAAGCCGAAGGCTGACAGTGCTTTGATGACGTTCACTCAGGCGCACCCGTTCCGCGGGTGCGCCTTTCTCGTTGGGGGGCGTGCGGCCGACGGGGGCGTTCAACGCATGTGTCAGGTGGTATAGTGACGCCATGAGCACGCGCTTTTTCAACGTTGCCGGTCCCTGCATTCCCAAGAAGCACTACATGCTGGCAGCCCAAGAACGGTGTGCCGATCTGCTGCGTCTGGTTCAGACGGAGCAGTTCTTCGTGATTCACGCCGCTCGCCAGACCGGCAAGACGACGCTGCTCAACGACCTGGAGCAGAATTTGAACGCGGGCAACGACTACCATGCGCTCTACTGCTCACTGGAGAGTGTTCAGCCATTCACCGATCCTGCGGAGGGAATGCCGGCTGTAGTGCACGCGATCCGGATGTGCGTGGAGTACCACCCCGTTCTGCGGAAACACGGATTCGCAACTGACGAGTCGCTCGAGGACGTCAGCAACGTCATTCAGAGGGGCTTCACGTCGTTGGTTGCCGCTCTCGATCGGCCGTTGGTCGTGCTGTTTGACGAAGCCGATTGCCTGTCGAACGGAACGCTGACCGCCTTTCTCCGGCAGTTGCGGAACGGCTACGTTAACCGAATTCGTATCCCGTTCATCCACTCCCTGGCTCTGGTCGGCATGCGGAACATCCGCGACTACAAGGCGGAGATCCGTGACGACGGGCAGACGTTGGGCTCGGCGAGTCCGTTCAATATCGTCAAACGCGCTTTGACGCTGCGCAACTTCACACGCGCCGAGATCGCGGAGCTCTACGGACAGCACACCTCCGATACGGGGCAGCGTTTTGCGGAATCCGCAGTGGATCGGTGCTTCTATTGGACGGCTGGCCAACCGTGGCTGGTCAACGCCATCGCCTGCGAGGCGGTCGAGGAAATCTGTCCTCCAGACGCCGGTCGCGAGGTCACCGAGGAGATGATCGACCAGGCTGCGCATACCATCATCATGCGTCGCGATACGCACATCGACAGTTTGCTCGAGCGGCTCAAGGAACCGCGTGTGCGGCGTGTGATCGAGCCGGTTATCCTTGGCGAGGAGATCATGGCCAACTACCTGTCCGACGACGTGGCGTTTTGTCTCGATCTGGGGCTGGTTGCTCAGGAACGGGGTGGCACCAAGCCGGCCAATCGCTTGTACGCCGAGGTCGTCGGACGAGTTCTCTCGTACGGGGCCCAACAGACCATGCTGGTTGCGGAGATCGGGCAAGACGCGCCGTTCTACATTGACGAGGACGGACGCTTCGACATGCGGGCCATGCTCACGGAGTTCCAGCAGTTCTGGCGCGAGAACAGCGAGAGCTGGCGTGATCGCTTCGACTACCGCGAGGCGGCACCCCACCTCATTTTCATGGGCTTCCTGCAGCGTGTGCTCAACGGCGGAGGCCGGGTCGTGCGCGAAATGGCCGCAGGCACCGGCCGCCTGGATCTCTGTGTCGAGTATGGCGACCAGCGGTACGCCTTGGAGCTCAAGATCCGCCGCGGCGACAGAACGGTTTCCGACGGCGTGCGTCAACTCGCCCGTTACCTTGACATCTTGGGTGAGTCCGAAGGCTGGCTGATCATCTTCGACCAGCGCGAGGACGTCTCCTGGGACGACAAGGTGTCCTGGAACACTGAGCAGGCAGAAGATGACAAGACCATCCACATCGTCGGGTGTTGAGGGCATGGGGCGGCTCGCGAGAGCGCTCTCCGTTGCGGTCGTAGCCGCCGCCCTGTTTGCCGACGCCCAAGGCATCACGCGGTTCTACGTGTCCCCCGATGGGGACGACGTATGGTCGGGTACGGCGCCGGAGCACGGTGCCGGAGCGGTCGGGCCGTTCCGGACGGTTGCTCGTGCGCGTGGGGCTGTGCGGACGCTCAAGGCGGAAGGCGGCCAGCTCGACAAACCCGTGGAGGTCCTTCTGCGCGGGGGGACGTACCGATTGGGAGAGCCGATTGTCTTCGGGGCGGAGGACTCCGGTAGCGAAGCGTGTCCGATCACCTACGGTGCCTACAACGACGAGACGCCTGTGATCAGCGGCGGGCGGAGTGTGACGGGGTGGACAGCGCGTGAGGACGGAGCGTGGACCGCATCATTGCCCGATGTGAAAAGCGGCGAGTGGACGTTCCGCCAGCTCTTTGTGCGCCAGGCAGGTGCCGGGCATTTCACGCGCCGGTACCGTCCCGCCAAAGGTGCGTTGGTCGTGGCAGGGCTGACGAACGCGCCGGCGCGTGAAGGCATGTCGCACCGGCGCAGCCAGGACGAGTTCCGGTTCGCGCCGGGAGACATGGAGGCGTGGGCAAACATCGCAGACGTCGAAGTCGTGGCGCTCCATGACTGGAGCTCGTCACGCCTGCGTATCCGTGAGATTGACGCGAAGAACAACATCGTCCGCTTCACCGGATTCCCTGTCTACCGGATCGGACACTGGTGGCGCGATGCCCGCAATCCCTACTATGTGGAGAATGTGAGGGAGTTGTTCGGTAAGCCCGGGGAATGGTATCTCGACCGTCCCACCGGCGAGTTGGCATACACACCGGTGGACGGCGAAACCGTGGCCACGAGCGAGGTCGTTGCGCCTGTGTCGACCAAGCTGTTGGAACTCAAAGGCGACCTGGACGCGGGCACGCGTGTGGCGCACCTGCGCTTTGTTGGGCTGACATTCTCCCACACGCACTGGGAACTGCCCGGGGCGGGGTACTCGTCGGGGCAGGGAATGGTCGACCTGCCTGCCGCCGTCGAGGTAACAGGCGGAACCGATATCGAGTTCCGCGGATGTACGTTTGCGCACCTGGGCGCCTATGCGCTTGCGTTGGGCGGCGGATGTACGGGGAACCGCGTGACCGGATGCCGGATGTTTGACCTGGGCGGCGGCGGGGTGAAGGTTGGCGGCAAAGGCCCCGTGCCGAAGGACAATCACATCGAGAATAACGTGATCTCGGACGGCGGCCGGGACCACTTCTCGGCGCACGGCATCTGGTCCGGCATCACCGACGGCACGGTCATGCGTCACAATCTGGTGCGGCGGTTCCTCTACTCCAACGTGTCCATCGGTTGGTCGTGGAACGACAAGCCTACTGCGTGTCGCGCCAACATCGTCGAATACAACCACATTCACGACGCCATGATGTTGCTCGCGGACGGCGGCGCCATCTACTCCCTCGGGTTCCAGCCGGGCACGGTCATCCGCGGGAACCACATTCACGACGTCCACCGAAGTGTGTTTGCCGGACGCGCTCCCAACAACGGCATGTTCCTCGACCAGGGAAGCAAGGAGTTCCTGATCGAGGATAACACGATCTACCGCACGAATGGCAAGCCTTTCCGGCACAACCAGAACAGCCCGAAGTGGCACACGTGGAAAGGCAACGTGCTGTCGGTGGTCCCTGTAGACGCCCGGTTCCCCGCCGAACGTGTTGCAACGGCCGGGCCGGAGTCGGAGTATCGGCAACTGGTCGACGGAACGCCCGTGATTCCATTGCCTCCCATGCTGTCGATGGAATTGCCGGGAGCACTGCCGCCTCTCCCGATCCGGGACGATTTCGAGGAGTCCAGCGGGGCCGACGGGATGGGGCGTCGGCACATCCAGGCTGCCGGTGCGGGGATCTCCGCGGAGCCGACAGACACCGTAGCGGCGCAGGGCAAGCGATCGTTCCGGCTCGTGGACGGCCCCGGGGCCAAGAAAGCGTTCTATCCGTACATCCACTACACGCCCGGGCTCAGGGACGGTCGGGCAACCGTCTCGTTCTGGCTGCACGTGGATGCAGCAGCCCACATCACGATCGAAGGTCGCGACGGACCCGACGGGAGCGGGTATCGGACCGGACCGATGCTCACCGTGTCGGGCGGACGCATAACGGGGCCGGACGGGAAGCGTGTGGCGGACATGCCGTCAGGTCAATGGCGGATGTTCGAGCTTGGTTTCGGGTTGGGAGACGCGGCCGACGGACGCTACGAGATTGCGGTTTCCGCAGCCGACGGCGCTCGCACAAGGGCCACGCTGCCGATGGTCTCCCGCGGATTCCGCAGGCTGGACTGGTTCGGCGTGGTCGGCGCCGGGACGCGGCCCGCAACGTTCTACCTCGACGACGTGAAGATCCTCAACGCAACCACCCCCTGATCCCCGCTTCACGCTTCACGTTTCACGCTTTGACTTCACCCGTAATTCGGGTTACACTCCAACCGCCATGACATTCCGAAGCATCATCATCGGGTTCATCGCCGCGGTCTTCCTCAGCGGCTACTGCTATTTCAACGACAACGTCGTTCGGCAAGGGGTCCTCGTGTCCGACCTCATGCCTGTGTTCCTCTACGGAACGCTTGTGTTCTTCCTGCTCCTGGTCAACCCGCTTCTCAAACGTGCGCAGGCGAAGCTCGAGTTGTCAGGCAAGGAACTTGCTGCCGCTGGCGCGTTGATCCTGGTAGCGTGCTCGGTGCCGAGCTGGGGCCTGGGGCAGTGCCTGTCCACGAGCATCATGTTGCCGCACCACTACGCGCGCGCTCGACCGGGGTGGGCACAGCACAAGGTCGTGGAAAGCGCTCCCCGGCGCATGTTGCCCGACATCAGTCAGAACGAGGACCGTGTCCTGAACGGCTACGTGGCGGGGCTGAGTGAAGGGACGCGACACGTGTCTCCCTTCGATATCCCGTGGGGCGCGTGGGGACGAGCATTCGGATTCTGGCTGCCGCTGATGGCAACCGTGGCACTGGCCACGCTGGGGCTGGCCGTCGTGTTCCATCGACAATGGGTACACCACGAGCAACTGCCCTATCCGATCTCCATCTTCGCCCACTCGCTGCTGCCGGAGGAGGGGCAGGCGCGGGGTTCGATCTTCCGGAACCGGATATTCTGGATCGGGGCGACCATTGTGTTCGCGATCCATATCAACAACTACCTGTGCCGTTGGTTCCCCCAGACCATGATCCCCGTGCGTCTGCACCTGGACTTCACGCCCCTCGGGGAGATCATGCCCACCCTCGTCAAGGGACAGGGGATGCAGCTTCTCAGACCGACGATCATCTTCCCCGTTGTGGCGCTGGCGTACTTCATCGCCTCGGACGTCTCGCTGTCGATGGCCATCGTGCCGTGGATCTTCTGTCTTATCTTCGGCGCGCTGACCACCTACGGCATCGCGCTGCGCTCGGGCGATCACATGTCGGTGAAGCTGGAGGCGTTTTTGTTCACCGGCGGCTACCTCGGCATACTACTCATGCTGATGTATTCGGGGCGGCACTATTACTGGAACGTGCTCAAACGCAGTGTCGGGTTGCCGGCGTCCGCTGAAGTGGAGGAGCACGCCGCGTGGGGAATGCGAGCGTTCCTTGTCGGCACGGTTCTGTTCGTTGGTCAGCTGGTCGCCGTGGGGCTCGACTGGCAGGTGGCGCTGCTGTATACGGGGTTGGCGCTGATGATCTTCACTGTGGTAAGCCGCACGATCGCGGAGACGGGTGCCTATCACATCGGGACCGAGATCTTCCCCGGCGCCATCCTCATGGGCTTCTTCGGTGCCACGGCACTGGGGCCGCGAGCGATCATGATCATGTTCCTGGTATCCGTCGTTATTCTCGTGGCGCCCGGGTGGTCGCCGATGCCCTTCATGGTCCAGGGCTTCAAGCTTGCCGACATGACCAAAGTGAAGATTTCGCGGACAGCGGGTTGGGCGGCTCCCATGCTCATCATCGCGCTGCTGATCGCTGTGCCTGCCACGATTTACTGGCAGTACGATCAGGGCGCGCCCAAGAGTGGCTGGCCGCACACGGTGAGCACGTTTCCGTTCGAGAACATGATGAAGATCAAGTATAGGCTCGAAGCCCAGGGAGCGATGGAACTGTCCGAGTCCCTGAGCGGCTGGGATCGCTTCGCTTACATGCACCCCAATTGGCCGTGTGTGGCGTGCTTTTTTATCGCGCTCGGACTCGCGCTGGCCTTCGGTGTCTGTCGTCTGCGCTTCACCAGATGGCCTCTGCACCCCGTCGCCTTCGTGTTCCTCGGCGGGCATCAGGGCAAATCGATGGCCGGGTCGTTCCTGTTGGGGTGGTTGATCAAGACAGGGGTCTGTAAGTACGGCGGCGCCCGAACATATCAGACTCTGAAGCCTCTGATGATCGGCATCATTGCGGGCGACATGTCGGCGAGACTCGTGCCCATGGTCGTCGGTACCGTCTACTACATGGTCACCGGTGTGCGTCCCTTCAGCGGGTGACGGAGGGCGATCTTGCGGTGAGAAACGAGCCAATACACATCTTCTTGTTGGCAGCGCTCCTCGCGGCATCGGGCAAGGCAGGGGAAGGCGGTTACCTTGCCAGCGGTTTGGCGGATGGACCGTACCAGTTCCAGGTCTCCTGCAACGCAGCCCGACTGGCGTCAGACGACGCATCCGTTCGTGCCGGCGCCGCGGAGGCATTGGGGTTTCTGCGCGCTTACGATGCCGCGGACGCGCTGGCCGAACGGCTGACCACCGATCCAGCGCCCTCTGCGCGCCGCGACGTCGCCCTCGCATTGGCATGGTGCGGGAGCCGCAAACACGTCCCGGCTTTGCTCGACGCGCTCGGCGATCCGGAGTGGACCGTTGCGCAGTCGGCGTGGGTCGCGTTAACGAACCTGACAGGCATGGAACTCCCCTTTGACGCGCTTGCGACGAGCGACGTTCGGACGTCGCAGAGGGGGGCTTGGCGAGAGTGGTGGCACACCGTTCCGCCCGACCGCCCCCCCGTGAACGTTGTGGACGCGCTGGGGCAGCTTGCTCCGGGCGACTTGGCAAGCGGGTGTCCCGTGTCTGTTTCCAGCACCTACAAGGGGCCTCCGGAAGCACTGACCGGACCGGCCGCCGGGCTCTTCTGGCAGACGAAGAACGTGCCCTTCCCGCAGTGGTGCATGATCGATCTGGGCAAGGCGACACAAGTTGGCTGCGTCGTAGTCACGCAGTTTGACTCCCGCTTCTGCATGACGGAATACGCCGTGTCCCTGAGCCAGGACGGCGAGGTGTTTCACGACGTGTGTCATCGCAAAGAGACGAGTCCCGTCGAACTGGTGGTGACCTTCCCGACGCAGCCGGCGCGATATGTGCGCGTCACCTCGTTCGGCACCCTCACTCCGACTTATCCCACGACGTTTCGCCACGTCCGCGTGTGGCCAGAGGCCCCCTTGATCGACCACGAGGGGGAGTCGTCACCCGAGGAGTCGATGGAACGCGCTGCCTGTGCGCTGGGCGCGATGGGCGGCGAGGGTGCGGCCAACGCCCTGCTGTCGATGCTGACGCCCTACGCCAAGCGTTCGGCCGGAACGGACGCCGAGAAACGGGTGGTCCGTGCCGCGATCCGTGCGCTGGGTCGGTTGCGGAATCCGCAAGGCGCAAGCGTCCTGATCGAGATGCTGCGGAATCCGCAATGGGCCCGCTACGCAGCCGAAGCCTTGGGCGACATCGGTGGCGCGGAGTCCGCGGGCGCGCTGATCGGCGCATACTCGGACTACGCCGTCGACGCTCAGCGCAAACGCCCGCGACTGGTGCCGGTCGACGATCGCCCGGGGTTCGAGGCCGTCGATCGCATGTACCAGACGCCGCACGCCATCGCGTCCGCGCTTTCCCGGTTCCCGTTCGACGCCGAGGACCAGCGCGCGCGCCTGCGTCAGATTGGGCTGCTGCTCGTAGCCAATCTGCCCGGAGACTTCGACGGCGCGATGTTGTACGAGCCCGAAGCGCATCACTTGTTCACCGCCTATCTGCTGGAGACAGCCGGCGTGCGCCGGGCGTACCGCGATGCCGCGCTGGAGGCGTTGGGGGCTCAGCTTGCGGATTCCGCAGCCGCCGCTCTTCCGGCGGACGAAAGAGCGACCGTGCTCGCGCTTGCCAAGTCCGCGCCCGGCGCCGTCCCTTTTGCCGCTGCATGGCTCTGTGCGCTCTCTGCGCCAGGGGAGCGCATGACCGAGTTGCTCGGTTTGCTCGAACACGCCAACGGCTGGGCACGTATTAACGCCGCGAAGGCCCTGATGTTCACGGGACAGACCGACGCTGTCGGGCGGATTGCGGAGTTGCTGGCCGCGTCGAAGACCGAGGCGGAGCACGGCTACAACGGCAAGTATCTCTACCTGACCGCTAAAGCGGGTCAGGACGAGTACAACGCGCCGGCCCCCTGCTGGCGCGAGGCATTCACACGGGCGCTCGGGTGGCTTGGGAGTCATCGTCATGTGCCGCTGTTGGTGCGACTTCTCAACGACGACCGGAACGTGCTCGAGGTGCGCTACGCCGCTGCCGTGTCGCTTGCACGCATCGGCGGGGATCAGGCTCTTGACGCCCTGGCAGAGGCCGAAACGGGCCATCCATTCCATAGCGTTCGCCTGGTCGCGCGCGAGGCGCTGTGGCGGAACAGTCTCTTGTCACAGCGGGTCGTCTCCGGGGGGGGCGGTTCCCCGCAACCGGACAGCCACAACCCGAATACGGACATGCGCTCCGCCTCCGCCGTGGCTGTCGACGTGCCGCTGGTCTTCATCAAAGGGGCGAACATCATGCCCAACCGGTTCCAGATTGACATCTGGAGGCAGTCCTATTCGACCAGCGACACGGGGCCCACGTATCGACCGGGTCGGAACCTGTACCGGCTTTCTTCGGCGCTGTCCGACGGAGTCGTCACACCGTTGACGATGTTCGAGGACGGCTACGTCGCTGACTGTGAGGTGTCGTGGGATGGCTCGCGGATCGTGTTCTCCCATCGTGGCGGGGATGCCGATCCATGGTGGCATCTGTGGGAGGTCGGGGCAGACGGCACAGGCCTCAGGCAGCTCACGGACGGACCTTATCACGATGTGCAGCCCGTTTATCTGCCGGACGGTCGGATCGTGTTCTCAACGACGCGCATCGGCATGCGCGACGAGTACCATGGCTATCCCGCGACCGGTCTGGCGATCGCGAACGCCGACGGTGCCGACATCCAGTGCATCGGGTTCAATCTAGGTCGTGACAACGAGCCGACCGTGCTGGCGGACGGTCGCATCGGTTTCAGCCGCCTCGAGCTGTTCTACTCCAGGCTGAAGACCGAGATCACGGTGCAGGCGGTGTTCCCGGACGGTACGAACAACGTGACGCTGTACGGCCCGGAACGGCGTGGCTTCTGGCGCGATATCACCCGGGCATCCGGCGAGCGTAACTGGGGCGAGGTCCCGCCGCGGCACCGCGTTTTGCGTCTGACGCAGCCTCAGGCGCTGGGCTTTGGGCGCGTGATCTGCGCTACCACAGGCGGGGCCACGTTGATCGGTCCCGGGCGCATGCGCGAGCGGGTGCTGCCGCGATTCGAGAACATGGCTGTGACTTGCATCGCCCCGTTGGGCGACAAGCGCGCGCTGTGTGCTGCCACAGTCCGGGAGTTCGACGTGAAGAAGGTGGATCTGGGGCTCTACATGCTGGATCTGGAATCCGGCGAACTGGCGCCGATCTACAACGATCCCGCCACGGCCGATTTCGAGCCACGGGCGCTGGTGCCCCGGCTCCCGCCACGGATTCCGGCTACGGCCCCCGGTACTAACGAGTTCACCGCCCGACTGCTGTGCGGATCGGCTCTGGTGAGTCGGGACGCCGTGACACGTAATCGCGGGAGACTCGTGCGGATCGTCGAGGGACAACCGGTGGTCGGACGCCACCACAGCCACACAAGCCGTGCCGGACAGGCATGGAAGAACCATACAGGCACCAACGCGCGTATTCTGGGGACGGTGCCTTTGGCCGCGGACGGTTCGTTCTCGCTGGAGATCCCGGCGGACCGCCTCGTGCACTGCCAGATTCTGGACAGCGACCGGCAGGTCGTGGGCAACCAGTTGATCTGGATGTACGCGCGTCCGGGCGAGACCCGAAGCTGTGTGGGATGCCATGAGCCCGCGGATTCCGCGGCGCCAGCCGTGCGCAGGGGGTTTGCCCAGTCCGCACGCGTGCCTCCCGTGCCGTGTCTGCCGTCGGGCGACGAGTTCACGTATCGCGCCAAAGCCTGGCGCAAGGGGACGCTGACGCTCGAGGCGGAGGAACGCACGCGCACAACCCGGGCCATCAATTTGATGGCCAGAGAATGAGGATGGCCGGTTGGGCGGCTACTGCTCCGTTCCCGTCATGCACAGCACGGTGCCGTCGGTGAGGGCGAGGAAGAGCCTGCCGGGCGTGGCCGCCATGCCGTCGAACACGGGGGGAGCATTTAGCTCGCAGTCGGCCAGTTTCTCGCCACTGCCGGTCGAGACGGACCACAGCACGCCGCCTTTCCTCCCTGCCAGAGCCTCTTCGTATTCAGCAAGTACAGCCCTTCCTTCGGGCGTTTGTGTCTGACGTTGGAGCTGAGCTTCGTCGACCGTGTCTCGGGGGCCGCCGATGAAGAGCACGTCCTTGGCCAGGACCATGCCACGGGCGAACAGGGGGACCTTGGCCGACCACGCGAACTTCGGGGGCGCAGGTTCGGGACCATCCGTCACTGTGGACGCGCCCGGTTTCGGCATGGCGAACAGGTGGTGCTCAATGGGGGTGGTCCAGCGGAAGTACTTCTGCTCGCGCCCGAAACCGTAAACGCGTGAATCGTCGAACACGAGGATACGTCCGGCCGGTGCGGCTTTGCCGGACCGGTAGTATCCTTGCCAGCCACTCACGAACCGGCTCCCGTACATCCAATAGGTGCGGTGCCACCAGGTGTCGTCGAGGAAACCCGTTGGGGAGAACAGATGGGCATGCGCCCAGTTCTGAGTCGGCGGGGGCGCTCCCGCGTCCGCGTTGGGGCCGCATGGCATCTTCTCCAGAGGCAAGCGCTTGCCGCTTCTCTCGAAGGGCTGTCCCCTCATGAACACCAGGCCCTGGTCGTATGACAGGATATCCGGTAAGCCCGTGGGCATGTTGAGCCAGCTTATGTATTCCTCGATCGGTCTGCTTGTGCCGTCGGCCTTGTCGTCCAGCACGGTCTCTGACAGAACGCTGCCGGTCTCGGGGTTCAGCCGGTACAGACGCAAACCGCCGTCAAGGAACATGGACCGACCGGACACGAAATAGGCGATGTTGTCGAGCACAAGCACATTTCCCGGAACGGGCCACAGCGACTCGAGCTGTTCGAAGATCATTGCGCGCTGTCCATTGGCGGCGGCGCGGAAGCGCCACACAAGGGCGCCGTCACTCGCCCGCAGGCAGTAGACATGACCGTCCGCGGAGCCGAACAGGACACGTCCCTTCCATATTGTCGGGGGGGAATCGACCCGGGCACCGGTGGTGAATTGCCAGAGTTCCTCTCCGGCGACTGTGTCGAGCGCGTGAACCGTGTGTTCGTCGATGGCAGCCACGAAGAGCTTGCGGCCGGAGACGGTAACGGCAGACAGCCGTCCGCCCACGGTCGTCTGCCAGGATCTCGTCAGTTTGGCCGTCACGCTGGCCGTCGTGTGTCCGCTCCGGCTGACATCGTGTCGGTAGGTCGGCCAATCGGACGCATGCTGACTGTCGGGCGCGGCGGGTTGTCCGTAGGCGGGGCCGCGCAGCAGGCGAGGCGAATCCTCCGCGGCTTCGACTGGCTTGAGTGGCGCGAGCGCGTTGAAGCCTGTCAGCTTGGTTTCGAGATAGCAGGCGCACGGGTGTTGAGGGCCGTAGATCAGTCCATTGGCCGGCATCACTCCGTAGAGGCAGGCTCCGCGTACCCAGTGGTTGGTGTCCCACTGCTTCTTGCGGAAGTCGATGAACTCGATCCCCACTCGCGATGTGAGCAGATAGTTCTCGGTCGCCTTGCCTCGGTGACACCGGTGGTGGAACCAGTAGGTCTCGACATCCGGCGGGAACTCGCTCTTGACCTCGCCTGTGCGGAGGTCGCGTCCGGTGAAGACGCCGATGGCGCGGCCGCTCGTCGAGTCGCCGCACCACACCATGCCGCCTGCGACGAACACGTCTTCGGGAGATGCGTACCCGGACGGCGGATGGTATGCGGTCCAGATTTCCTCACCCGTATCCGCGGCGTATGCCGTGACCGAGTCCTCGCCTTCCAGGTACCACGACTTGTTCTTCTTGGCCGCGGCCTCCCCCCCCGCAAACAGGACCACGCCATCGTGGACAAGGAGTGTCGGCGCGTACTGGACAGGAAACGCGGGCGCGCGTCGAACGGGCCCCGTACGCCAGCTCTCTCCGCCCGTGTCACGGTCGAGAGATACCAGATCGCCGCGCTCGAGGAAGTATACACGGGCATCGTCCACGGCCAGCGTTATAGGCGCCACCGAACGTTCCGTGCTCCACAGTCGACTCCCGGTTGCGGTGTCGACTGCCACGATGCGCCTGATGCCCTCGGACCACCAACCGTTCTTCCTCCCGACAGGCGGACCGGCACTCGGGTCCGCCACCACGAAGAGCGTCCCGTCAGACACGATGATCTCGCGTGTGCGCTCCGTATCGGCATACGTGTGCAGTGTCTTGCCCGTGGCGGCGTCCAACGCCGTGACCGGTGCGTCCAGACCGAGCGTGGCATACACGCGGTCGTCGACTGCGACGAGGCGTCGGGGCAACGATGCCGGTCCGCTTTTCAGCCCGTGCAGGTGCGAGTGCCATGCCTCGATCGGTCGACGCCAGAGGATCGTGCCGTTAAACGCGTCTCGGGCTATCAGCGACCATTTCGGTGGCAGGAGAATCGACATGCGACTCCCTTCGTCGAAGATGCTGAACACACGGCCCTTCGCGGATACAACGGCGCTGACGCTCGACATGCGGTCGTGATGTCGGGAATAGAGCGGACTGCCGACCCACTGCACGCGAGCCGGCGGGGCAACGGCCAGGTCTCTTGACACGGGGTTGTTCGAGGCGGAATGTAGGAAGTGCGTCCAGTCGTCGATGTCGTCCGGCACCGGCTTTGTGACCTTCTTCCCGTCCTCTTCAGTCCACAGAACCCCGCGGGGCGCGAGGACGCGCAGCATCTCCTCTCTGCGGATTCCGCAATCTCGCGATACGACGATCAGGTTGACGAGGTTGTCAATGTACGGGAGGGCCGTTCCCGTGGTCTGATCCACCGACACCGGTCCGTAGTGCGCAGCGGACCGGATGTAGGTCCGTGCACCGGCAATGTTGGCGGGATCAGGATCGAGGCCCTGGACAAGGTAGCTGTCCCCGTCGCGGAGGGCGGCGGTCAGTCTGCCATCTCCGCATCCGAGATGCACGACGAGTCCGCCCGAGATACCCGACTTGGCGATGATCTGTCGGGCACGCTTCGCTTCGGGGGAGGGTGCCGCGACGGCCAGAGCGCAGGCAATCGCTATGGCCGCGGCCACAAGTCGTCGGAGCAGAGACCGGGTTGGCACGGCAGGACAGGTCATGGTGGTATCTTCCTTTTCGGTCGCGTTCCAGAGACGAACCGACTCTACACGCGGCCGCGGATTCACGCAAGAGGCAGCCAGCGCTTTGTGCGTTTCCTCATCCGTGACAGTCAGGGACGTCCGGCGATGCCGGGGGCCGTATTCCGCGCTGAGCCTGCCGGGAGTCGAGTGACCGAGGGCATGTCCGGCATGTCGGCATCGGGCCGTCTCCCCCCGAGCGGGGGTATATTGATAGGCTGCGCGCCCGACGTGAGAGGGCACCCTGCAAACGACCGGAATTCAGGAGACTGCCAGAATGAGACTGACCGAACTGTGTTTGGCGGGAATACTGTTGACGCCTGTGTGGCTGCAGGCACAGACCGCCGCGCCTGCGAGCGTGACCGGCCGCTACGTCCATATCATGTTGCCCGGGAAGAGCAAGACGTTGTCCCTTGCCGAGGTGGAGGTCTACAGCGGCGGAAAGAACGTGGCCCTGAAGAAACCCAGCGTTCAGTCTCACACGGGACACGACGGCAAAGCCAGCCGGGCCGTGGACGGTGACACCAGCGGGGATTGGAAAAGGGGCACCATCACGCACACGGTGAACGATAATCCGGACCCGGCATGGGAAGTGGACTTGGGCACGGCCGTACCGATCGAGAAGATTGTGGTGTGGAATCGTGACGGCTACGAGAGTCGCCTTCACGGATGCCGTATCTCCGTGTTGGACGACAAACGGAAAGCCGTGTGGGGCGTGGTTGTGCCCAAGCCGGGAACGGGCGCAACGGCCGTTCTGACCACCGATCCAGCCAACGCTGACTGGCTCGGGAAGAGCGTTGCGAAGGTCGTGCACACGGGTGCCCAGTCGGTCGCCGCCGAGGCGGGCAAGTCTCGTGGTAAGGCCCGGAAACCCGCAGCCCCGAAGTCTGCGGTCAGCGGCGGCACCCCTGCGTCCTTGCGGCTGGCCATCGAGGATCTGAAGGGGACGTTCGGCGACCGTTACCCGAAAGCGGACGAGTACCTGGCCAAGCTGGTCGAGATCGAGCCGAAGATGGACAGCGAGGAAGGCAAGGCCGCGTTCGAGGCCCTGAAGAAAGAGGCCTTGATGGCAAACCCGTTGCTGGACTTCGACACTCTCCTGCTCGTGCGTCGCCGGGGCGCGTCCGGGATGCCGGCCAACTGGCAAGGCAACTCCAGTCTCAAGACCAAGAGCAGCGTGGACAAGAAGACCGGCGAGATCCGCGGAGCGTTCGACAACGAGATCGCCGCACTGTCGCCTCTGCTCGACGGCACCATCAAGGACCTGTACAAGCCCTCCGCGGGGCAGTTCGTGGGGGACTTCGATCTCCACTTCGACGCGGACAGGATCCTCTTCTCATCGATCGCCGACAACGGCGCCTGGGCCGTCTTCGAGATCAAGGTGGACGGTACGGGACTGCGCCAGGTCTCTCCCGACATGGGGAACGACGTGGACAACTACGATCCCGTATACTTGCCGGACGGCCGGATTATCTTCGACTCGTCCAGCGGCTATCAGGGCGTGCCGTGTGTCGGAGGCAAGGACTACGTCGCCAACCTGCACATCATGAACGCCGATGGTACAGGTATACGACGTCTGTGCTTCGAGCAGGACAACGACTGGTGCCCGGTCGTGATGCCCAACGGTCGCGTGATGTACTTGCGCTGGGAGTACACCGACTCGGCACATTACTTCAGCCGTGTCTTGATGCACATGAATCCTGACGGCACCGATCAACGGGCATACTACGGGAGCAACTCCTACTGGCCCAACTCGCTGTTCTACGCCCGTCCCGTGCCCGGTTCCGGCTCGATGTTCGTCGGTATAGTGACGGGGCACCACGGCGTGAGACGCGAGGGCGAACTCGTGCTGTTTGACGCGGCGCGCGGACGCTTCGAAGCCGACGGTGCCGTGCAGCGGATTCCCGGATACGGCAAGAAGGTGGAAGCCATCACGCTGGATCGTCTGGTGGATCGGTCTCATCCCCGATTCCTGCATCCCTACCCGCTCAGTGACAAGTACTTCCTCGCCTCATGCAACGCCGCGGGCGGGTGGGGGCTGTACCTGGTCGATGTGTTCGACAACATGCTGCAGCTCAAAGAAGAGAAGGGCGCCATGCTTTTCGAGCCTGTTCCGCTACGCAAGACGGAGCGTCCTCCCGTCATCCCCGACCGCGTCCGCCCCGGTGCCCCGGATGCAGTGATGATCATCACTGACATCTACGAAGGACCGGGATTGGCGGGTGTGCCGCGAGGCGCTGTCAAGAGCCTGCGCGTTTACAAGTACGAGTACTCGCCGCGCCAGAAAGGCGGACACTACTCGATGGGTATGGAAGCCGGCTGGGACGTCCACATCATACTGGGGACAGTGCCCGTCGAGGAGGACGGCTCGGCCATCTTCCGCGTGCCTGCCAACACGCCGCTCTCTTTTCAACCCCTCGACGCCGAGGGCAAGGCCCTGGCCATCATGCGCAGTTGGGCCGTCGCCATGCCGGGAGAGATCTCCTCCTGCGTCGGTTGCCACGAGCCGCAGAAGGACACGATTCCCGTCAGGCCGACGGTGGCCGCGTTCCGGGCTCCGCGCGACATCACTCCATGGTACGGGCCGGCCCGAGGATTCAGTTTCCCGCGGGAGATTCAGCCTGTGTTGGACAAGTTCTGCGTCGGCTGCCACGACGGGAGTGTGGCGAAGAACGGCAAGACCAAGCCAGACTTTTCGGCGCCCACCGCCGCCTACAGCGTCCTGCATCCCTACGTCCGCCGGAATGGTCCGGAGGGAGACTACAACCTGCTGACCCCCCTCGAGTTTCACGCGGACACCAGTGAACTTATCCAGATGCTCTCGAAGGGACACCACAATGTGAAACTGGACGAGGAAGGCTGGAGCAGGTTGGTGACGTGGATCGACCTGAACGCACCATACAAAGGCACGTGGGCCGAAGCCGGTGCGAACAAGGACATCCTGGCACGGCGTCTCGAACTGCGGAAGCAGTACGCATGCGTGGATACCGATGCGGAACATGTACTGAACCCCTACGAGAAGAAGACGCAGTTCATCAAGCCGAAGGCGTTGCCGCCGCCTCCCGCTGCCCCCGCGATCCCCGAATGGCCGATTGCCGAGCAGGCCGCACGCGCTCTTCAGGAGAGCGTCACGAGCGGAACGCGGATTGTCACCATGGAACTGGCGTTGGGGGATGATGCGGCGATGAAACTCGTGCGTGTTCCCGCTGGCGAGTTCCCGATGGGGAGCAACAGCGAGACGCCCGTCGAACGTCCCGTGACGCGCGTTTCGATCGCCAAACCCTATTGGGTGGGCGCGACCGAAGTGACGCTTGAGCAGTATCGGCAGTTCGATCCGGACTACATGAACGGCGTGTACGACATGCACTACAAAGACCAGGTGAAGCGTGGGTACTTCATGGACGATCCCAAGTTCCCGGTCATCCGCGTATCGTGGCAGCGGGCGATGGAGTATTGCCGGTGGTTGTC